>Ga0157358_1000818_pt1 | contig 13407 bp, 19 predicted proteins | sample AttcapACBM2_FD_111484 | JGI IMG/M metagenome (GOLD analysis project Ga0157358, IMG submission 111484) | Fungus gardens microbial communities from leaf cutter ant in Botucatu, State of São Paulo, Brazil - Atta capiguara ACBM2 | ecosystem: Host-associated > Fungi > Mycelium > Unclassified ...
CAATGTCACTCCTACAAATGGAACGATAGCAATACGCTCTACCGGTTTACCTGCAGCGCGGCAGCGTTCATAGCAGCGACGGCGGCGATGGCCTTCTACCACCCATACGCCGCCGTCATCTCGCGCCACGGCTTCAATAGCCGGAACGGTTCCTCCAGCCATGAGAAATGCAAAAAGGTCATCATCAGCAAGGCGGGTGCGCTCGTCGTCCTCACGTTTATTAAAACCTTCTTTGACGTGGATGTTATCTAGACTGATAAACATGCCGCTATCGCTGCGAGAAATTATTTTCTCTTTAATCATCTTTTTAAATGAATTAGCCATATTCTCTCCTTTTTATAAGTTGGGCAGTGACGCATAACGTGAGGTTTAAACCAAAATGGTTTTCTTCCTGCGTTTTTTAATGCGCCTGGCTCTTTCCTTTTTATTTTTAGCTACAACCCTAATCGGCTGAGGTCGTTGTGTTTCGTCACCGCAACGCCTGCGCACACCGGCGCGCATTTCCCAAATAATGGTTGAGGTATAATCACAACCATCATCAGGCCGGTATAATGTGTCGCAGGCGAGTTCATGAAATAAATCGTCGCTCATTACTGCTTCCGCTCCGAAAAATATATTTTGGGGAATTAACGGACCTGTAATGTCTGCGGCCCAGTTTCCAGATGCGCTCCGGGGATTTTTTTCAATAATTCTTCAGGCGGTTCCTTTCCTTGGGCCTTATACGCTTCAATTTGAGTTTTTAGATCACGCAGTGCTTTCTTGAGTGCATCATTTTTTGTTTTAGTAATAACTTCAGTAGTTGACTCAACAAACTCATCAGGAATGAGATCAATATTGTCTACCACCAGGCTGTCTGAGCCTTTACGAGCTGTGAAGGTGTTCAGGGCTGTTTTAAACGTTGTACGGTTAGAGGTAATAAGGCATTCCAGCAGATAATTTTTCAGTGCGAATGTCTGACGGTCCCAATGTTTTTTACGCTCTGCCAGACGAGCCGCTTCTTTTTTGCAGGCCTCTGCTTTGGCCTCAAAACTGCGGATCACGTTCATGGTGGCGTCAAATTTATCTTCGAGCATCCCCTCAATGCCTTCCAGGGTATCGGCGATCATTTCTGGGGTCAGCTCGCCATCATCAGAGGTCAGAGCCTCCAGTTTGCTGAGTTCTAATGCGAGGTCGATAGTGCGGTTGCTCATGCTGCATTCTCCTGTAATTTAGCGAGGCACTCGGCTTTAACTTCTTCGAGGCGGCGCAAACGGCCCTCCAGATATTTGGCGTATTCGGTATCAGCTTTCTCGCGAGCTGCTTTGAGGTGAATGCCCATAACGCGGGTGAGGGCAGATGCAACGCCGGAGACTTCATTGGGGGTAACAGCTGCACGCATGGTGTCAGTGTTCAGCTTGAATTTGTCATCAAGCTCTTTACGGATTCGCGTGACGTCTTCTGCTTTATCGCTGGCGTTGCGGATATCGAATTCCAGGGCGTTTTCCTGTTTATATTCGGCCTGGTCATACAGGCCCAGCCAAACATCAGCTGAGAAGCCCAAGAGTGAAAGTGCTTTTTTGATGGCGTCGGTGAGAGATTTTTTCTGTGCCTCTCCATCACACATAATTCCAGTTTTGGTCTTATAGAGGTATTTAGTGGCACCATAGGCTTCTACCTCGCCACGAGTGCCGGCGTCTGTGCGGTACCAGAATTTGATTTTGATACTGTGATTTTGCTCAGTAATTAAAGAACCATCAGCGTCGCGCAAAAGCACATTTCTGATGAATTTGTTATTTTCCCAGATGGATTCGGACATGGGCGCGCCTGGCAGCATGCGATCCTCGATCACTTCGAATCCCCAACCTGTGCCAACGGGACCGAAAATCTCTGTTGCACGCATAACCATGTATTCAGCATTGATGCTCGTTCCCTCAAACCCAGCCCCAGCCAAATCCTTTGTGTAACGCGGGTCTGTGCGCATCACGCTGCGCCAGATTTTCAGGTTGTCACCTTTGTCGGCTAGGTCATTTTCAAGTGCGGCACCGATTGACTGGAATTCAGCAGCAGAATGCTCAACCGGTGTATTTTCCGGTTTTTCAACCTCATTTGAGGGGGCAGGCTCTTGCGCCTGAGGTGCTGGGTTCTGCGTCAGAATCAGCCCCTCAATGCTAAAGCGACCATTACCGAGATCATTCACTACCGGCTTGTTTTGCTCAGGCTGCGGAGCAGGCTCGGCGGGTGGGGTGACTGGTGCCGCAGGTTTATTTTTAAGCTGCAGATATTCGTCTTTGGTTATCTCGGTATAACCCTGTGCCAGCAGCGGTTCCAGTGCCTTCTGTTTGTTGCAGCGTTTGACCTCGCCAGCCTCGTTACGGGCATAAAATGGGCCGGTACGCTCAGCTACAGGTGGTACATCCGCCACGCCCGACGCTGCGCCATTCGATTCATTTGTGTGCGGTTCCACTGTTCCAACTGTGCTCGCTGCATCAGCCAGTGTCTGTTTTTCGCTCTCATCGTCCGGTTTGGTTTCATCGTTATCAGTCCCTGGTTTAACGACCTGCTGGCCACACGCAATCGCCACGATTTCAGGCAGGGGATTCGCGTGATCTGTTTCGGTCAGGGTTTTGTTAATGTGCTGCTGCAGTGCGCCAGCAGTGAGGTGAATGTTTTCTGGTGCAGTTCTGACGCAGTGCATGATCGCAGCGCGGGAATAATCCAGAATGCCTGGCGTGGCGATCATGGCGCGGTTCCAGGCTGCCCAATCCTGCTCCTTCAAACTCACCATTTCTTTCGCGCGGCGGTAAACCGCTGCCGGAATCTGGTAGATATCAAACTCGAATGGGAGCAACGCAGCTGCAATTTCAAGGCCCAAGCTGTCATGGTTATGTGTGAGATCAGCTGAACGGTCGGTGGCATTTTTGCCGCCTGCAATGGCCCCTGAAGGTGTAAGAAGTTCGGTAACATTGCTTGCATCCTTGCGTGCCGCAAGACGATCTTTTTGCCAGCGCTCAATGAATGCTTTGATCTGAGGCCAGTTATCACCAGGCTCGAAATTGTTGCCGAGGTCGCTGATCAGCTGGAGCAGAATTTCAGGGTGCATTGCAGCTACGGATTTAGTGCGGCTCAATGCCTCAATCATGTGGCCCTCAAACGAGTTTGCCTCATCCTGTGTGATTGCTATGGCTTCTTTGAGCTGGCTGGAGGTAATTTCAGTGGTACCGAACCGGACCAGAACGGCCATTTTCGTGCCAGAGGGAAGGGCATCAAAATTTATGTTGGTTTCCTCTGGCTGCTCTAATGGCTCAATCTCCTGGGTTTCTTCATTCCAAACGTGAGTTTTCATAAAATCGGCATCCAGAACATTCAATTTTGGGCGATTCAGACCAGGGCGATCCGCACAGCTCAGAGGCTCAGCATATTCAAATGCTGTTTCCGGGAATTCGTTTTCCAGCAGGCTCATGGCCTGCGCTTTTGCGAGGAACTCAGTGCGCGCCTGAATTGCGGTCACAATTTCTGGTAGTTTGGAATCTGGAGATTCCGGGTGGATATAAATAATATAAGTCTGCATTTTCTCCATCCTTTATTGTTGGCTTTGTAAAACGCATTCAGATACGTTTTAAAAAGCCCCGCGGCGACGCGGGGAAAGGCTACACACAGCAATGAATCGTTATTTTTGTCATAGTGACCGGATTCGAACCGGTGACCTCCCGTACCCTGTGCCAAAGCCAGGCGCTACTTCCGCTGAGCTACACCACAACCGCCTGAACACTAAATAATGCGCATGCGGTTGCAGTGCCCCGCGAACGGGGCAGCAGTGAATCAATGAAGCTGGCGGCCAAATGAGATAACATGAACTTCAATCTTGACGGTTGGGCGGCGACGGTCGCAGGGTTGGAAATCACCAGAGTTTTCGTGCAGTCGGATGAGGGATTTGATCGCGCATTTAAAACAGCGGGTTTCTGTCATAAGCCCATCAGCGGTGAAGGGGGTAAAAACAGTGACAATTCCTTTACCCTGAATTGATTCTTCGGCAATGATGTAACCAACTGCCTCGCCATTACGGATAAAGTGAAAAAAAGTTTTTAAAGGGATTTTGATTAATGTCTCAAGCGTGATTCCATTGAACTCTTTCATGATATTTCCTTAAAAAAGATTGAGTGATTCCCTACCGCAGCGCGGCATTTTTTTTGTTAACTAAAAATTAATTAATGAAGTTTTGCCCGACCGCCAATTGCAAAGAAATACAATCGCAATGCTTCTTTCCACATCACAGGGTCATCAATAAACTTTGCAATAGCGGCTTTGCTGCGTGCGGTAATTAATGCTTGATACCGAGTCATAAATCCTCCTTATCCCGACCTGCGGCCCATATGAGGCCAACAGCCAGCAGAGTTAATCCAGAACCAACAAAACAGCCTATCAATCCAGCCAGTCCGTATAACCACATATTCCCTCCCTGAATTATTTTGATGATGCCGGTTACGGTTCCGGCGACACCAACGGTGCCCGTATTGCCCTGGTGAAGGCGAAATTAAGCGGGGGACTACTCATAATTACGGCTACGCGCTGAGATAGTGCGGCCTGCTCTTTGCGAAAATGGGTAGCCTGCTTATCCATTTCCATCGCCTCGATGTGTGCCAATTCCAATGTGCGGGCTTTTGCTTCGCCATCTATGTAAGACCATAGTAATACCTTGCGTGCCAGCGGATAGGTCTCATCTAGGGCATCGTTTATTATCGAGGCCTCGGTGTGACAGGCTTCTATTTCGGCGTTGATGTCAGCTTTCAATTGACGGGCAACGATCAGATCGCGATCACTGATTGCGTCGTCATATTGTTCAACCATGTCATCTAATGCGATACGTGACTGATGGACAACTTTCATCACACCATCGACAAGAAAGAGAACATTTAGAGGAGGGCAGGAACAATCAATTAATTCCTCACCTACCAGCTCGTAATCATCATCGATAACAATGTTAAATCCAGCGGTGTACCAGAGGGTTGATTTGTTTGGGCGCGCTAGGAATTCCATTCCACTTTCAAGACGCGTCCCGGTTGCATCTTCCGCAATCTGAAAACCATCACGGCGTTGGTAAATCATGAATTTTCTTTCCATAACGCATTCCCTGAGTTGTTGCCCTTATCGCCGGGTCAGCGGAACGTTTTTCTGAGAAATCACTGTGCGGTGATGTCTGTCGATGGGCTTAAGTTAGAATAACCTAACAGGATGATCAAGAAATTTTTGTTAGAAATGACTAACAAGAAGGGCGGAATTAATTAATGACTTGAATATTAATAAATTTTTGGGGCAAAAAAATCCCGGCTTGCGGGATGGGAATGATTTTGATGGAGGTTAGGAGGGATTTTGAAGGGATTTTTGCCGCTTTCTAGCCTGCAATAGTTCTTCAAACAACCTGTTATTGTTTTCTACCCTAGCTCGAAGCTCATTAAGCTGGGCTTCCTGTTCGGAAACCGGTAATGATTCGAATAAATTGACTAGTTCCTGCAGGCGATCCTCAAGTTCAGGCCGTTTTTTTATTTCGGTGGCAGCTAGAGGCTGTGCTTCTTCTTCACCATATAGGAGCCATGCGGGAGCACAATGCAGCGCCTGACTCAGTGAGAAGAGGCGTTTACCGCTTGGGGCTGTCTCGTCTCTTTCCCATTGAGAAATAGTGACATGAGCAACACCTGCTGCTTTCGCAACATCCCGCTGAGTTAATTTTAACTCTTTTCTTCGAGCTAAGGCGCGTTGGCCCAATGTTTCAAATTTCATATTAGGTAATTCTAACTTCACTTGACTTCCGATTCCCGCGCTAATATTGTTTAGGAAATTCTAACAAGGAGTGAGATTTATGCTGACTAGCGAGGCCATTGCCTTTTTTGGCGATAAGCGTCTTCTTGCTAAGGCCGCTGGAGTCAGGGTTCCCTCTGTCTATGCTTGGGGTGAGTATGTGCCAGAAGGACGCGCACTGAGACTCGAAAGGGCATCCAACGGAACTCTGAAATATGACCCTGCCGTTTATGACGAGCAGGCTAACAAAAGGCGAAAAGGAAGTCTGATTCATGAAAATCAACCACAAGGACGTGACGCAGCAACTTGAGGAGTGGGCCGCTGAAATCGGCTGGAAAAACGTAGCTGCACTGATAGCTGAGCACCATGCTGATTTTCGAAAATCAGCACGTACAGTGTCGGGCTTACACAACGTGGAGCAAACGATCAAGCGAACGTTCCGAGGTAAGACCGTTTATTACCAGCGCAAGGCAAGCGAGTTAATGCCCTATGTTATGGTGGCTCTGCCGGTGCAAAGGCGGTATCAACTCGAATCACCTGATGATCCCGTTTTATTGGCAACTTTTGCAGCTAAAGAGAGCGTTGAGGCGGTTAATGCCGTACTTCTCCGCGCCGCCCCAGCCATTGCATTGAAAGAACTAAACGAAGCTATATCCGCGTTTGTTGCCATCAAATCGGTCATAGAGCCGCTTTGTGGTGTTGCAACGCGATGATTAACCGGGGAAGTTATGCGTGATTACGCAACCGTATCACCTCAATTTTGGTTGGGGAAAACAGGTCGTGAGTTAAGAAATGCGGGAGCGGAGGCGCAGGTGGTGGCGTTTTATTTAATGACGTCACCCCACGCCAACATGTTAGGTCTTTATTACCTGCCAGTGCTCTATCTTGCACATGAAACAGGACTGGGCTTAGAAGGGGCTTCGAAGGGGCTTAAAAGGGCCATCGAAGCGGGGTTTTGTAGCTATGACGAGCAATCCGAGATGGTTTGGGTGCATGAGATGGCAGCGTATCAGGTAGGGCGCTCCCTCAAGCCTGGTGATAACCGTTGCGCTGGAGTGCGCAATGAGTATGCATCCCTGCCGGAGAACCCCTTTCTGCCTGAATTCTTTGACCGTTATCAGGATGATTTTCACATTGTTATTAAGCGCGAAAGTGAAAGGGGGTTTAAAGGGGCTTCTGAGGGGCTTTCAAGCCAAGATCAGGATCAGGAACAAGATCAGGAACAAAATAAAAATGAGTCCGATTCGAAAAATGCACCGAATCGAACCGATGATGATCCACCGGATTCTATCCAACTGGCGTTCGAGAAAATATTCTGGCCCGCCGGACTCAGGAAAGTGGCAAAGCTCAAGGCGCTGCCTGCGTTTGAAAAAAAATACCGGGCCTGGAAAAAAACTAACGGCGGGCCGCCTGATGTTTTCGCCATAATGCTGGCCGAGGATATTCGACTGCGGCTTAGCGCCAAGGTATTCGGGTTCGACAAGCTCTTGCCAGCCTCGTACCTGAACGATGAGCGTTGGAGCGACGAACGACCTTGCAGCGGTTTGATGGTGTCACAGAACATGGATTACGATATCCCAGAAGGGTTCCGAGGACGATAACCCGCAGCGTGATCAGGAAGCCCGTTTCGAAATACTCAGGGGAAATTTTATGAAAACAGGAGTTCGAATTTTAGGTGCTTAGTTGGCTGAACTCATTCTCGGCCAGACACTCACAGTGCCGGAGATACATGTCATCGTGGGGAAGAAATACCCAGGATATGATCCATCCAGCCTGTGGGTGGCGCTGAAAACCATCAAAGACTCAGTGAACTGCAATCTCGAACTGACCATGAAAAATCGGCACCGCGCATACCGGCTGAAAAGCGTAAGCCCAAAATTTTATGGACACTCTCAGCGAGTTCAGGGCCGAGCGGTGAAAAAGGGCAGACCCTGCCGCAGCTATTTCACCAGCGAGGAATTTAAATCCATCGAACTGGTCAATGAATTTGATCAGCTGCTCAACAGGGCAAGGGCGTCAAAAATCGCACAATATTAATATGCTAATTTGGCATTCAATATAAAAAAATATTTAAATAAAATGATGTCGATGGTAAAAATTATCCAGACTCGAAATTTGAGCTTAGCGTTGTGTTTAATACATGTTTAGAATTACTACCCCTAACAGGTTACTCAAACAGATTGGTCAATTTTTAAGTGATTTTTGCAATTGAGTTAATATTTTTGAGAGGGTTAAATGCTCCGGCGCAACACGGAGGTAAAAGTATGGAATTTAATTTTCCAAAATGAGAACATTTTTATGTTTATTCCTAAAGAGAAAATTCCTAATTTTGATGATTTCGGGCGTCCTGTTGTAATTTTCAGAAATGCTGAGGGCGAATTTTTGAATGGTTTTGCGCTGGCCGCTGATGAGTTTATAACGAGTTTTAACTCATTGAGGGAGCGATGTGAATTGATGGGGATTTATCTTGTTGATGGGTGCGGTGAGCGCCTATAATAACCACCAGGCCTGAACAGCCTACTGAGAAATCGCTGTGTCACAGGAATTATTTATGGCACGCATACAATTTGTAAAATCTGGCCCTACATCGCTCACCCCGGCAACACCGGAGGACAGCGAATTTTTGCAGCGCATCAAAATTGGCGAGTGGATTCACGCTGAATTCAGGCGCGTTCGCAATTATAAATTCCATAAAAAGTTATTCGCACTCTTGCAACTCGGATTCGACTACTGGACGCCGGTAGGAGGTCTAATATTGCCGGAAGAGCGCCAGCTTGTTAGCGGCTTCGTTAACTACCTCTGCGAACGAATAGGGCAGAATCATAACTCGCCGCTTTCTGATGCCGCTGAGCAATACCTGGCTGACACCGGCCATAATCGCTCGCATGACATTGCCCTGTTGAAATCTTTCGAGGCATTCCGGGAATGGGTAACCATTCAGGCGGGTTATTACACCGAGCACGTTTACCCTGACGGCAGCAGTAACCGCCGCGCAAAATCTATTTCATTCGCCAACATGGATGAAATTGAATTCGCCCAGCTATATAAATCCGTGCTCAATGTTTTATGGAATTATATTTTATTCCGCAAATTCAGTTCCCCTGCCGAAGTCGAAAATATTGCGGCGCAGCTCATGGAGTTTGCCGCATGAAAAAAAATTTACGCAAAGCGGCGCGTGGGCGCGAATGCACAATTCGCATTCCGGAAGTATGCAATTTCAATTCTGAGACCAGCGTGCTGGCCCATTATCGCCTGAGCGGTTTATGCGGCACGGGCATTAAACCCAGCGATTTGACCGCCGCAATTGGCTGCGACTGCTGCCACGCAGCTGTAGATGGCCGTCTGAAAACCGAATATAGCCATGAGGAACTGCGCCTGATGCACGCCGAGGGCGTTCTGCGCACGCTTGATATCTGGGAACGTGAGGGGCTGATTTCATGAGGGCGCAGGATCTGGAATATGCTCGCACTGAATTGAGGCGCGCACTGGCCGATTACTCTGGCAAAACCAAAGGCCAGCTTGAGGCATTCAGCGACAATCCTCCAGCTGAGAAAAGCCGCCTTACACGTAAACCAATCCATACTGTCGAGCTGGATGATGGGAAGGGCGGCAAAAGGAAAGTTAAGGCGGAGAATACCGCTGTTTATGCGCTGGAGACGCGCAGCAGACGCAGACCACTGCCACCTATTGGCGATGAGGATTTCGCCGCGTCACCGTGGCGCCGTGCGGTTAATCAGCTACCTGAGCATGAGCAGGCATGGCTACGTTACTGTTACGGTTACGATCTGGATTTCCGCCATCAGATTACTCTGTGCGAATACGTCTGGCATGATTTCAAACTATGCCTCCCGACAGGGCTAATGAAGAAAACGCAAAAGCGGCTTTCTTCGCTAGTATGGGTGGCAGTACAGGAGATTGCCTGTTCTCAGTCAAACAGTATTTTCAAGAAATATGCAGGTGCTTTGCTGGCCTCGCGGTTGGGGGTATCACGATCTACCTGGAGCCGCATTTATGCCCCGCTTTGGCAGGTATTAAAAAGTCGTATTAAAAGGCTTGATGAAATAGCATTAAATAACGCACTAGAAAAATACATCATCATGTTGAATGAACGAATTTAAGAAGGGGCTCCCCTTTGAAATATCTCTCATAAACGAGAGCAAATAACAAGACTGTAATCAAGAGGTTAGGTAACATTAACCTAACCTCTTGAGAATATCATTTGTATTTCTTTGTAAAAAGAGATGTGGTAGACAAATTTTATCTATCAATATACATATATGGCATCACTAAATTCATTGCTTAACTTTAAACCTCTGTTTTTACAAAGGATGTGGTATTCTAAAAATTGGTGCCTGAGTAACTGACATGACAATTATTTTAAAATATAGCCACCAAGCATAGACCACTGCCTCACTTTGAGATGAGTTATCGTTAAGCAACCCATGTGCGACATAGTTCCTTATATTTGCACCAAGAGGATCAGCAAATAGGGACGCCAGATTAAAGTGTAAATCGTCACCGAGCAGGTTCTTCGCTTCAGGTTTATCCAGTAGAGAGCTAAGCCCTATTTCGTTTTCAATACCTGCCTTATCAATTGTACTGGTTATGATATTAGCCTGCTTAAGCAAACTCCTTACCATGAACTCAACTTGTGGGGAAAGCAGATGAATACTTTCAGAAAAACGATACTCAAAGCCAAGATATAGGCCTCTTGCCGTCAGTTTAACTCTGTCTTCAGGAATCAACGGAGAGTGATGACAAAGCTCCTCAAAAAAACGCATCACGAAATTATACTCCTGCTGGAGTTGGTGCATTGCGGGTATAATTTGTCCGGCTACTGTAATTTTTAGTGAAAAGTCGAAGGATTGCATCTCACGAACCCGTGAATGATCGCTGCCAGATGTTCCAGTGCGACCAATAGCTCTTCCATCTCCTGATATGAACACTGTCCCAAAAAGATCAGAAATGCGGAATTGTTCTTGCTTGTCGTCTTTCAGGTTTTCTGACGAAATCATGCCAAACCCTACAAAGTAAAGGCTGGCTGTAAAGATATGCCCTTTATCTCGAACGTGATCAACCGAAATTTCAACCAGCTCACTTAGGTCTGTCGGTGGTAGTTGGAACGTTTGCATATCGTCAAGTGAGAGTTCGCCGTGTATTCTCACCCGTTTTAAACATTCTTCAATTCGCGCATCTGCGCCATTAATACCGCGTTGCGCGCCTGGTATAAGCCTGTAGCGCTGTAGTGCTTTTTCATACAGGCCGCTGGCTAATAGATTTCCCTGATCACTGAATTGCGCTCGATTTTCAGCATCAAGAAAAAGACATTCGGCGCTTTCAAATAGCGCATCAAACTGTTCTGTATAGCGCCGATGGCGCTTATAAAACTCAGCGGCTAAAGAAAATAATCGCTCTGCAATTGAAAAGTTTTTCTCTGACTTTTTATAAGCTGCTAAAGCCATGAGATTCTCTGCATTTGTATTAGTGTTTGAATCCAGAAGGTATTGCTCATGAATAAACTGGAACAGTGACAAGGTTATGCCGGGATTCTCAGGCGGATGTTCATCAATATACTTCTGAATCTGATCCTCAATGCGCTGGATAGCTGCCTGTTTCCTGAATTGACGTGAGAGCGACACTGCACGTGTCCAAAGATTCTCCTGATTGGTAAACCACGATTTATCAGAGAGCGGCTCAGTCAGATATCCTTCGATTATCTCATCAACCAAATCCCAACGGCGGGGCGTATCAAGCATCAGTGCAATCTCTGCAATGCGTGACTTCAGAAGACCTGTTGCAAGTTGTGAATAGAGCCTTTCCAAGTAAGCCCGTTGATCCGCGCTGAGATCTTCTGGAGAGATTGAGCGGCCGTCTTTAAGAATAACAGCTGCTATAATCGGCGCGCTTTTACTTTCCGCATCAAGGGCCATGTGAGTAATCCAAGCAAGGATTTCTGCAGCATGAGCCAAAGCAGATTCTCCGCACTCAGTGTAATATTTTTCCTTTTCAACAAAGAATTTGTGCATTGAGAAGTAGCTATCGCTGTCATCCTTTATAGCCACATCCATTTCTTCGATGAAATGTAATACTTTACCTTCTAGAGTATCGGCCATAACAACCCCCCTCACTCATAATAATTAGTTTTGTTGTGAAACTGTCATTTTTATGTCGATTGCCAATGCTTCAAAGTCAAAATGAACTATGGCATCAGTTAACAATTTTATGCTACTTGCGCTTAACATATAAGCTTATCAAGTACTACCATTTGGGTAGCCTAAGTTTAAGCATTCAATTCAGTACACTTACTTTAGCGGGTTTCAAACGCTTGATTGAAGCTTGATGAAGCTACCTGTTGACCTTCACAATGATGCCTCCGCCGCCCTCTGCTTCAGGCATGGAGCGGTTTTAATGCATGCTTAAAAGACATTAACAAGCCGCTTAAAAATCAATGTATCAATGATCTTGCAAACTGCAACAAAAAAGGCCATATTTAGCAGATATTTTATATCATGCTGCTTTTCTAATGAAAGGCAATCTTATCCGCCTGTGTGCGGATTTTTTGTTTGCTTTGAATCAACCTCAAATTTATCCCTAATGGCTTACAGTTCGAACCGGCTTTTTAAAAAAAGCATAAAGGTGGTATTTCGCTTTTCACGGAGGAAGCATGAAATATATTTGTATTCTTTTAATGCTGCTAACGGCGTCATCTCATGCCATAGCAAGCAATCCGCAACAACCAGCTGAAGATTTATGTGAGATGGAATGGCGTATAACGGACAGGGCCGGCTCAACCGATACTGATGTATTCGAAATCGTATATGGTGAGTTGGCTGCTTTTAATGCAGCCGGACATTCCTTGTCAGACTATTCGATAGATAAAGCTGACTTTGTGAAAGTCTCCACAGAGGGGGCTAAAAGCTTCAGAAAAATGGTAGGTGAGATGACCACTCCCTATGATGAAGCCAGAAGCTTTTTTAAAGAGAGAATGACACCGATTTGCATCAAAAATGTTTTAAAAACACTGAACCAAGAACACTGATATTTAACCTATTAACCAGATTTAGGCTCGCTACGGCGGGCCTTTTTTGTATCTAAAGACACTCTAAAAAACAGAGGAAGAAATAATGGCTGAGCCATTGAGCACCAGCGCTACTGTAGGAACGGTAGCTGGCTGGGGCATTGTCACGTCTGCGCTGGTGGGATTTATCACCTCTGTAGATTACTCAATCGCGTTTGGGGCGTTTGCTGGTTCGATGTGTTTTATCGTCACCGCCAGCGACCTGACGCGACGACAGATATTTGGTTATTTCCTGTTTGGTTACGCGGCTGGCATTTTCGGTGCAGGTTTTGTAGCTGACAAAATTGAGGACTATCTGGATTACCGCGAAAAACCGCTCGATGCTCTGTCAGCCGTAATCATTTCCGCTGCTGCTGTGCAAGGCTATTTCTGGCTGAAAAACGGCGGCATTTCAAAACTGTCGTTCGTCAAAAAATGGATGGGGGAGCAATCATGATTAGCCACGACCTCCTGACGGTAATTGATGTCGCCATTTGTGCAGCTATTGCTCTGCGTCTGATGCTCTTCAGTAAAGCAGGCAGAAGGCATAAACCAGGTATCTCATGGATTGCTGCTGG
>Ga0157358_1000823_pt1 | contig 13344 bp, 10 predicted proteins | sample AttcapACBM2_FD_111484 | JGI IMG/M metagenome (GOLD analysis project Ga0157358, IMG submission 111484) | Fungus gardens microbial communities from leaf cutter ant in Botucatu, State of São Paulo, Brazil - Atta capiguara ACBM2 | ecosystem: Host-associated > Fungi > Mycelium > Unclassified ...
ACAGAGGCCAGGGGACAGTGCGTTGGCCCATGGATTCCACAGCTATTTTAAAATCACCAATTAACCCTTGGCTAGGTGCTGAGTCAAAGAGAATACTCACCAGCCTGAAACCTCTTCTCCGCTCGCTTTTTCAGCTTTTCCAAGCTCCGCTTCGCCTTCTGAATCTCTTCTTCCTTGAAAGCACTTTCCTCACTCAACGGATCCAACTCTTCCCTTCCCTGTGCCTTCAACTTCTCATCCTCCAGGTTCTCAATCCTCAGTAATAGTTCTTGAATCTGCGCACGAATGATGATAGCCTGTTTATTCCTCTCTTTGATTTCAGGGTCATTGACAATGGAGCTATCAGCCGATGAGACGGGCGACATCGGACTATTATGTTTGTCGGCATGAATATCACCTCCACCACGATCATCTGCTTCGACATCAATATCGCCTTTGTCGTTTTTGTTCTCGTTTCCGTTGTTGTTGTTGTTGTCCCCACTGTGAGTTTCACCAATGTCTACCCCTTTCGTTCCTTCGTATGGTTTGTTACCCTCCCCGGCGATTCTACCATTAACCTCTCCAGTCCCAAAATTACTTTCAGGCGGCTGCTATCGCCCTGTGAGACCCCGCAATCCGAACTCACCCATATCACCTCCAACAAAGTCATCGAATATATTCTGATCTTGGGGAATCGATGATACTGTCTAGTTTTTTCATTGGCTAAGTCTTCCACGGTTATTGGATCTCCATCATGCAGACCTGAGTTTGTGGACGACGAACAAAGCACTGCCTTCGTCGATTTCGAAGAGCTGAGACACCCGATTTTGTGTCTGAACATGAATCTGAAAAACTGGTGTGAGTGATATTTGGTTTCTGTTATTGACCCACCCAACAGAGCTGGGATGCGGAACTTCAACCTATGTGAGAATTCTCTCTTTAAGCCCTTCTGCAAGCTTATTGTCGCTTTCAGGATGGAATGGCCATTGCTGGAGCTGTACTACATCAACTCGCACTCTTCCATTGACATTCTTCGCTACTCATTATGGTTCTCTCACGGATGACTCTGCGTACCACCCAGTTAAGAGCATGCACATGTATACACTCATTGATGATGGAAAGAAAGAGGTGCGAAGATCTTGATCTTATCGCGCGGACTTGTGTGCTGATCACATACAGCTCGTATTCTTGTATAAACTGGTCGAAGGTGTTGTGGAATCCTCATTTGGCACGCATGTCGCAAACTTCGCTGGCGTACCCTTCGAAGTTGTTGAACGAGTGGATGCTGTCTCTAAACAATTCGCCAAGCAATTCAAGGAGAAAATGACACTGAAATGAAAGGTGAATGCATCCTCAAGAAGCCAATTAGGTGTACTTGGTTAAACTCGCTCTCGGGCATGAGAAGCTCGATGACAGTGCAAAGGGTAAAGAAGTGCTGGAATGGATGAAAGAGATAGGGAGAAATCTTTTGAGGAAGAATACAACAGTCCAATGTCGAATATCCTATGTTTGATCATCGGAAGACAGGATGCTTTTCCAACTATACATAAGATCTTTCGCCCTCCATCAGAAATTTATTCAAACTATATGAGTTTTTTATTCTCTATGGTAAATTCACACTATTATCAAAGTCAAAATATTATAGGTATTTCATCTTTTAAAATAGACTTCCTAGCACCAAAACTCTGCAGATATTTTGTCTTTTATAGCAAATTTATTCTTATTTCAAATTATATAAGTAATTAGTCTTTCATAGTAGAGTCATCTCTCTTTGATTTCTACAAGTACTCAGTTTTCTATAGCAGAGTTTACTTTTATCCAAATTCTATACTAAGTTAGTATTTTTCTATAGATTATTTTAATCAAAAATCTACTCAGCTTAGAGCTAGGCTTATATTATAATCTTTAACTTAGCTCAGGTTGCAACTTAGGCAAAGACTTGAATAAGGAGTAGAGAGATGATCAATTGGTAAAGTGTAAATATACAGAGTAGTATCTATAGTTATATATACCTAGAGACTATGAGAAATACATCTACTATACATAAGGCAAATGAATTATAGAACATGAGGAAGATATAAGAAAACATCACCGACTATATGAGATACTGACTGAGATAGCATATAGCATAGCCAATTATTGAGTCATAGAGAAAAGTACCCTGAATCTGTCATTCCAGTCAAGTATATTCTTGTTGCTGCTCAAAAGCAAAGCAATTGAATTATAGAATAACCTAAATGCTTTCATGGATAAATTCAATAGAGATCTTCTTATAGAGATCTTTGTAGAGCAATGTCTGGTCTCTATACTCATATTTATTGTTCAAGCTATCTGATTTGTAATATCAGCCTCTATAGCAAATGATGTCAAGTCTATACATGCCAGTATTTCAAATATTTAAGGTAGGTTGTGTTAGAAAGAACAGAGTACACAGTAGCATAGTGTAGTGTGGACAACTGGCAACCATTTATCTATAGTATATACTTTAATAGAGAACTGAAAGAGAGCAATGACAAAAGACAAGTAGTATTGGTAGGAGATCAACCTCACTTGAAATTTTTACATTGACTATCTAATTAATACTACCAATCATGGGCTATATGCTTACTAATCAGAGTGCTTTGTAATACTCTCTCTTGCTTAAGATATCAGCTATTAAGTGATAGAAGCAAAAATAAATAAGCTTAGAATATCTTTAGGCCAAGAAATGAACAGAAACAACTGAATAAAACTTGACCAAGATTTTTAGTCAGAATATCAGCAGAATTCTCTTTTTCATCAATGTGATATAATTTAATTTGTTCATTCTCAATTAAATTTCTTATATAGTGATAGCAGATATTAATATGTTTGGAATGCTTTTCTTGTATAATGTTAGATCTCCAGAAAAGTGAGCCAAGATTATCACTATAGATATAAGAAGTTGGAATATTAAAACCAACCTCATGAAGAAGGTTTCTTATTCAAACAAGCTAACAGCTACAATTAGAAAGAGCTATATATTTAGTCTCAGTTAAAGATAGAGCTACTGTTATGATATACTTGAACATTAACATTTTTATTTTCTCTTATCTATTTTTTCTTGATTTGATATTTCTTTTTCTTTTTCCATTTTTGAACTAAGATTAGAGTTAAGAGAATGAAAGGGTTCCACTGTCACAAAATGTCACACAAGAATATCATAGTCATATGACACTATCACAGTAATGGTCACATAACATATCACATAATATGAAATCATAAGTCTAGATTCAGAGAAAAAGAACTAAAAGAATAATGAAGATACATGTTAATAATATGTTCACCTCATAATATACATATAGTGTACTTATGGATAATGCATGAACATTAGGGTAAGGTTATTCATTGTTAGCATGAACCATGTATCTATTGTATAAATAGTATAGCAATACATCAAAGACTCCTTGTTGAGTTCTCTTGTGATCTCCACTTGATATTCTACTAAGAGATTTACTTGTAGTGTTGTTATTGGTCTTTGTGACTAGTATTTGCCACAATAGCTACTGTCTTTTGCTGGTGGCTTATTTAGAATGTTACTCTACAAGCCATTAGAGTAAAGTAACTAGTTATGGATTTATGTAATTCTGGATCTTGTACCTAATCTGAGTCAGAGTATGCTATAATAGATTCATTGCTGAGTCTATTATAAACTATCTGATACTTGCAAGTATTAAGCAAATATCTGCAAAGATGTAATCCTGCTCAATAATACTTATTTGAAAAATTTGCCATCTGTTGAGCAAGTTTGACTATAGAAAATCTTATGTCAGGACATGAGCCAATCATTAGATATATCAGATCCAACTATTTTCTGATACTTTTGATGGAAATTAGGATCATACTCTTTATCATTGGGTTAAACACATAGCCTAATAGGAGTGGAGTACTTGTTGTGTTAGTTGTTATATTAAATCATGCTAGAACTTTGTTCAAGTACTCAGATTGGTCTACAAAGATCCTTTGATCCTTACAGTTATGACTTATATGTATTCCAAGAAACTCTTTGGTTTCTCCAAGGTTACAGCATTTCTATTTCATTATAAATTTTTGCTTTAGCTTTAAGAGAAGTGAGGAATCTTTTGAACTCATGAAGCAAACATCATTAACATAGACAATTATTATAACAAGCTCTCTAGTCTCTTTATCAATGAAGTAATACACACCAGTATTAGATTTGTATTGCTTAAATCCTAGAGCTAACATTGACTTAGTTATAGTTTGCCACCAGGATAAGCTAACTTGCTTAATGCTATACAATACTTTGTGGAGTTGCCAGACTTTCTTTTCTTTGCTAGGTAGTCTAAAATCTTCAGACTGCTCCATGTATATTTCTTTATTCAGATCATTATATAGGTAGATAGTTTTTACATCAACACTATAGATATCCCAATCTTTAATTCCTTCAACTTAAGAAAATCCTTTTACAACAAGTTGAGATTTATAATGACTATTAGACTTAATGTTAAACACTCAGCAATTCTTGATCAATTTTCTTTTTTTAGGAAGATTTATAACTTCATAGATATTTCTGTCTTTAAGTGATTTCAGTTTTTCAAGATAAAACTCAAGCCACTTCTTTTAAATATTAGCTAGCAATCTAGTGATATATCCAAGGCTTTTGGGGATTGGGCAAGACTCTGCTATATATTATACTAAGAGAAAGTGAATTTGCTCTACTCTCCCTTCTTTTGTAAGGTATGCTAAGTAGCTAGTAATGGCTGGCTTAGCTAATTCACATACAAGAAGTGGAGTGTCCATTCTACTTCCATTGTTATCAACAATGATTGGGCATTTGTCTTTCTACTGGATATTATATGGGATTCCATTCATTTCAATAATATTGTTAGATAAGTTATATGGGTAATCAACTCTATTTATCCTAACTGTCCTAGGTAGTAAGTTATTAGAAAAACATTGTGTATTCTGATAGATCCTTTGCAATTCCTGACAAGTACTCTTATGTGTATTACAAGCCATGTTAGAGTTAGGAAACCTTCCTCTTTGCTGCAATAAAGAGTTTCATAGGATATTGGTAGAATATTCTTGTTCTCCATAGATGTTTCCTTCTCTAAAGGGTATTTGAGTTTGATGTTTAGATCTCCTTAATTCAGAACCTTCTTATAATGTTTGCAGAGCAGGTTATAAATGTCCTTGAGAGCTGGATGGTTGTGTCTCAACATCAAAGTCAATATTATTAGCCTCTTCAATCTATTATGAGCTCTTTAGACCTTAGAGTAGGTAGAGGAGAAGTAGACTTATAAGAAAAAGAAGGTCAAGGAGAACAAGTATAAGGATTGTTTTGAATGGGAGGAATAGAGATATGTGGAATAGATACTGGAGCAGGTTCATCTTTTCTAGAAGGGTTAGGTACTGGCAACTTTATCTCTAGACTTACTTTGTCCAATAACTCATTATATAATTTGTACTCTTTTGTATGGGAGTCAGTGCATTTGAGAAAATGTCCCTTATCAAAGATGGTATATGTGGAGTTAAAAATGATATTTCCTAGTGTATAGCATATAACACAATATCCATTGTCCTCATACTCAATGAATATCATTAATTCAGAATGTGGCACAAGTTTGTTGGCACAAACTTTACTAGAAAACAATATAGGCTTTACAGCCAAAAATACAGAAGTGTGATGTTTTGGGTTTGTTACCTAAGAAGATCTCCTGAGGTGTTTTCCACTTATTGCAACATTGCTTTTCTGTACAAAAAGTCTGAAGCTACAGATGTAGCTAAGTCTATTTTCTGAATGTGGTCAAACACTACTTCCCATTCTGTGAAGAAATTGTATACTGATAATGGAGGAGAATATATAACCTTAAAATTACAATCCTTTCTAAAAGAGCAAGAATTTATCAATGAGACTATTACTCTACATATACACCAACAAAATGGTTATGCTGAACAATTGAACTGCATCTTACTTGAAAAGATGCAGTTAATGCAAATTGAAGCATATCTATTAGATTCCTGATGGCAATTTGCAATAATAGCTACAGCTTATGTATACAATTGCATACCTATTAGATATTTTAAGAGGAATAGTCATTAAAGAATATAATCATATACTTGTACTTTGAATAAGATAAGGTGGGGAGCTCAAGGAGATCTGGGTAAATCAATCCTAGAGGCTCACTAGAATGAATAGGGTTCTCAGGAAAACTACATTAATATATCTTTCCAAAAGTACAACCATGATAGACATATTTCTATATTTGAAAATGGATCTTCTTTATATCTTCAACATTATTAGAAACATAACATATAACTTCATCAGAGGCACGTCCAAAATAACAATAGAAAGTCTCAAAGTCTGGATATCTTGTTGTAAGACTTACAGGATTGGGGATATCATGTTTGAGAATGCAAGTTCTTACAATCTGGATGTTGTACCAAAGATTAGGAGTAGCTGATAGGACAGCATTACTAGACTTCTCATAAAAGATGGAACTACATTTGTCATCCTTCACTTTCAATTTAGACTGAAGGATTTGCCTAGTAGAAAAAAGGCATATCTGTATACCAGAAACACAATATACTAGCTATAGTTTTGACATAGCAACTTTAGTAGTCTCTTTTGCAGGATCAAAGATTTTCATGTTCAATCAGAATAGTACCAGAAGTGATCCTGAATTGTTAGATTTCTGGAATAAATCTCAAGGATCATAAATGGACAGTAAACATATATGAATACCCTGATGGTGATATTTTGGATCTATGTCTACAAATAAACCTCATTCAGAAATCCTGGATTATCTATTTCATGATTTTCTTCTATGTCTACCATTTATATTTATGGCCCAATATGTGCTTGCTGTCATGTTCCACAAATTGATAATAACCTATATAAATAGATTTCACAGGAAGCATCAGTATTTCATTAGTGTTCTTATTCTGATAGGACATTACATCTTGTCTTTGTTGTATTTCATCATTCTAACACCCATCACCATGCAGAAGCTTTCTTTTGAGTACACTGGTCTACAGAAATTCAATATGCAAAGTGGCTATGTGATATACCAGTTGCAAAAAGCAAGACAAACACAATGTGAATTATACTATGGTTTCTTAAACATTGTTGGTTTTATAGTGATTAAAATAGCCACAAGTATTTGATATAACAAAAAAACATCCTGAACAAAATTTAGTATTAACCCAATCTACTTAAAGGATAGAGAAAATATATAATAAATAAAATATGAAGAAGAAACTATCTTCAAGTACACTAATTCTAACATTCAGTACAAAGCAGTTTCAAAACAAATAGGTAACTCACTATATATTGGGTCTTAGCAATATATTAACAATGATATATTGTTAAGCATAACTCTGTATAAAGACTCTAATTGTTATGATCTTAATCCTTAGGGTTGGATATAAGAACAACTCTTGTATTAGAAAAACACAAGAGAACTCGATAGAAATTCCTTTACAAACTAGTCTACCTTATATACTACTACCGATGGTTTGTGCTAACTACTGTGTATCCTACTCTAAACAACCATGTATAGTACATGAGGTCAACATGTGGTATCCATGTTGTATGACGTCATTTGTTCTAAAATCTTCTATGACTTTCTCTCAAGTCTTGTAATCAATATTTTAACCATACCATCAAATGTGACTGATGTGATTGATCACTTCTAAACCTAACCCCAGAGTTCTAAAAATGGAAAAGATAAAAAAATAAATCAAAAAGAAAATAAAAATAAGAAAGAAAATAATAAAAAACTAAGTCCACTTTCTGTTGTCTTGACACTAATGTCTTACTAAACTGTTGTTGAGTAAAGCCATGCTGACTTGAGGTCATAGATATTCAGTGTATTCTACTTATCTAAAATTTAGCTGCTCACATCCTGGATATGGTCTGAATAGAATTCAGATGATATAAGGAATAATAGGAGCCACTAGTAGAATGAGTTAATAGTAGGAGAGACTCAAGAAAAGTACAATTGTCTAATATCTCATGCTGTTGTTTGAGTTTGATGCAATATTATTTATGTATCAATATTTGATGTGATATCACTCATACATCAATTTTTAATTCAGATATCTAATAAAAACTGATAGAATTCATATCTCACCTAATTTTTATCTGTTTCCAACATTATTACTACTATTGGAAAGTATTTATCATGGATAATATATTGGTATATTTAACATCAGCCATTTATTCATTATATAAGCTAATTCTACAATATATCTATAGTAAGAAAACTAATAGATCTATAATATGAGTTGTATTATGATTTATAAAATTATATAGCACATGTATATATATAGGCATGTGAATTATAATATGTGCAGAAAGTTCTGAAAAATTAAGAACAATAGAGTAAGAAATTCTATACTCTAAATAAAAAGGAACCAGTAATTCTGTCCTCCAGACCAAAAATAGATGGAAATTCTGTGCTCTAGACTAAAAGGAGCTAGTAACTCTGTGCTCCAGACTGAAAATAGATTGAAGAGAAGAATATTACATGACTATTTTGGTCTGTGTATGAAAAACTTGCTTAGGTAAGTACTACTGCTTAGTATATCATGACTAAGCAATACTATAGAGACAATTATGTAAGCTCAAACAGCTGACCCTTCTGAGATAATGCAGATTAATTTGTAAGTAAGTATGAAAGTGATTTTTCTTTCCTAAACTGTGATAGTTGCTATTATTCTTGGCTTGGGGTAGGAAAGCAGCCTAATAGAGCAATGTGTAATATGTTGTGTGCTATAAATAGTTGGTTGCTATTTTTAGATTACCAATCAATTAGTAACCAGTCATAGCCATCTTATTATAGTATATAAGAAGAATAGCTATTTTTGCTATTTTTTTAGTAATCAGCTATACAGCAGCTTATCTACTACTAATAGCATTATCACCTCAAATGATTGTGCTATTTTTGACATGTTTTGGCATGTATGTTAAAGACACCTGATGAGTCTATATAAGATGAAATAATAGTTAAAAGTGATTTCCCAACCGTTATACCAACTTCATCACAACAAACCTCATTTTACTCACTTTGTTGCTTCTCCCACCCTAACCCTTCCAAAAATTTCCCTACTACTTCATAATTCAACAGTTCTCTTTCTAGATCTTCTATGATATTCTTCTTCTATACATTTGCTAACTTACTCTATATATAAAACAAGACTTACTATACTTGTTCCTCTACTATTGCTCCCCTCATTCTCATTCTCATATATAACCTGCAAGCTGTTAAGAACCCTGAAACCTATCTTGCTTCTCTATTGAATGTTGGTAGCTTAGCTACTTTTACATTTGACCTTATATTAGATCTAGACACTGTTCCTTTTACTTGTATTGCTTGGAGTTGTATCTACATTGCTATAAGCTGCTTTTGTTGTTGCCTAATAATAGTATATAGGTCTGTGTCATAATGACTTATGGTATATAGTGGTAGTAGGTTGTTGAAAGTTAGTGGTAATAATATTGGTGGTATAGGTAATAGTAATGGTACAGTGTGTAATGGTGAATAGTGAGAGGATAGAGTAGAACTAGTGTTGGTCTTGCTCTTCAATCTATATTCACTGTCTGACTCAATCCCACCTGAAATTATCTACTGATTATCCATTTACTGCCTTATTAACTACTATCCTAATTGAATTTGATAAACTATTATTCCTAAGAAGGGAATTCCTAAGCTAGACAGGATCTGAAGGATTACTATCATTTCTCTGTGTGGGTAGGTTACAAAGGGATACTGTAACATAAGACTTCTATGTAAAAAGACTATCTAACAATGTCTACATAAGGTAGTATGTCTTACTGTACTAGTAGGCTTTGGTACAACAAAACAACTAGATTTCCTCCACCTAGTTGGTATATCTCTTAAGTTTAAAGTCTAGCTATTTTTCTTAACTAGAGAGTAGTGTTGCCCCCTAGTCAAGAATGATAAGAGATTAAGTAGGAAAAGGCCCTGAGCTGGGCAGTTTCAGAAAGAATATTGAATCATAAGACCTTAAAGTAGATCAAGTAAAAGAACCATGTATTAGGGTTAATACAAGAGAATTCAATAGAGAACTCTGTACAGGATTGTCTACCTAATAGTTTGTACTCTACTACTTGAGCCTACTCTAAAGAACTATGTGTCTGCCTTAAGGTTAATATGTGTTAGATATTATATAATATCATTTCTTCTAGAATCTTTTACTATTTTCTATTGTGACACATGATTGTGTGACTTTGTGACTGTGACATATGTATGGCACTGAATCATGTGAAACTCTAACACCAATTTCAAAATAAAAAGTAAATCAAAGAGAAAATGAAAATAAGAAAGAAAAATAAAATAAAATAAAACTAAGTCCAACTTTCATGATTCTGACACACTGCTGTTTCCAAAGACCCCATACCTGGAAGACATTCTAAGCCATCCTGGACCCCATTGGTATTAATGGATAAGAAGAGTGTAAGATAGAAAAGATCCTAGATAGCTATTGACATTGCAAAAGGTACTAGTACTTGATCAAGTAGAATGAATTTAGCTTGGAAGAAAACTCTTGGAAGAATGCTTTGGAGGTATTTGCCTCAGATAGAGTAGCAAAGTTCTATTGTCTCAATCTATGAGCTTTATGACTTATTCAAGTAATAGACTTCCAAAATATCAAGTTTTGACCTATACTGCTTACTTTAAGTTGTAGCAATTTTAAGAAAGGGGTGGATGTAAAGAGACAACAAACTATGAACTCTGAACCTTCAACAATAAAGTTTGTGAAGTCTGAGCTCTAATACAAGATAGCAGAATTTGTTGAACTCCCTCTAGTACTACCCCCTATTAAACTCCAATCTCTACTAGTATTCTCTTAAATATTGTCTCATGTTTCCAAATGCTACTAGATAAGTACCTGATATTTATAGACATTATTCTAGATGTTTCCATTAGAGTGCTTGACTACCTAGATGTTATTATTTCTAGCTTGGTTAGTACTGTTCTGCTAGATTGAAATATATTCCAGAAATATTTAGTAGAGCTGTCATCTCTAGGAGACCTCATTCTATTCTCTTAGGTTTTCTGGAGGTAAGTCTTGTCTTCAGCATAATTGTCAATGTGTACTTGAGTTTCCTAGAGTAAACTCTATAAACTCTGTGGACTTATGCTGGTCACTCTAACACCTACTGCCTCCTTGGCCAAACTTGGGACTGGAGCATGCATTGTTCTTGTGTCCTATCAGTGTTTGTATTTAACCTTGGAGCCAAAGCTCCTATTTCTCTCCTTTCTTGCAATATTTCTCCTTTCTATTTTCTCTTCAATGTCAGTTAAGGTTTGTAACTCTTTCATATCACTATTTGATGGTCCAAGGGGAATGCTCTACCTCCATAAACTTCCTTCTGATTATCTTATTCATCTCTTGTTTGAATTCTTCTACCAATACTCTTTCTTCAAAACTACTTCCTCTTACTGCTGTCTTGAATTCCTATACAAACTCCTCCATTATTCTTCTTTCCTATTCTACTAACCCTCTTCTAAACTCCATCTTCAAATCTGCCAAGAAATCTCTTACTAATACATACTTGATATTTCCACTTTCTAGGTCTTCTATTACATTTTTCTTCTAGATATCTACTAATTCTCCCTGTATATATGATAATACTCATTGTATCTGTTCTTCTACTAATGTTCCACTCATCTTCATCTGAATATGTGGCCTACAGGCCATTAAGAATCCAGATACTTTGACTATCTCTCTATTGAATATTTGTAGCTTGGCCACTTCTATATTTGACTTAGTATTAGGTCTGGGTGCTATTCTTCTGCCCATTACTACTATTTGTGCCTGTAATACTGCTATCTGCTTTTACAAAACTGCTACTTGATCCATGTGGATGTATGGTGGTGATGGTGTAGGCAGGCAGGAGATAGGGACCAATGGAGAAGAGATAGAGTTACTCTTGCTCTTGCTTTTATATTCTAATAATGACAAAATTCTTGGTATGTGCTAGTGGGCCCTCTTTTTGTCCCACCTTATACTTGCTACTGACTATCTGTCTACCAACTACTAAGTGTAAATAATCTTGCTCTAAGAAGAGATATTATACTCTAGGCAATACTTTGAGAGTGACTATCATTCTTCTATATATACAGGTTACAAGAGAACACTGCAGCATAAAACTTCTACTTTGAAGAAAGTCTAGCTACCATACCTACTTAAATGATAAGTAATGTCTAGTTAGTGGCCTGAGTTTGATTACTGATATTCACAACTTCCTATATCAAGCAGCTGGTTTTTCTTAAGCTTAGGATCTGGCTAATTTAGTAGTAATTGATCTAAGCTAGTTATACACTTAAGATGAGGAGAGAGTGAGTGTTGAGAGGACCTTGTGTTGGGCAGTCTCAGAAAAGGGTTATTGAGTTCTAATGTTACTACTTAAATGCCTTAGAGTTGGGTTAAAAGGTAAACCTTGTATTGGATCAATATAGGAGAACTTTATAGAGTTTCTAGCACAAAGTATCTACCTTTTATATACACTAACTAGTTGGTTTGTGTGTAACTTTATCTAGCCTGCTCTAAAGATCTTGTGTATTCCATGAAGTCAATATTTAATTCCATTATCATTCCCAAGCCTAACAAGGCTTTGTATAACTCTTCTAAGATGTTCAGATCATTTTCCTATTAAACACACTTGACAAGCTTATCAAGAAAGTTATTGGTAAAAGACTTCAATTCCAATAGATCTCAAAGAATTTTATTCATCCTTGTTAACTAGGTGGATTGAAACAATGTTCTACTATAGATGCAGGAGTTATTCTTATACATCTTATTTGTGTGGGATAGGTTAAAAATCTCTCAACAAGCATCTTGACATTTGATTTTGCTTAATCTTTTCCTTTATTAAACTATTGTTTACTCCTATTAATCTTAGAAAAGCAAGTTTTGATTCCAAAATCTCAATATTCTTCCAAGATTATCTAGTAGATAGAAAAACAAAATATCTTTGAAACAGTTTCTCTTCTTCTTCTTTTAACATTGATATTGGTATTGGATAGGATTCTACCCTTTCTCCTATTTTATCTGTTCTATATCTTTCTCCAATTTTCTATATTTTTGAAAAAAGAATTAAAAGTTTAAAAATCCCAATTTCCATTCTCTTTTTTATAGATGATGGTCTTTTTATTGCACAAGATAAATCTTTGACAGTTTCAAACTCTTATTTATTTTGTAGCTATCATGTCATGTTCTTACTTCTTGAATAGTTCAGACTTGTTATTAAATATGGGAAAACTTCTGTTTTTCACTTTTCTAAGTCATATAGATTGTTCAATCCTTCTCTACTAAATCTTACTTCTTTAGATAGTTCTATTCTCCATCTCAAAA
>Ga0157358_1000824_pt1 | contig 13332 bp, 10 predicted proteins | sample AttcapACBM2_FD_111484 | JGI IMG/M metagenome (GOLD analysis project Ga0157358, IMG submission 111484) | Fungus gardens microbial communities from leaf cutter ant in Botucatu, State of São Paulo, Brazil - Atta capiguara ACBM2 | ecosystem: Host-associated > Fungi > Mycelium > Unclassified ...
ATTGTAGAAGACAGCCAAACACCTTTTGGCTCCTGTTGAGAACACTGAAGTGTGGAATTGGCCCAAGAAATCAGTTGGCCTAGAAGTATCTGGCTAGGTAGAAAGCTCTACAAACCCACTCCCTCAAGACCCAGACTCAGGCCTTATTTCAGAAGAAAGTCTTGGTGGCAGTACAGTGTCAGATGTGGTTTATGCTTGGAGGCAAAAGTCCATAGGATTGTATAGGGTTTGGACCAAGTATAAAAACTTGTTCAAGGAGTGAAGAGTTGTGGGCTTTGCAAATGACCTTGTCTTTAGTTTTTATGCTGTGCTATTTACTTGCTACATAGTTTCAACTTTAGAAGAAGATTGCTTTCTATACATCTGCCTGTTTGCTAACCAGTTCACTTATGATCAAGACAAGATTCTCTGGGCTCTTTTCTCCTTCAAGAGTGGTTGAGCTGTGAAATAGCCAGAAGGATTGTTCAGAAAAGAGTTTAGTACAGATGTCTTCCCTATTACCACTTGGCCAGAGTTTGAAGAACTTTTCTATATCTACTTCTTCTCTATCAATGCTACTGCAAAAGCCACTAACAAGTTAAAAGGAATGACCTACTATCAAGAGACCCATACTGTGAAGAATTATCTAGATAAGTTCCAAATCTTGATCTCAGAAGCCAGCTATACTGATTCTCATACTATAGGTGTTAAGTTCCACCAAGACTTTGAACAGTGATCAAAAACCAGATCATAACCTTGTATTACATTCTGTTCTAGCCATCCATCTTATAACCATGGATAATGTTTACTTTCTCATCTACACTCCTTAAACTCTTCTAGTACAGATCACCTCTCTTTATTCTCCCTCAGATGTTCTTGCTAGTCCTTGGCCAAACTCTATGGACTCCCATCCCTGACACCCAAGGATCACTAGCAAACCAGAGTAACTTGCTTGACAGTCTTCATTCTAGATAGCTACCCAGATAGTATAGTATACCTAGTATGTAAACTGGTAGTTTACACTGTATTAGCTTATTCTAAAAATCAACCAAAAGTGACATCCTCTTCTAGTGTTGGCAACAATACATCTTGCCATTTTCTGATGCCCCAAAACTCTAAGTCTTCTAAGTTCTCTTCTGAAATATGTGGCCTGTATAACTTGTAGAGGTACAGCACATAAGCTGAAGCTAAAAGCTGTTTTCTCCAAATTTGTCTTCTATATTCTTGGATAATACACTACTGACTTAGTTGGGACTTCTAAGATATTTTACCAAATCTCAAATAATGAGATATGAACTATGTCTAACATCTTGCTAGTTGGAAGACTTGAAGATATAGATCTTATTGTCTAGCTTGAAGCTATATACAGAATTGACTAGATAAGACAAGTGAATGGAGTATTTTAATCAATTTAGCTGTCAGAGTTAAAGATAATAAACTTAGTTTATTTTACTTTTCTTTTAGACTTTGGACTAGGATTATAATGTGATGTTATGTATGTTGGTCACAACTGTAACATATTGTGACAAGGCATAATGGCTATTATAAGTTAGTTGTACATATTATATATAGAAAGATATAGAAGGTTAGAATTTGTATAGCATAGACTACTAGCTTAGCATATATAACAATGGATACATTGTATTTGGAACTTTATTGCTTCTATGTTAACCTAATACAAGATTTCTTTCTTACTCTAATTCTTAAGTTTGAATTGTAATATCATGTTAGGTATAGAATATGTCTAGAAGAAGAAACTATCTATAAGAAAATTTTAGAAGATGTTAAAAGAGCATAAGAATATTATATAACATTTGTAGATATAAATCTAAATATTAGAATCCAGGTATCAGAGTTGAAGGTAGTAAACTCTATTTATTTTTATTTTTATTTTTATTTTTATTTTTTTCCATTTATTTTTTTATTTTGAACTTAGTATTAGGGGTTAGTATGATATCATATGTGACTGTCACAAAACATTACACAATGTGTCACAAGTCACAGTCATATAATCACATATCACAGAAAGATATAGAAGATTTCAAAACAATAGTGTTATATTACATATCAATGACATGGAATACATTTGGCCTTTAAGTTAGGCTAAAACTTATATAGCACAGACCATTAGTCTGGTATATATAAATATAAGGTAGATAGATACATTGTACTAGAAACTCTATTGAGTTCTCTTATACTAACCTAATATAAGGTTTATTTTTTACTTTTATACTTGAACATGAGTTGTAACACTAGAGGGACCTTAGCTTTAGTGGATATACTGTATCTCTGTATGTTGCAATGGTCATATTTCAGAAGGAAGTTGTAATAAAAAGTAAATTATTATGGAAGTCAAACTTCTGAGCATGTGTATTCAAAATAGTATATTATGCTAGTTGATTTTCAAGATAAAGAGTATCTACATATCTTAAATACTATTACTAAGATTATATAAGGATTAGAGAAGATAGATAACTACTCTTGGTATGTTAAAGTCCTCAGAATCAAGTCCAGAGTTCCATAGAGATCATAAGAAGCCATGTGACCTTAGAGTAAATCAAAGAAAGGAACTTTGTATAGGGTTTACACAAGAGAACTCAATAGAGTTCTTAGTACAAGGTATCTACCTATATATACTAACTATCGATGGTTCATACTTGGCTATTTCTAGTCTGTCCTAAAGACTATGTATCAGCTATGAGATCAACATATATTAAACATGTTATATGATATTATTGTTCTTAAATCTTTTACCATGTTCTATGTGAGCATGTGATCATGTGACCATCACTGTGACAATGTGACTAATTTGTGACAGTATGACCATGATATCACTCTAACCCTAAACCTAGATCCAAGAATAGAAAAAAGAAAAAAGAAAAAGAGAAAGAAAATTAAATTAAAAAAGTAATTAAGTGGATCTCTGAGTAGATGTTTTAGTAATAAAATACTGAAAGAAGTTTAGGTTAGATAGGAAAAAAACTTTATATAAATATTACAACTCAAGCTCAAGTGTAAGAGTAAAAAATAAACCTTGTATTAGGTTAACACAAGAGAACTTGATGGAGTTCCAAGTATAAAGTGTCTATCTTATATATACTTGGCTAATAGTCCATGCTATACTAAACCTAGCTTACTCTAAAGAGTATGTGTACTACATGTTATTGACATATAGTATGATGTAATTGTTCTGGAATCTTCTATATCCTTTTGTGACAATTACATGTGATGTCATACTAATCTTTTTTTTAAATCAACAATTTATTACACAAGATACAGTGGTAGACCATAGTACCTACAACATAGCTACTTAAATAACAAGAGAAGGAAAAAGAATAAGAAGAAAAAGAAAAATTGTGGGTAACAATATCTTACACTGAGTAAGAGAGATAGCAGTAAAACCACTGCTAAGTAATGTCTTTATAGAAGGAAAATGCTCCTGGATTAAACTCTAGAAATGTGATGATATCTTTCAAGAAATCCCTTTTAGAATTCTAATGCTTTCTATACTACCTACAATTGTGTAGAATGTGACTTCTTGATTCTATTGGGTATTCTATACATATAAGAATAAAGGATTTCTTGGAAAAGAATCTAAGACAGTATTTGTTGTAGCAACCACTCGCTAGAACGGCACTCATAATATGCTTACTTCAGCAAAGCTCTCAGTTGGCTATCTAGTAGTGGGGATTACAAGAGAACTCAACAAGGAGCCCTCGCTGTATTGATCCTCCATATATACTACAGGCTTCTAGTCTGTGCTACAACAATAATTATCTGCCCTTATGTCCATGCATCATCCTCATGTCCTATTACTCATCCACATATGTTTTCCTTAAGGCCACCATGCTTTCTACATGTGCCCTGACATCATACTCTTAATCTCCGCTATACATGTGCACACCATGTATACATCATGAGGAACTATAGTCCTTTGACGTTATCTCTAACCCTAACTCTAATCTAGACTCCTCTTGATCCTTCTAGACCGTTAGTCCTTCCAGACCATTCTAGACTCTGTCACATGACTTCCAGGTCATGTGCTCTTCCTCCATTGTAGACTAATAACTAATAACTTATTTATGTTTGGCTAACCCTAACCCTAGCCAAAGTCTGTCCACACTCTTATCTTATAACAGTATTCTCCAATTGGGATGTAATTTGTGATGGCTCTGACAGTATACACACACAGTATATTGGAGTGTCTAAAGTATTTGAGCCAAGTACCATCCTTCAAGTATATAGGCCTGGTGAGTAAGTTATCATTGTCATTTAAATCTAGGAAGTTCTTTTCTTTATAATCTAATGCTTAAAAAATCATTTGCCACTTTTTTAAAATTATGTCATATTCTTCTTTTTTGCTAAACTTCTATGAAGATTTGTATGGGAAATTAGGTTTTATCTTGAGCTATTTAATCTCTACATCAACCACTAAGTAAAGAGGCCATTTGTCACTGCTAGAGCAATTTCAGAATGAAATTGAATTGTTAGAGTTCTTGTTAAAGAAGGCTCTAAAATCTTGTGATATGGCAATGGAGTGTAGTTAAAAAGAATAAGCAGACAAATCAAAAATATATCTTGCAGCTGAAATAGTATCTATGATAATGATGATTTTTTTAATGTTTAGTACTTGAATGGCTTGATTAATTCCACATCTTATAAAGAAAAGTTCTGCTTCAGTGAAAATGACATTCATTATGTAATAAATTGTTTTGGCGATAATGTTCTGACCATTACATATATATGAAATCAAAGTTGTGATATTATTTTTGATACTGGCATCAGAGATGACTAAGATAGTATTTGAGTCTGGAATGGATTCATTGAAAATTTTTTTTGAGTTTTTTTTCAATGAGTAGTCTTAGCTTCTATATCTTTATAGTTTACTATATAAAAAAGAAAACAATCAGAAAATGTATCTATTAAGCAAAAACCCAGAGAGAGTTTTTTGTGAAGTTTATCAAAGGAAGGGAAAAATTTATTTAAACAATTGTTGGAGTCCACTATAGAACTCTTGATTTTTAAGTGTTGCTTCTATATGAAATGGGCCATTGATAGTCAATAGAGCTTGGTCTTTTTTAAGTGATGTTCATCTAGCAAGAAAGTAAGAGTATATTTTTGAAGTAGAAATATAACTCTCAAATGATATCTTCCACTGATTTTATTAAGATAAAGGTCAATATGAATTAGACCTGCTAAAGTCTTAATTTCCCATGATAATGAGGTGCAAAAAGCATCAGTGATTTATAGTGTAGCTCTGAATTGTATTTTCTTTAATTCTTGAAGAGAATGAAACAGAGATACTCTCTTGTAGTACTACAACTAGGAGCCATAAAGTATGATAGGCATGATGCATATTCTATAAAGTAATCATTTATGCAAAGATAATAATTCTTTGGTAGAGTTCTCCAACATCTTCATGCTCTTAATTGTGGACAGGGCTTTGTTAGCATATAAAAGATGATCTCCTAAAGGTCTAAGATCCAAAAGAGAAGGTTTGTAATTTTTTGTTACCCTAGAAAAGTGAAAGACTTCAGATTTGTTATATTCAATTATAAGACTGAATTGTTCATAAAGAGACTATTGTTAACAAAAAAAGAGTGGAAACAAATATGAGCAATAAAAGATTATTAGCTCTTTTCTTGAAAATATGAAAAATAGAGATAATATAAAGTATCAAAGGGCTGAACCTTGACCCATACCTACATCTGCCCTGGAAAAGAGGGAAATAAAATTGTTTCAAATATATTGGGTTTGTCTGTTAACTAAATAGCTAGAAAGGAAAGTAGAAATTCTTGGATTGAAACCAGCTTTGTCCAATATCAATAGAAAAAGTTGGTGATTGAGTGATGGGAAGAACTGAGCTATGTCAAAAGCTAGCATACTTTCTTTTATCTATCCAGCATGTATAAGATGGGTAAGATATAACTCAGCATTGAGAGTAGATTGTTGTTTGATGTCTTCTAATTGATTTAGGTGAACAAAATTTAAGGCAATGGAGTGAATTTGAAGTCTTTCACTAATGGCTTTCTCTATAAGTTTTCCTAGTGTGTTAAGAAGGACAATAGAATAGTGTCAGGAGTATAGTATGAAATACATATATAATACTAGCCAGATATCAAAGCTAAGCTTGATATTGCACACTTTTAGTATAACTAGTTTAGTGGCTGGTCTGTTTCTAACAAATAAAATGTTTTGAGAGAGTTATATGCTAGCTTATTTAGTTTGAGGATAATGATCAATGTTAATTTCTTGAAGTGTAATGGTCAATGACTGAGATTAATACATGAATTGGCTATGTTGACAAAATTTGTAATATATTTATTGTCAGTCACCAAGATCTTGAAATAAATCTAAAAGATATAGTCAGGTCCTGGAGTGGATAAACCACTGCATTTTTTAATATTATTAGTGATCTTAGCTTTAAAAAAGGGCAGCCACTTGGATTGAGGCCGAAAAGTGATTTCATTAAGTAACTAAAAGTTAATGCATTGATCTTAAGCTAAATTAAACATCTGATATAAGACTTGCCAGAACTCATTTAATTTAATGCATGGATGTCTGTTGAATTTAATGGCTTCTATAGCTGGTAACTTGCTTTCTTTGACCTAGTTCATCAAATCCCAAGGTTTCTTGTTTTTTGATATAATTTCTTGAATTTACTCCAGTCTGATCCTGATCTGGAGGTACAGTATATATACAAGTCTCTATTACACTCTTCATTCCACTAGGCTTTAGAGCATTTAGTAATATTAACATGTTTTGAATACTTGATCCAAAGTTCATATGAAATTAATATGAATTCCTATACTACTTTTTCTAGTATTTCACAGTCTGGGATGAAAGACATGTTAATATACCCCACTCTGCTCTTCAGCTCATTGATAAATTTAGCTTCTTCATTGCTATTCTTGATAATTGATTGTCTTTTGTCTTGAATAAATTTTTCTCTAATAATGATATTGACTGACAAAGAGGTATGGTTAGACAGACTTCATAAGTCTAGTGAGATTTTGTGTATGTTGGATTCTTCTGAATTAGCCCAAAGAAACATTAAATTGATCACTGAGTTTGAATCTCTGAAGTTGTCTGGATATCTCATTGAGACTTGTATAATAAATATTAACAGCTCTAGGTTGAAATAATCAGCAACTTCTCTAAGAGTATCAGTATGTATTAAGTGATGAGAATATACAGGATTCCAGTTGTTATCCCTGATATTAAAGTCCCCAGTCATGATGAGAACATTATTCAAATTTACCTCTGTATTCTTTAGATACTTCAAGGCTATTTGTTGATCATCTGAATAAATGTTAAAAATGAAACAAATAATGTCTCCATTAAAGAAGGAAATGAGATTGATATCCCTATAGTTAATAAAATTCTTCCTTAAAGAAAATTGTAAATAGATGATTCTTGTATTAATATAGGTGAGAATTCTTGGATGTTCATTACCATTGATAGATTGTCTTGTGAATATGATTCATGAGGAATGATTGGGAATACCCACAATTTCTTTGTCTTCTTTAAATAATGAGCTTGGAATATTTTGGATGATAGACCATGGTAGTTTCTGAATAAAGATAATATCAAAGTTTTTCTAGGTTTTTTAAAATCATTGACTTGCCCTGTCCACAACTAAGCAAATTGATTTGCCTCTTTTTTCACAGAGCTCTTGATACTTCTTAAAATGACATTCTTTGTTGAAATTGTGTTTCTAGAAAGGGCAAGCATTACTATCCACTTGATATTTCCCTTTGCAATTAATGTATTTGAAAGAGTAAGGGTACAGTTCACATTTCTTAGTCTCAAGTCTAAAGGATTAGTCTTGAAATTTACCTTACAGTACCATGCTATCTTTTGGAACCATAAGTACAGCATATGAAAGTTATATGTCCTCATTTCCAGTAGTTCTTACATTGGAAGATGTCTAGGTTCATATTTGTTCCTCAAACAGTTGCAATGTGACATCCAATATTAAAGTATCTGTTAATGAGGTTTTTTACTTTGGAACCACTTTGAAAGTCCCAGATATTGATCCAAATCACTGCCATATTGGATTTGAGAGATGTTTTTATAATTTGAGAATGGGAAACAAGAGTGATGTCTTTGAATATGTGAGTATTTTTATCACTGTTTCTATGACATCTACAGTGATAAGGAGGTTAGTATTTTCAATAAAGTAGAATATGCCTAAGATTTTTAGATAAGATTTAGATTAGGGAAGCTTAAGGCTTATAACTTCATTTGAGTCCACTTCATTTAAGTTCTTCATGTATTTTTTATGGTGTTCACATAAGAAGTGAAGGCTATCTTGTTTGTTGTAATAACAATTCCTCTATTATTGGAATAAATAAAACCAGTGTATATTTCAGATTTAATGACTGATTAATATTTATTACATGAGTATTTGATTAAACCATGATCCTTACTATATTATAGGTATTATGATTTGTTTTCTCAATGGTTCTTTGGTTGTTATGTTCACCTTAGGTTTGTTTTTCTGGTTTGAGTTGGACATGATATTATAAATTTCCAAGACTTTATTAGGAGAAACTTTTGTAAAAGTATCTTTTATTTTGATAATGTCATTTATATTACTTTTGGGCACTGTTGTATATGATTTGATATTTGATGAAAGTTTTGATTTGAAATCTTGGTTTATCTTAAAGAATTTGGATTTCTCCAAGATACTCTTGCTAGATCTGGATAGGATAAAAGGAGAGATCCTCAAAATATCTACTTACTTTCCCTTAGTTTGTTTCTTTGAAGGGATGTCACTTGGGGGGAACCTATTAAACTGTGCCATCATACATTATCTGAAAGATTTATTATTTTTGTTAGCAGTTAATTTGTTCCACCCTGCTTCATAGATTGCAGACAAGAATTTCCATGCTTCATAGCCAAATTCAGAAATTTGAGGAATATTCTCAGCAGTTTTATCTTTTAATCTCCTTTGTTTGATGAACAATATCATTCATTCTCTGACACATTGTCACATCACATGTTCTGGTCTTCTCTGTTCCTATCCATAGATAATCACTTACCCTCATTCACACTTCCAAACCTCTTTTGGTGCAGATCAAAATCATTCATTCCACCTTGGATGTTCTTACTAGTACCAAAATAACTCCATGAATATTCCTCTCTTAATATCTAAGGATCACTAGTAATCAGGGTAACTTGCTTAGTAGTTATGTTCTAGATAGCTATCTTAGGTATACTAACTAGTATATAATCTGATAGTTTACACTGTAGTAATTATCCTGAAAATCAACTAAAACTAGCATTCCTTTTCTAGTATTAGTGATAACATATCTCACCACCTTCCAGTGGATTTCCACTCTCTCTAAGTTCTCAGTTTCTAATCTGAAATATATAACCAATGCAACTCATAAAGATACAGCATATAAGCTGAAGCCAAAGGTTGTTCCACTTTATCTTTCACATTCTTAAATAATACCAATTACTTAGTTCTGGATTTCCAAGATGTTTCTTCTAGATCTTGGATAACAAGGTGTGAACCACATTTAATACACATGTCATAACCATCCACATATTTTCCTACATCTTTCATCACTTCTGGCCATTAGTAATTCCTTGTCACTAACTCTGTTGTTTTTTTATCTCTCTATGTCCTACTATTAGTATATCATTATATAGCCAGATTATTTCTATTCTCAGCTTCTCATCCTTCAGCACATAAACCTCCCCCTCCTTCAACACTAAATCTTCTTCAACTTGTCATTCATTCCCCTACAACACCTTAACTCCCACTTTTTTCATCTTTTCTACTACTTTAACTATTTCTTCATTCTTTTCTCTAGCTATTTTTATTTTTCTATTATATTTACCTTGGATTCTTCTGTTACTACTTCTGCTAAACTATGAATCCATTGTTCTTTAATTAATGTCTGATTTTTGTTGTTCTTTTCTACACCTACTTTCCAGTCTGGTCTTCTACTAAGTCTATCTGTCTTTCTCATTTTTGTTCCTAGTACATGTTTCAAAGTAAAGTCAAATCATGACAGATATAATATCCAACAAGCTTGTCTTCTGTTCAACTTTTGTACTTTCATGAAATTTTCTATAAGTTCTTGTGATCAGTTCAGATCTTAAACTTAAACTTTGCACTTTCAAACAAATGTCTCTAGTTTTTCAATCCTCTTATTACTGCCAACATCTCCTTATCATGGATCTCATAGTTCTCTCTGTCTCATTGAGAGATTTTGAGAGATATGCTACAGGTCCCCATTTTCCATCTTCACACTCCATAGATAATACAATATTACCTCCTGTTGCACAATTCAATGTATCAACTTCCATTTTTTTAATCTAATTCTAGTGCTGTTAACACCAGTTCTTTCATAACCTTTCTTTCAGCTTTCTAAATGTCTCTTTCTGCTTCTCTATCCAGTTCTATTTCTAGTTCTTTTTTACCAAATCATATAGAGGTCTGGCTATTGTTGTGAAATTTTTAATAAACCACCAATAATAATTGGCTACTCTCAAAAACTTCTATACATCTTTAACTCCTTTCAGAATCAGCCAATCTAATATATCTTTCACCTTTTATTTCTTTATCCTAATTTCTTCTGGTCCAATCATGACTCTCAAGAATCCTACTTTTCTAATCTTCTACTTACATTTTTCATATAAATTATTCTCCACTAACCTCTTTACTACATCCTTTACTACTTTATTATACTCTTTCTCCTCTTCTGTTCCCACAATTACATCATCAATGAAACTTGCTATCTTTCCAGTATTGATTAAGTTCTGTAAGATTTTATTTATTATTGTTTAGAACATTGCTGGAGAATTAGTTAGTTCGAAGAATATAACTGTAGATTCAAATGACTCTTCCAGAGTTATAAACCCTACCTTCCACTCATCTCCCTCTTTTATTCATGCATAATTATAGCCTTATCATAAATCTAATTTAGTAAATACTTTTTTAATACCAATATTCTCTACAATATCTGAAATTAGAGACAAAGGGTGATTATTTTTAATTATCCATTTATTTAAATATCTGTAGTCCTGTACTATATGCTTCTTACCATTCTTATTTCCTACAGAAAACACTAGTGCCATTTAAGGGAATTTTAAGAGTTTGATGTATTCTTTTCTTAATTGTTTTTTGATATGACATTTCATAGACATATGCTATGACATCATCTTTCTAAAACCTTCTACTTCTTTCTCTGTGATCTTGTGACTTGTGACTATATCATCTGATGTGACAAATGTATGATAGGTGACAATGATGTTACTCTGACCCTAATCCTAAATCTAAGTAAGGAAAATAAAAGGAAAAAGGGATTAAATAAAGAAACTAGCATCTAAGCTTTGTATGTCTAACATTTGTTCTCTAATCACATTGATCTTTGTTCTCTTCTTATGTTCCTGGTAATGAATATTTACTTCTACTGTATGCTCAATAAGTCCCTCCTTGTTGAAGAAACTGTCCATATTTCTCATATATTGGTCTTTCTATTTTTTTTAACTCAAACTTCTGCTTCTTTGCAAATTTCAAACTCATATCCAACCCAGTTGTTCCACTATTCAATAATACTTCTACTGTCACTCCTTCTTGGATATCAATCCTTTCTAGCCCAATCTTCACTGTTATTTCTTTCAATATGTCCCCATTGTCTAAATTGTAGCAAGATATATTTTCTATTACTTTAGAGAGTATTGCAAATCTATTATAATTAGAACCAAATCAAGGACTATTAGATTCTCTTCTCTATTTAAATTACTTCCATTGTTCTGATTATTTCTGTATTCTACCCTTCTTTCTTACCCTACTTTCCTCTAATTTTATAGTATCTTGTGATATGACCAGAACTCCCATAATTATAACAATTTCTCCTACAATTTACATCTATAGCATATGGATTCTACCTAGGCACAAATCTTATCTACTGCTATTATGGATTTACTACAGCTGTATTTGTTCTCTCTACTCTCTCCATTGGTACAGGTTCTACCAGTGCCTGCTGTTGAAGAATCTTCTATCTTCTTGGCTAGACCTGGGGCCAAGGCAATAATTGCCCTTATACCTTACCAGCAGTTACTGATGTGTTTGTTCTTTGAGCCAGAGCTCTTGTTTCCCTCCTATTCCTCAATCCTTCTTTCTCCTATCTATTCTCTCTCCAATATCTGTCTAAATTGGTAGCATGTTTTTACTACTAATTGATACTCCTGGAAGGTCTTTTTGCCTCCATGAACTTTCTTCTAATCACTCCATTCATCCCTCTCTCTTAAATTTTTCCATCAACAGTCTTTTTTCATATCCACTATTCTCTCTTAAACTTCTATACAAACTCCTCCATTGTTCTATTTCCCTGTTCTATCCTCTTTAGTTCCACCACCTCAATTATTTTGTTATCACCTCCTCCAAACTCCTTTTTCAAATCTGCTAAAAATTTCCCTACTGTCTCATATTTCAAATTTTCTTTATTCAAATCCTCTAGAATATTTTCCTTCCAAATATCTGCTGACTCTCCCTATACATATGATAATACCCACTGGATCTGTTCTTCCACCACTGTATTTCTCATCCTTATCCTAATAAATAGCCTGCATGCTATTAAAAACTCTGAGATCTTTCCTACTTTCTCATTGAACATTTGTAGCTTAGCCACTTTTATGTTTGACCTAGTGTTAAGTCTATAGACTGCTGCTGCTGCTTCTCTACCTGCTTCTCTTGCCATCAGTGCTTAAATTTGCACCTGTATAACCACCAACTGCTCCTGATATTGTCTGATAATCTGTTGATAATTATTTGAGCCATGTTGACTCATGTTGGTGTAAAGGAGTGGGAAGTTGATTGGAAATGGTGTTAAAGATAGTGGTATGGAAGGAGAAGATGTATATAATAGTAAGAGAGAAGAGTCAGTACTGGCCTCACTCTCAGAATTGTACTCTAAACTTGATGCTATTTCTATAGGTGTTAGTGGACTCTCTTCTTATCTCATCTCACACCATCTACTAACTATCTCAACTACTAACTACTGCCCTAAGAAAAATGTAAATGATTTTGTCCTAAAAAGAATATTTTACACTAGATGCACTTTAAGAGCCATCACTATTCTCCTATATGGACAGATTATAATAGAACACTACAGTATGGAACTACTATGTGAAAAATACTATCTACCATGTCTACACAAGATTATATGTTTACAAAGTACTAGTAGCTTTAATGCAATATAGATGACTAGGCTTTTTCTACCTCCTCTGTCTAGCTAGTATACTTCTAAGCCTAGAGTCTAGCTATTCTTCTTGACCAAAAAACAGTATTACTTTTAGTTAAGGATAGTAAGAGAGTAAGAAAAGTAAGAG
>Ga0157358_1000826_pt1 | contig 13331 bp, 9 predicted proteins | sample AttcapACBM2_FD_111484 | JGI IMG/M metagenome (GOLD analysis project Ga0157358, IMG submission 111484) | Fungus gardens microbial communities from leaf cutter ant in Botucatu, State of São Paulo, Brazil - Atta capiguara ACBM2 | ecosystem: Host-associated > Fungi > Mycelium > Unclassified ...
CCATCAACAAACTCAACCGTATTTCGCGCCAGATGCTGCAGGAGATGGGTCGCGAGCCGACGCCGGAAGAGCTGGCTGAACGCATGCTGATGCCAGAAGATAAAATTCGCAAAGTGCTGAAAATCGCTAAAGAGCCGATCTCGATGGAGACGCCGATTGGTGATGATGAAGATTCACATCTGGGCGATTTTATCGAAGACACCACGCTGGAGCTGCCGCTGGATTCTGCTACCTCAGAGAGCCTGCGTTCTGCCACCCATGACGTGCTGGCTGGCCTGACCGCGCGTGAAGCGAAAGTGCTGCGCATGCGTTTCGGTATCGATATGAACACCGACCATACGCTGGAAGAAGTGGGCAAACAGTTTGACGTAACGCGTGAGCGTATTCGTCAGATTGAAGCGAAAGCCCTGCGTAAACTGCGCCATCCGAGCCGCTCGGAAGTGCTGCGTAGCTTCCTCGACGATTAAGTCCGACAAAAACCCCGGTTCGCCGGGGTTTTTTATGCCTGCTATTTATCCGCCCTGCTCTCCCCCGGATGCAGCTCCCGGTAAAGCTGACGATAGGCTTCGACCATCTCCTCCAGTGAGGCGCGATTAAGGCCGCTGGGATTCGGCAACACCCATACCTGGGTTTTCCCCATAAAGACGGGCTGCTTGCCCCATTCCACTTTGCGCTGCTGAAAGGCATGACGAAACGCATCCTTACCCAGGATGGCGAGCGCAGCGGGCTGGTAATTCAGCACCTTTTCCATCAGGCGTCTGCCGCCCTCACGTAGTTCATCCGTGGCAAGCTGGCTCGCCTGCACCGTGGGTCGCTCAACCAGCATGGTGATACCGCAGCCGGTTTCGGTTAAGCGCTGCTCCTCTTCCGGTTTCAGCTGTTCCCGGGTGAATCCGGCCTGATGGATGACTTTCCAGAACCGGTTACCGGGATGCGCAAAGTGAAAGCCCTGATGGGCGGTTGACTGGCCGGGGTTAATGCCGCAGAACAGCACATCCAGCCCCGGAGTGATGATGTCGCGGATGGCGTGTTCACTCATGCCTTTCCCGCCCTGCTGTCGCTACGCTGTGGCGTAAGCGCTCTGCTGCTCTGCTTCTTCATAGAACGTCCTGTGCTCTCTGCCACGTGATCTCTGGCTAAGATAGTAGTGATTACGCTCAGTACATTCCAGCCTTCAGGACTCAACGCGTTACGCTATCGACGTGACAGAGGCAGCACACGGCTGCTGCAGCCTGATGTCCAGTTTCGCTAAAGGCATGGCCTCGCATTTTCCACGCTGTTTTAAAACTTCGCTAACGCCGTTCGCCAGTTTTGTTATAGAAATCAGCAGGTAAATCGCTGCTGTTTATTTCAGCAACCGATGGCGGAGTGCTGGATCGCCCTGAAGAGATACTTTATAATCCCCGCTCCGCTGGCCCCTTAGCTCAGTGGTTAGAGCAGGCGACTCATAATCGCTTGGTCGCTGGTTCAAACCCAGCAGGGGCCACCAAATTTTAGCTGTTAAATCAGCAAATTAGAGCCACCTTTCAGGGTGGCTTTTTTGTTTCTGCAAATTAATGCCCCCCTTTTTGTCCCCCCACATTTTTTATTTAACTTCACAATTGCATGTAAGAACGCCAAACTCAGTGAAACTGAAACACAGCTCTTCGAATCCGCATCCTGTAACCTCATCATTCCCTTGCTCGTTATCGAGCCTTGCTGAACTGTTCAATTTTTTTGCTTAACTCTATCCGAGGAGTGTGCATTAAGACGTTCGGCAGATGCCTCATCCGGCCTTTTTAGAAGGGTGATTTCTTTAGGAAGAAATTCACTTCCTCCTTCTGTTTTGTCAGTTAATACCAGGTTTTCCCCTTCTAACTTTACGTCAACAACTGCAAATAAATATTTTTACCCATAATAATTTCATAGACATATCCAACGCCCGAATTTCTGAAGGGTTGTTTGTATCCTTTCAATAAGAAGTAATCAGTAACTTGTGGTGTTGCTCGAATGAAATTCCTGATAGCTGGAGTTGAAATTACTCCATCGAATTTACCATTATAAACATTCAAATCCATTGTTGTTTGATCATCGTTTTCTAACCATTCATTTTCTGAAATTGAACCTTCATTGTCACTTTCAGTTCGTGATGGCCAAGAGCCACTCATTGATGGCGTAGATAAATACCACTACTCAACCAGATTATAATTTTCTTAACAAAATCTGAGTCTGCAGTCGAAATTGTAAAATAGCCCCAACAATAGAAGATGATCAACGCGAAAGGTATTGTGCTCTGTGAGGCGGATAAAGAGAGTAAGCAGGCCAGTGTTTATGTGACCCATTATCTTCAGCCTCAGGTGGCTCAGCGTGAACAGTCGCGCATGCTGCTGGCCGGCTCTGCAGCTCAGCAGGTAATGACAAGTGGAGAGATGCTGCTGACACATGTTGGCCCAAACGAGGAGCCAGAAGATTATGATCGTTCGCTTTTTCATGTGACCTGGCGCGATCAGAGCAAAACCCTCACTATCCTGCCACTGGGTTTTACCCTAAAACGCTGGGGGGTGCTGAAACTGGTTCAGTGCCAGTTCAACAGTTTTACTGCAGCCAATCTGCGGGTGTTGCAGCAGATTGCTGAGCGTATTGCGATTGCGGTAGATAATGCGCTCGCCTGTCAGCAGATTAAGAGCCTGAAAGAGAAGCTGCTGCATATTTTACAGGAGCAGGAGTTCGAGCGTGTCGGGGGAAACAGGCTGATCCCGGTGGATGTAAGATTGATCGCCGCCACCAATCGCGATCTTCGGCAGATGGTGGCAGACAGAACGTTCCGCGCGCCCTGGGGGCTGGCCTGCCAGAGAATTTCAGCACATCTGTAATAAGTCATCATGCATGACGCGCTGCTTTTTCTATTACACCGATGAATTCACAGAACATCGGATTAAATCTGACTGATTCCGTGAAGCTCTTCTGTTAACAGATGCCATGCTCCCTTTTTTCCGGTGATATTCATAGGGGACCGACAAGACGGCTGGTCCTATAACCTGACGGCGCCCTGTTTAAAAAAGAGACCCATAGCCTACTTATTATGCTTAATACTCCGGTTTATCCGCGGTGATAGCGGTTATGAATTATTGATACAGAAAAAGGCAAATCAAACTCTAAATAAAAACCCTGTCATCAGACAGTTACTCAGATGAACAGGCAGCCATTTTAGCCAGATGACGATGAATCGACTTGATTATAAAATGTAAAGATAAAAAACAAATGATGCAAAATGAGGACAAATAAGTGATTCCAGTCATCAGAAAAAACTTTATTTATGCATAAAAAAATATATTGTTACATTCCGCAAAACAGATTATTACAGAGAGAAGAATTTTCCGTTATTCATCGTCAGGCCAGCCCGATAAAACTCAGTGAGCCGGGGTACAGTTTTAAAGATGATTCAATTCACCACGATTTTCAGTCAGGGAACGTTTCCCGCTGCAGGCATAGGCGGAAGGATTTCCGCAGTATGGTAAACGGTATTATTTAACAGGCCCTCTTTTCGTCCATGTAGCATTAGTCGCTTAAGGTATCGGCCTGGAGGTAAAGAACTCAGCGTAATGCAGTGGCGCGCTTTTAAAAGGCATCAGCTTCATAACGCGGGTATAACAGCAGTAAAGATGCTTTAACTAACCGAAAATACATTAAAAGGAATTGAAATATGCGTGATTTAACTCTGTGTGAAATTGAAACCGTAAGCGGTGGTGAATTTGTCTCTACCATTGAAGGGGCTATCTGGGGCTTTATCGAAGGTCTGGCAACCGGTGTCACGGTCGGTGGAAGTGCAAGCCGCAGTGCTGTATTCGGACCTATTGCTCAGCTCTGTGGTGCGGTTCTGGGCGGCGTCATTGGCCCGGCCGTATGCGTCATTATGGGTGCCTTGTGGGGAAAAGATGCTGTCGCCGCATACGCTGCTGACTTCCGCGTCAACTACGGTACCAGCGGTTCACAGTTGCTGGTATAACAGCAAAGCCCGTTATCACCGATCAAATAAATGCTGACGTAAATCCTTACCCCTCCCGGATAAACTCAGCCTTTAAGTTTTGCCGTAGCGAATGGCAGAAATTGACCGCTAAAATAACGGACTTCAAAAATCCCCGCCCTTATGCTGGCATTCGTTGTGATCGAATCTATCGAAAACAAGCGCGTTAAACGCCGCTGATAATGATGCTGATTTAAGGGCGGGGGTGGCATGATGCCGATTAACGTTATCCCCGACACCCCGATCGCTGACAGCCGCGTTCAACACTCACCCAGAGCATACCTCACCTTTTGCGCATTAGCAGGCAGGATTGCTTACGCTCCCCAAAACTGTCCGCGCTTAGACATCTTTTTTTTTAAAATAAATCTATTTCAGGGGAGGTTGCTATTACCATTTTCTCCCTGCCGTTAATTTTAAATTATAAATATAAGGTTAAACAGAAAAAACTATAACGCATCAAACATGCTATAAACACTCACCTTCAAATGAAGACAACTTTACTTATTCGTTAACTAAACCATTAATAAACTTCTATGTTAGCCTGACCTTCCTGAATCAAAATTAAAAATCAGGAGAAGGCGATTAATCAGTGCGCTCAGTTTAAGGGATAAGAATATTATGCGCCTCATATCTCTTATTCATTATCACTTTGCACGCTGATTACTCCGCACAGCAAAGAGAGCGTTCGGTCTGTTCAGAACTGCTCATTTATAACAAATCTGATAAGAGAGATAATATGAGAAAATTATTATTAAGCACCACCATTATTGCCGCGATGGCGTCCGTCAGTTTTGCGGGTCAGGCTGCAGAATCTGCGACCCTTTCCATCACGGGTACCATCACTCCAGCCGCCTGTGGTGTGGCATTAAGCTCTTCAAGCATTGATCTTGGCACCATCGCCGCAGCGACGCTGCTGAAGGACAGCAATGTTAAACAGGGCAACACCGTTACCCTGAATGTGGATTGTGAAGCGCCTGTGGCGATTGCCGTTCAGACAACAGATAACCGTGCGGCAAGTGCCATGACGCTGGCGAACATGTCTGAAGAGATGAAAGCAACCGTTTCAGGCTTGTCAGATGCACACATTTTCGGCTTAGGGACAGACAGCGCTCAGGGACACGTGGGGGCGATGGCACTGGCGATTACCGACGCAACCGCCGACGGTGCAGCGAATACCAATGTGCTGACCAGTAGCGATAAAGCGGCATGGTCTCTCACTCATGTGACGGCTACAGCACCCGCAACGCTGACCAAAAACGGCTATTTTACTCTGGCGGCGGATGCCAATAGCACTACCCCGGCAGCCATGACTAAAGCCTCCTATTCCATTGCGTCAAGAATGATTCTGAAGAAAGCGGATGCCTATCCGAGTGGTGAAGAAGTGCCTATTGACGGTAACGTCACCTTCTCTGTGGTTTATCTGTAATTTTTCATGATTGTCAGCGAAGGCCGTCCGGCCTTCGCGTTTTAAATACAGGGTAAAAATAAAATGAAAATAATTCTCTCTGTTGCCATTCTCTTTTCCTTGTCTGTATCCGGCGTATTTGCAGCCGGCATGAAGCCTGAAGTACCGGCTTTATTTCTTGATGACCAGAATCGTGAAGTGACGGTTAATGTACTGAATACAGACAGGGATACGGCGTTGCTGCACAGCAGCCTGCAGACAATTCCTGAAGACCCTGAAAACCGGCTGATTATTACCCCTCAACTGGTTCGTGTTGATGGAGGGAAAAACCAGCAGATCCGGGTGGTGTTAAAAGAAGGTGTCAGGCTGGATACCCAGAAGATGCAGCGAATTAATTTTGTCTCTATCCCGCAGGATGATGGTAAAAAGAATCGCGCCCGCATTCTCATTGGCCAGAATATTCCGGTCATAATTTCCCCCGCCAGCCTGCCGGTAAACACCGCGCCCTGGACAGGGCTGACCTTCCATCTTTCAGGTGCCTCTCTGCACATTGAAAATCCGACACCTTATATCGTCAGGCTCACCAGAGAGATTAATTTACTGCCCGGCAAAGGGTCGGTTGAACTGAAAAATTCCTACATTCTTCCGGGGGAAAAGTTTGATGTGGCTCTGCCTGCTGCCTCCGCAAATAAGGTGAAAGCCCTGCTTCTGCACCCCGTCACCCGATATGGAATTTTAACCGCCCCTTTTAATGTGCCGCTCTGAGTCCGTTCACCTTTATCCATGAAACAATTTCTGATACTCAGCCTTGTGGTCAGTTCAGCCTGTGTGCAGGCGGCAAACCGCTATGACAAAGAGATGCTCAAAGCGCTCGGCTACGACGCCAGTGCCGCTGAACTGCTTGATGCAGGCACGCACTTTCTGCCGGGGAAACAGCCCGTCAATATTGTCGTTAACGGTCAAAGCAAAGGGGTGCATATCCTGACGTTTGATCAGGCCGGTAATCCCTGCTGGCCAGCCGATCTGCCAGAGAAGCTGGGGATCATCCCCGATCGTTTTCGTCAGGCAGAGGATGCGCGCTGCCTGCAGCTGCCATCCGACAGCCCGATTCTGCTGGAGCAGCAGGTTAATCGCAGCAGACTGCTGCTCAAGGTCCCGACAGGCGACCTGTCTGCGCATCCGCGCTTCTCCAGCGGGGGAAATGCGCTGGTGGTGAATTACGATGGCCGACGCTATCAGTACCAGACGCGCGCCGGACAAAACCACCACTCGCAGACGCTGACCTCCGAGATTGGGGGCAATATCAACAACTGGGTACTCCGCAGCGGGCAGAGCTATACCAGCCAGAATGAACACCACCAGCTGACCCGACTTTACAGTTATGCCCAGCGTTCCCTTCCCGGCTGGGCATCGGTCGTGCAGATAGGTGAGATCACCGCGGGCGACACCCTGTTTTCCGGCATCAACCTGCTGGGCGCACAACTCATGCCAGAACGCAGTGCAGAAAATAGCGGAAGCAGCGGCGTGTCACTGAATCTGCTCTTCTCACAAGCCGGTACTGCCGAGGTCTGGCAGGCGGGCATCCTGCTGAAGACCTATCAGGTCACAGCAGGCATGAACACACTGGCTGACATCCCGGCGATCAATCAGTCCGATGATTTTGAGATCATCAGCCATGACCAGTCCGGTCATCGTCAGCAGCAGACGATCCCCTATATTCAGGCTCAGACCACGGTTTCTCTGGCGAATGCCGGACTCTCTCTGGCCGCCGGACGTCTGCGCCTGACCGATGAGTCGTTCCCGGTGTTCGTCGGTTCCGCCGGGCTTTATCAGAATGGTTTCATGGCCGTGACGGCAGGCGGGCTGATGAGCGAGCACTATCAGGCTGCCTCCTGGCGCACCACGCTGCGGCTGACAGAACGCCTTATCGCTTCCCTGACCCAGACCGCCTCGCAGGTGCAGGATTCGGCCGGGGAGCGAGGTAACATGCAGGGCCTCAATCACCAGCTCAGCATCAGCGCAGGCGTGACGCCGCGATTATCACTGACCTCTTCCGCCAGCTTTCGCAGCCGTGATTTCAGGGATCCCGGCAGTTCATGGCGCGCCGGAGACACCCGTCAGGAGAATGGACAGATCCGGTCACAGTACGCCGCGGGGATAAGCTATAGCCAGCCGCAGCTCGGCGTGCTCGCCTTTTCCGGCAGTCTGTCACAGAGCTGGCAGAATGCAGAAAGTCTGGGCTACCTGTTCAGCTGGGGCCGCACCTTCGGAAAAGTGAACGTCAATCTTGGCATCCAGAAAAACCGGCTCACGCAGGATCAGCGCCACACTGATGACCATTACGTTTACCTCAATTTCGCGGTTCCGCTCGGCAGCCGCAGCAGCGTGCGCAGCTGGGTTAATGACACCCGGGGAAAAACACGCGCCGGCATGGGTGTTGACAGCACCCTGAATGATAAATTTGCCTGGAGCGTCTCCGGGGAGAAAAGTCAGCGTGAGGATGCGTCAGTTGCGGGTTCCGCAACCTGGACCACCAAATACAGTCAGCTGAGCGGCGGCATTTCGCATAATGAAAACAGCACCAGTTACAACGCGGGCGCGCGCGGCAGCGCCGTCCTGCATAGTGATGGAGTGACCTTTTCGCCCCGCAAAACAGGCGATACCTTTGGCATTATTTCCCTCAACAGTCCCCAGCCTGACGTCAGCATCCACACCCCTGGCGGCGTGGTGTGGAGCGACCACATGGGTCATGCCATCACCTCCTGGACACCGTGGCAGAAGAACACCGTACAGATCGAAAACCAGAGCCTGCCTGACAATGTCCAGGTCATCAGCGGTATTGCAGACATCACGCCTTACCGCGGCGCGGTAGTGCCGGTGATTCTGCCCGCCTATACGGTTCGCCGGGCGCTGGTGAGCTTCCCGCCAGAGCAAAGTCCGGCTCCGGGTGCCCCTGTCAAAAATGGCAAAGGTCACCTGATCGCCTTTGTGAATGAAGATGGCACGCTCTTTTTCGACGACCTGCCGGACGAGCCGTTATACAGCCTCGACCGCAATGGCAGCCAGTGTGCCATCGATATGCTTACGCCCTGGTATAACCAGCCCGGCACCCTTTATGCCTCACTTTCCGCGAGATGCGTCCCATGAAACAGCTCTCTGTTCTGCCTCTGCTGCTGGCTTTCAGTGGCCTTTTTGCCGCACTCCCTGCCCGTGCGGCGTGCGAAATTCAGCTCAGCGATCCACGGATTGATTACGGTGAAATGACACGGGGCGAGCTGCTCGGTCGCCCGGGCAATGCGCTGACTGCCGTCGAACTGCGGATGGGTGACCCGCGAGAGTCAGAGATCACGGTCATCTGTGACCGCCCGACACCACTAAAACTGATGTTCAGCGGGCCCGCAAAAGACGCCGACAGCTACCTGTTTGGCGAACAGGGCCGGGCGACGCTGACCCTGCATGATGTGACGCTCGACGATCGTCCGGTCACGATCGAACGAGCCGGAACAGAGGCGGCAGCGATGGCGTTCAGCGCCGGTCAGCCTCTGCAGTTCCGCAAAGAGGGCCAGATCGCCTCCGGCAGCACGCTGCGTGCAAAAGTGACGATAGTCACCTGGCTGGCTGCCGATGCCACCCGGGTGAGTGAGCGGAAACAGTGGCAGCTTAACGGCAGCTTTATCGTCAGCGATGAGGGTTAACGGCCGCTGAAAAATTATCTCGCGCCTTACCCTGTTTTCCCGCGCAAACCCCATGCTATCTTAAGGTTTTGATTTTTCAGTGGGCAAAATTGATGACTAAGTTGCGGGTAGGGATCGTGTTTGGCGGGAAATCGGCTGAGCATGAAGTGTCGTTGCAGTCGGCCAAAAATATCCTTGAGGCGATAGACAAAACCCGGTTTGACGTGGTGCTGCTGGGCATCGACAAACAGGGGCACTGGCGTCTTAACGATGCGTCCAACTTCTTACTGAACGCTGAGAATCCGTCACTGATCGCCCTGAATCGCGCGGCTGACGATGTGGCGCTGGTACCCGGTCATACTCAGCAGCAGGTTATCACCCGTCACAACGCACATCCGCTGTCGCAGATCGATGTCATCTTCCCTATCGTTCACGGCACGCTGGGTGAGGATGGCTCTCTGCAGGGCCTGCTGCGGATGGCTTCGTTACCCTTTGTCGGCTCAGACGTGCTCGGTTCTGCGGTCAGCATGGATAAAGATTTCACCAAACGTTTGTTACGCGATGCCGGTCTGAAGGTCGCCCCGTGGCTGAGCGTCACCCAGGCGCAGCGCGCCCAGCTGGATGCAGAGGCTGTCATTGCCCGCTTTGGCCTGCCGCTGTTTATTAAACCCGCCAATCAGGGTTCATCGGTCGGGGTCAGCAAAGTGGACAGCCCGGAGGAATTTGACGCCGCGCTGGCGCTCGCCTTCTCCTTTGACCGTAAAGTGCTGATCGAGCAGGGCATTAAAGGACGCGAAATTGAGTGCGCGGTGCTGGGCAACGATGCGCCCGAAGCCAGCCCCTGCGGCGAAGTGGTGGTGCATGATGCCTTCTACTCCTACGACACCAAATATATCTCGGAAAGCGGTGCGCAGACGGTGGTGCCCGCCGCCCTCTCCACGGAAACCAGCGATGCCATTCGTGAGGTTGCCATTAAAGCCTTCACGGCACTGGAGTGTTTTGGTATGGCGCGCGTCGATGTGTTTTTAACCGACGGCGGCGAGATTATTGTCAACGAAGTGAATACCCTGCCCGGCTTCACCAATATCAGCATGTACCCGAAATTATGGCAGGCAGCCGGACTCAGCTATCAGGATCTGATCAGCCGCCTGATCGACCTAGCCATCGAGCGCCACCAGCAGGCCAGCACCCTGAAAAGCAGCGTCAGCTGAGTACATCGGCGGCGTGGCGTCAGGCCACGTCGCTGGTGAAGGTACGGTAGTTAACCGGTGAGGTCTGGTTGCGGCCGTTGCGTTTCGACAGATAGAGGTTTTTATCTGCCGCAGAGATCAGCCGGTTGATGACGGGGGGCCACTCCGTCGCCTCAGCGGCGCTGTCATGCGCCAGTCCCAGACTGACGGTCACCGTCACGGTATTCCCCTGCAGCCAGAACTTCTCTTTCGCCATCGTCTGCCGGATATTCTCAGCCAGAAAATAGAGTCTCTCCGGGTTCTGATCGAACAGCACCACCACAAACTCCTCGCCGCCAAAACGGCAGATGCGTCCCGCTTTGCCCACCACCCGCTGCATCCGGCGCGCGATCTCTTCCAGCACGCTGTCACCCGCGTCGTGACCAAAATTGTCGTTAATGGCTTTGAAGTAGTCGACATCCAGCAGGATAACGCCCGCTTTGCGTTCAGGGAAGATGGGTTCACTGCGCAGGCTTTCATAGAGACCGGAGCGCGACAGCAGCCGGGTCAGGAAGTCGTAATTCGCCCGCAGCGCCAGGCGCTGGTTAAGCTGGCGGATCGCATCCATACTCGCGGCCACGATCAGCGGGCTGATGGAGATGGTCGCCACCCCCAGCCGGGCCGAGGTGAGATGGTTAAGCGGCAGCATCGCGTCGCTGCCCTGAATGTTCATCACGCCGTGCGACACCAGGATAATTTCGGTAATGCCGGTCAGTAAAATCACCAGGCTGGTCAGCGGCATGGGCAACACCACCGCACACCAGATCAGCGCAGGAACCGGGAACGTCAGGCTGCCCGCGCCACCCATCATCGCCCCGATTGTCAGCGAACCCGCCACGGCGATAACCGGGAGCAGCTTGCGGATGTGCAGAAACTGGCGGGGCGACAGCGACGACCAGTCGCGGGTCAGCAAAAACGGCAGCAGCATCAGCCCGGTGGAGAACTGCTCGCTGAACCAGTCAGCCCATGCCACCGCCAGCCCGGTATCAAAATCAGCCTGCTGCGCCAGCGCGCCCCAGCTGGCACAGGTGAACGCCGCCAGCAGGCAGGCCGGGAAGATTCGCAGCACGCTGGTAATCCGCTCACTGCCGGAATCGTGCTGAAGATGCCTCACCAGCAGCGTCACCGCCACCAGAACAAACAGCACATTCGCTACGTTAAGGGTTAACGCTGAGAACGCCCAGCCCGAAAACACGGTGTCGTTGAACACCATGGCGGCCAGGATAGCCAGGTAGTAGCGGCCCCGGTGCAGAAAGGGATTGCGGACGATGACGCCCGTCACGATCGCATTGACCGGCCAGAAGAGAGAGAGCTCTTTGGGAAAGCGCAGATGTCCGCCGATAAAACAAAACAGCAGCGTGATTAAAAACAGCAAAACTGCGTTCTTCTTTGCGTTGTGCTCTTCAAACAGCGGTGTGCGCATGCGTCCGGACCTTATCGCGGTGAGGCTGGCTCTCCACGCCAGCCTGAACAGGCGCGTGGTGTCAGAATGATTAAATCCTGAATGCCCTCAATGTCATCCTGCGATAAAACCCCACTTCATGGGCTAACTCAATAAAATGACCCAGTGCCGGGTAAGCACAGCAGATGACAGCAGAAAACGGGGCTTTATTATGCCCCGCCAGTAAAAAAATCGGCTATCCGAGATATCCGATTTTTGCTCTTCTGCTGATGCTGCCGTTGCGCTTCAGGCTATTTTACGGCCACCGGCCACTGACTCAGGCGGATACCGCGCTTGTCCGCGTTGTCGCCAAAATCTTTCAGCACCGCTTTCACATCGGGATCGATATATTCCGCATTATCATTATCGATAATCACCACGCTGTTCTCCGGGATCTCATCCAGCAATCCCTGCAGCTTTGGGTTGTGCATGAAAGTCAGGTTCTGCTGAAAGCGCAGGACGTAGTGGTCGTCATAACGGGTAAGCTGCAGCGCGTTGCGATGGCTTTTATAGATGCTGTAGAGGATCTGCGTGGCGATACCGATGCCGATACCGACCAGCATCCCCAGCGTAATAATGCCGACGATGGTCGCCAGGAACGGCACGTACTGCTGGGCCCCCATCCGGAACTGTTCGACAAAGAGTTTAGGGGTCGCCAGTTTATAGCCGGTGTAGAGCAGCACCGCGGCCAGGCTGGCCAGGGGAATGGCGTTTAGCATCTCACTGAACCACATGCCGCAGATCAGCAGCAGCACACCGTGAATGAAGATGGAGAGCTTTGTCTGCGCCCCCGCGCTGACGTTGACCGAACTGCGCACGATCACCGCCGTTATCGGCATCGCGCCCAGAAAACCGGCGGTCAGATTACCGATGCCCTGAGCGAACATCTCTTTGTTGGGCGACGGCGCGGGCGTCTGCGGACGCAGCTTTTTCAGCGCTTCCTGACTCAGCAGGGTTTCCAGGCTGGCAACCAGAGCCAGCGTCACGGCGACGACCCAGACCTGCGGATTCTGCCAGGCCATCCAGTCAGGCGTTTCCAGCTCAGCCACCAGCGCAGAGACGCTGTCGAAGGCGGGCAGCGAGATGCGTGCCAGCCCCTGCGCCATCTCCGGGAACAGCCTTCCGCCTGCCACCGTGGCGACGCAGCCGACCAGCACCGCAATCAGCGGCCCAGGGATCCAGGCCAGCGCCTTAATGCGTTTGATCGGGGCGGTTGTCCAGAGGCATAAAATGGCTAAACCGACCGCCGCCACGACAATCGACGGCAGTGAGAAGGTCATCTGCCCATTCACCAGCGAAACCAGCTCCGCATCGCCCGCCGCGCCCAGCGCCACCGGGATCTGCTGCATGATCAGCAGCAGGCCAATCGCCGCCAGCATGCCTTTAATCACACTGCCCGGCACCAGCGAGATAAACCGTCCGGCGCGCAACAGACCCAACAGGCACTGCAATGCCCCGGCGATAATCAGCGCGGTGAGGAAGGCGGAGAAGCTGCCCAGCGTCGCCATCGAGGCGACAACGATAGTGACCAGACCCGCCGCCGGACCGCTGACGGCAAAGCGGGAGGGACTTAACGAGG
>Ga0157358_1000827_pt1 | contig 13318 bp, 12 predicted proteins | sample AttcapACBM2_FD_111484 | JGI IMG/M metagenome (GOLD analysis project Ga0157358, IMG submission 111484) | Fungus gardens microbial communities from leaf cutter ant in Botucatu, State of São Paulo, Brazil - Atta capiguara ACBM2 | ecosystem: Host-associated > Fungi > Mycelium > Unclassified ...
GCCTCCGGCGACGTGACATTTTATGACGATGTGCCGGTGCTGCCCGTTATCATGGTTTTTATCGTTCTTCTTGCCCTTTACCGTCTGACGACCTGGGCTATGTCGCGTTCGACCACGCTGTCGACCTTAATTGAAGGACAAGTCGTTACCCTTATTTCGGAAGGGAAATATGTATCCGGTAATCTCGACAAACTCAATATTTCTGAAGATGAGTTTTTAATGGAGCTGCGGCATGCGGGCGCAGAGCATCTTGGTCAAATCCGCCTGGGGCTGGTTGAAGTCGATGGTCAGCTCAGCCTCTATTTCTATAAAGATGAAGATGTCGTTCCCGGCCTTTCCGTTCTGCCAGCAGCGTATCGCCCCTGCTTCACCTTAATCCCCCAGGACGGGCTCTATGCCTGTAAGCGCTGCGGTCTGACACAAGAGATGCGTACCGGCGACAAAGGCAACTGTCCGGAATGTGGTCGGGATATATGGTCGCTGGCGCTGCATTCGCGTCGAACATAAACAGCGGGCCGGTTACGCTCGGTCGCCTCATTTGCCCTCCGGCTATTCCCCCGCTACGCTTTCAGCATCCCTTTTTTAGCCAGGAGAAGCCTGTGAAACAGCTGGTAATGATTTTTTTACTCGGGCTCGGCGCGTGCGCCGTGACGGCCTGCGCGCCACGTCCGCACGACGCGCCAGCGCCGCCACATGCGCCCAGCGGGCAACAACCCCCTGGCGCGCTGGGCGGCAGCGGCCCCGTCGGTCAGCCTCAGTCATAGGATGAAAAAAGCGTAAGCATCCAGCATAACTGTCGGGCTTTGCTACGCTTTTAGTGAATACCAACTCAAAGGAGACGAACTATGTCAGGAAAAATCGAAGATACCGTTAAAGAAGTTGCTGGTGCCGCTGAGCAGCAATGGGGCGAAGCGACCGATTCACCGCGTCATCGCGTTCGCGGTGCAGCGCGTCGTTATTCCAATCAGGCGACCTACGCTGCGCGCGACGCGGCAGACACCATTAAAGACCAGGTTCAGGCCAACCCGCTTGCCGGTCTGGCGGTCGCTGCTGGCGTTGGCGTCTTTATCGGCTTCCTGCTGGGTCGTAAATAATCCAGCGCGCCTCCTCGCATCGGCGAGGAGGCTGGGAAGGGACGCCTGTCCCTTCCCTCGTCTTATCTCTCACCTTTTTAGGCTATTTCTGCGCCTGCCGCAGGATGGTCATTCGCCCTTCCAGCGCCCGCGCTATCGCTTTCTGCCGGTAAGGAGTCAGTTTGCGCCACTCTTGCGCCTCTTTACGCGTGCGTCCGCATCCTTCGCACCAGCCTGTTTTCCCGTCAAAGACGCATAAATCGATGCAGGGTGATTTTACTGCCATAAAGATCTCCAGAAGCTATTGATGCTAAGACGAGGCGACGCCCTGGCCCGTGGCGGCAGGTTGCAAACGGCTGCCGGGAGCCGTAGAATTTAGCCTGATATACTATACCCCAGTATAGATAGCGATCAACGGGAGATCCTGAATGGCGCATACCCTGAAAAATCAAAAGAGCCTGCTGACCCGCGTGCGCCGTATCAAAGGTCAGGCCGCCTCGCTGGAAACGGCGCTGGCGTCGGGCGAAGAGTGTCTGAAAGTGCTGCAGCAGGTGGCGGCGGTACGCGGGGCGATTAACGGCCTGATGAGCGAGCTGCTGGAAGGCCATATCCGCGAACACCTGATGAATGAAGAGGCGACCCCACAGCAGCGGAGTGACGATCTGGAAGAGATCGTCGCGGTTATTCGCTCCTACCTGAAATAGCCGCGCCTGCGGCTCACCCATTAACGGAAAAACCGATGCTCTGGCTTATCTCAAAATATGCGATTACCGCTTTTATGGTGGTGCTGATATCCGAAACGGCGAAGCGCAGCGATCGCCTCGGCGGGCTGCTGGCCGCCCTGCCGCTGGTCACCGTGCTGGTGCTGATCTGGATGAAGCTGGAAGGTCAGGCGCAGGAGAAGATCGCCGCTCACGCCTGGTACACCTTCTGGTATGTGGTGCCGACGCTGCCGATGTTTATTCTGTTTCCGTTCCTCTACCAGCGCACCGGCTTCTGGCCCACGCTTGGGATCTCCTGCCTTATCACCCTCGCGCTCTTTGCCCTGTGGGCGCTGCTGTTAAAACGGTTCGGCATTGAGCTGATGTAACGATTACAGCCGCTGCTGAGCATCGCTGTTTTTCAGCGTCATCAGCGCCGGTATAGTGACCAGCGCGGTGGCCATCACGTACCAGGCCGGGATATCAAGATTGCCGGTCTGCCTCATCAGGCCAGTGATAATCAGGCCAGCGCAGCCAGAAAAGATGGCGTTCGACAGCGAATAGGCGAGGCCCAGCCCGGTGTAGCGCACATGGGTGGGAAACATCTCCGCCAGCATCGCCGGACCTGGCCCCGCCAGCATCCCGACGATGCCGCCGGCGACAAACACCACCAGCGCGCGCAGCGCCGTCGAGGTGGTATCCGCCTGCAACAGGTTGAGCAGCGGAAACGCGAGCAGCAGCAGTAAGACGCTGGCCGTGACCATCACGCGGCGGCGGCCGATTTTATCGCTGAGCCAGCCGGCCGGCAAAATAGCGGCCGCAAAGCCCAGATTCGAAATCACCGCGCTCAGCAGCGCCTGATTGAAGCCGGTGTGCAGCGCCGCCTGCAGATAGCTGGGCATAATTACCAGCCAGGTATAGCCCGCCGCCGACCAGAGCATTACCCGCGCAATCGCCAGCAGAATAATTTTCAGCGTTTGCGCAGCGCTCGCCTGCGGACGGGTCTGCTGATGCTGGCGAATAAAGCTCGGCGTCTCCTCCATGCTCAGCCGCAGCCACAGCGCAATCAGCCCGAGCGGCAGCGCCAGCAGGAAAGGCACGCGCCAGCCCCAGGCCAGCATTGCGTCCGGGCTGAGCAGCCCCGAAAGCAGCGCCACTATTCCCGCGCCCGCCAGCAGTCCCAGCGCCACGGTAAAAGATTGCCACGCGCCGTAGAGCCCGCGCTTGTCCGGCGGCGCGAACTCGGTCATCAGCGCCACCGCACCGCCATACTCGCCGCCCGCGAACAGCCCCTGCAGGATATGCAATCCAGTGAGGATCAGCGGGGCGGCGATGCCCAGCGCGGCGCTGGTCGGCGCCAGGCCAATCAGCGTGGTCGCCAGCGTCATCAACAGCAGCACCGCAATCAGCGTCGGCTTGCGGCCTATCCGATCGCCGATGCGGCCAAAGATAACGGCGCCCAGCGGACGAAAGAAAAAGGCGATGGCGAAGGAGGCGTAGGTCAGGATCAGGCTGCTGAGCGCCGAGGCGCCGTGCAGCTGAAAGAAATTCTGCGCGATCAGCGTGGCGAGAAAGCCGTAAACGGCGAACTCATACCATTCGATAAAGTTGCCGACCGAACCGGCAAGCAACGCGCGTCGCTGACGCTGCGCCAGCAGTTGAGGATTTTCCACAGGCGTATCCTGGTGACGGGCCTTTTAATGGGTCAAGTATAGGATTGCGACGCGCGTTCGGCCTCAGCGCGCCGCAAAGCGACGCGGTTTTTCCATGCGAAACCCCATGCCGAGCAGCCGCCCGAAGACAAAGCGCAGAAAGGGCCATTTGCGCAGCATGCCCGGCATCGGGTTTTTCCCGCCTCCGCCCGGCCGTTTACGGCTCATTTTGATCTGCAAAAACTGGGTGGCAACGGTGGGAAACTGGCGCCGTTTCTGCACCCGGGCCAGAGCGCGCAGCGTGACCCTGCCGCGCTGGAGCGGCCGGGTCAGCAGGTTGGCGGCGGCCACCGCATCCTGGATCGCCAGGTCGACGCCGACCCCGCCGATGGGCGACATGGCGTGCGCCGCATCGCCGATGCAGAGCAGCCCGGGCCTCATCCACTTATCCAGCCGGTCGATACGAATCGACAGCAGCCGGATCTGCGACCAGTCGTCGATGGTCTCCAGCCGTCCGGCGTCGAATGGCGACACCGCGGCGATGCGCTGCTTCAGCGCCGCCAGTCCATCCTGCTGCAGCGCCTCGAACTCCCCTTTCTCGATAGTGAAGCCGCACTGCCAGTAGTCGCCGCGATCGATAACGATAAAGTTATTGCGCGGGCCGCTGTGGCCGGTGCCCATCGCGGGATCGTCAGGTTGCTTGTCGAGCCGAAACCAGATCACGTCGCGCGGCGTGCCGAAGGCGCGGCTGGTCAGCCCCGCTTGCGCTCTGACCGCCGAATGCCGCCCATCGGCGCCGATCACCAGCTGCGCGCGGATAGTCAGCGGCTGGCCGTCGCGCAGCGCGGTGACGCCGCACACCCGCTCCTGCTCGACGATCAGCTCGCTGAGCGTGGTCGAGGTCAACAGCCTGAAGCCGGGAAAGGCGGCGCACTGGTCGGCGAGAAAGTTAAGGAAATCCCACTGCGGCATAAAGGCGATAAAGCGGCAGCGCACCGGCAGGCGCGAGAAATCGGCCATCGTCACCTCTTCCCCGCCCATTTCCGCCTGCAGCTTTTCGGCGCGCTGGTGCGGCAACGCCAGCAGCTTATCCAGCAGGCCCAGATGGTGCATCACCTCCAGCGTGGAGGGATGAATGGTGTCGCCGCGAAAATCGCGCAGAAAATCGGCGTGTTTTTCAATAACGACCACCTGCAGGCCCGCGCGCGCCAGCAGGTAGCCGGTCATCAGGCCCGCCGGGCCGCCGCCGACGATGCAGCAGTCAGCGGAAAGCGTCTGTGATGGCATGGTTGCTCCTCGGTTAGTGCCTGACAGTGTAGGCCAGCTGTCAGCCATAAAGTACAGACTTATTGCAGGGATATTGCCGTCTGGCTTGAACGATCTCATCTGGCTGCCAGGCTTAAAGGTAATGTCTGTCATCCCACCGTAAGGAGAAAACATGTCGAGATTTACAGGAAAAGTGGTCGTTGTCACCGGGGCGGGATCGGGTATTGGTCAGGCTACGGCGAAACAGTTTTCCCGTGAAGGCGCCGCCGTGGTGCTGGTCGGCCGAACCGAAGAGAAGCTGCAGAAGACGCTGGCGATGCTGGCGTCAGGCGATCATCTGGTGGCGCCGTGCGACGTCGCGGAGGTCGATCAGGTTAAAGCGCTGCGCGATCGCGTGGCGGAGAAGTATGGGCGCGTCGATGTCCTCATCAATAACGCGGGCAGCGTGGTGCAGGGCCGCATTCACGAAGTGCAGCCAGATGACTGGCACAAGCTGATGAAGGTCGATCTAGACGGCGTTTACTACTGTATTCACCACTTTATGCCCGACCTGCTGAAAACCCGGGGCAACGTGGTCAATATCTCATCGGTTTCCGGGCTTGGCGGCGACTGGGGCATGAGCGTCTACAACGCGGCGAAAGGCGCGGTGACCAACTTTACCCGTTCGCTGGCGATGGACTACGGCGCCGACGGCGTGCGCGTCAACGCCATCTGCCCTGGCCTGACTTTCACCGACCTGACGGAAGAGATGAAAAACGACGAGGCATTGATGGAACGCTTCTATGACCGCATCGCGCTACGTCGCGCCGGCGAGCCGGACGATATCGTCAGCGCGGTGCTGTTTATCGCCAGCGACGACGCGCGCTATATCACCGGCGTCAATCTGCCGGTCGACGGCGGCATTACCGCCTCGAACGGGCAGCCGAAACAGGCATAACGCGCCACCGACGGCATCGCGCTGTGCGATGCCGCTCACCCTCAGGAGAGACTATGAACCAGGATTATCTGATTTTCGGCGCCGGCTACCACGGCGAAGTCAAAAGCTTTGCAGCGGGCCAGGTAGAAGTCGAGGTTGAGATCAAAGCGCCTGAAGAGACCGAGAGCAGCACCTCGCCGAACCGCGAGGAGCTGCAGCGCTATGTGCTGCCGGTCACGGTCATCGCGGTGGACGGCAAACGCTACAACGTCGCGACGGAAGAGAACCCCAGCGAAGATGAGGTCAAGCAGGCGGTCGAGCGCTGGCATGCGCAGCCGATTCAGGCCGACGAACTGCTGTAACCGCCCGAGGCGCGGCGTCTCGATCGATCAGACGCCCGCCTCGGCCTTTTGCATCTCCACCAGCACCAGCGGACATTTCCTCACTTTGCAGGCGTGGCTATAGGCCAGCGCGCACACCGAACAGAGATCGCCCTCCGACTCATATTCATACTCCGTGAAATAACGAACGCCGGCACGCTGTGACTGCGCGGCGCGGAATGACGCTTCAGCCAGAATCACATCCAGCTCCCGGAAGGTCAGCGCGGAGGGATTATGAAATCCCACTTTGATTCGATAAGTAGCCATGGTGAGATTATTCCCGGACGGGGCGTTGGCCGCCAGACGGTAATAGTATTTGGTGTGATAGCTGCGGATTATCAGCGAGATAATCCGCAGCCTGCGCTTATGCCGCGTCGCTGGCGGCGGCTTTATCCGTTTCGCCGAAACGCTCGCGCATCAGGGTTTCAATCTGCTCCAGCGATTTACCGCGCGTCTCCGGCAGCATCAGAGCGACAAATGCCAGCGACGCTACGTTAATCGCCGCGAAAATAAAGAAGGTGCTGTTGCCCGCCAGCGCCAGCAGCGGCGGAAAGGCGAAAGCGACAGCCGCGTTGCAGATCCACTGGAAAGAGACGGCGGTGCCGGTCAGCACGCCGCGCACCTTCATCGGGAACAGCTCCGACATCAGCAGCCAGTAGACCGGCGAGATGCACATTTGCATAAAGAACAGGAACAGCATGATGCAGGCGAGCGCCAGCAGGCTCTGCGTCATGTTCTGCGGCATAAAGACCAGCACCGAGCCCAGCGCCAGCTGCGCCGCGATCACCACGCACAGCCCGGTCATCAGCATCGGACGGCGGCCAAAGCGCCCTACCGCGCGGATCCCGGCCATCACCGCCAGCACCGACACCACGCCGTTGCCGATGGTGGCGGCAATGGAGGCGCTGGTGCCCATGCCGGTGGTTTTCAGAATAATCGGCGTGTAGTACATAAAGGCGTTAACGCCGGTGAACTGAATGACGATGCCCATACCGGCGCCGAGCAGCAGCAGACGCACCACCCATTTCTCGCGCAGCAGCTCGCCGGCCGACGGGCCGCGCTCCGCTGCGCGCGCCTGTTTGCGCATCTCCGCCATCTCTTTGCGCACCTCGCGCGGCGTTTCGCGCAGCTTCTTCATCACGCGCATCGCCTCTTTGATGCGCCCTTCCGCCACCAGCCAGTGCGGTGAGGCGGGAACGAAAAAGGTGCCGATAAACAGCAGCGCGCCGGGGATCATCGCCAGCGCCAGCATATAGCGCCACATTTTCGGATCGTGCAGCAGGTAGCTCATCAGCGCGCTGACCACGTAGGCGAGCAGCTGGCCAGAGACGATCATCAGCTCGTTGCGGCTCACCAGCGGCGCGCGATGGCGCGGTCCGGCGATCTCGGCGATAAACACCGGTACGGTAGAGGAGCCGCCGCCGACCGCGATGCCGAGCAGCAGTCGCATCGCCACCATTACCTCGACGTTAGGCGCAACGGCGGTGCCGATAGCGCCGGCGACGAAGACCAGCGCCAGGCTGCGCAGCGTGATGCGGCGGCCGAAGCGATCCGAGACATAGCCGCTGAGAAACGCGCCGACCGCGGCGCCGAAGATCAAGGAGGAGGTCACCAGCCCTTCGGTGAATGGGGTGAGGTCGAGACCGCCCTGCGCGGGCGGCAGCGTCATATAGGGCAGCGCGCCGGAAATAATGCCGGTGTCGTAGCCAAAGGCGAGCGCGCCCATGGTTGCCACCAGCACCACGAAAAAGAGCCGCTGGCGAACGGTATCGGCCGACGGCGCGCTGCTGTCGTTTGATTCAGGTTTATTCTGCTCCACATTCACTCCATGAGTTTTAACGTCCTGAATTTGCATATAATTTCACCAACCCAGGCAAGAGTCACAAGTATAGATGCACTTTTAGATTTGTGACGGACATCACCTAATTTTCCCGCCACGCAGCGCGATAGCCGCTTTCCGCGCCGCGCCCCGCTCCGGCAACTCTTCCAGCGTGGACTATGATTGATTTTCGTATGGCGTCGTAGAGAGCCGGTTGCGCCACCCCGCATCCCGCGGCGGCAGACGCGCTCTCTCCGCCGACGACGTGTCAGATACGTTTCCGTCTTACCTTTTGTTGCCTGCATCGCCGGACCTGGGCCGCGCGGTGTGGTTTATCGATCACATTTGATTCAGACGAGGTTATTGAATGGAGTCAGCATCATTTACCAAAAGCTGGGGCGCTGAATATGTCGCCAACGATGCGGTCCGCTTTCGTCTCTGGGCCCCTGGTCAACACAGCGTTAGCCTGCGTCTTGACGGCAAAGATACGCCAATGCGTCCCGCCGAGGATGGCTGGTTCGAACTGCGCACCGACGGCGTCGCGCCCGGCAGCGAATATAATTTTGTGCTGGCCGACGGCACCGTTGTGCCCGATCCCGCCTCACGCGCGCAAAAAGATGAGGTTAACGGCCCGTCACTGGTGGTCGATCCCACGCGCTATGCCTGGCAGCATCAGGCGTGGCAAGGCCGCCCCTGGGAAGAGAGCGTGGTCTATGAGCTGCATATCGGCACCTTTACCCCGGAAGGCACCTTCCAGGCGGCAATTGAAAAGCTGCCCTGGCTGGCGGAGCTCGGCATCACCATGATTGAGGTGCTGCCGGTATCGCAGTTCGGCGGCAACCGCGGCTGGGGCTACGACGGCGTGCTGCTCTATGCGCCGCACGCCGCCTACGGCACGCCTGACGACTTCAAAGCCTTTATCGACGCCGCGCACGGTCACGGCCTTTCGGTGGTGCTGGATATCGTGCTGAACCACTTCGGCCCGGAAGGCAACTACCTGCCGCTGCTGGCGCCGGACTTTTTCCACAAAGAGCGCGTGACGCCCTGGGGCGCAGGCATTGCCTACGACGTCGACGCGGCGCGCCGCTATATCGTCGAGGCGCCGCTCTACTGGCTGCAGGAATACCGCCTTGACGGCCTGCGCTTCGACGCCATCGACCAGATCGAAGATACGTCGGAAAAGCATGCGCTGATCGAGATCGCCGAGCGCATCCGCGCGGAGATTTCCGACCGCCCGATCCATCTCACCACCGAAGACAGCCGCAACGTGGTGTTCCTGCATCCGCGCGATGAGCAAGGCCACGCGCCGCTGTTCAGCGGCGAATGGAACGATGACTTCCACAACGCCGTGCACGTCTTCGCCACCGGCGAAACTCACGCCTATTACCAGGATTTCACCCCGCATCCGGAAAAATATGTCGCCCGCGTGCTGGCGGAAGGTTTCGCCTATCAGGGCGAGGTCTCGCCCCACAGCGGCGAGGCGCGCGGCGTTGACAGTCGCGGCCAGCCGCCTGCGGCTTTCGTCGACTTTATTCAGAACCATGACCAGGTCGGCAACCGCGCGCTGGGAGAAAGGCTGATTAGCCTTATCGGCGCCGATCGCAATAAGGTGCTGCTCGCCACGCTGCTGCTCTCGCCGCATATTCCGCTGCTGTTTATGGGCGAAGAGTATGGCGAAACCAACCCCTTCCTCTTCTTTACCGATTTTCACGGCGATCTGGCCAGGGCGGTGCGCGAAGGCCGCGCGAAGGAGTTCGCCGGTCACGCCGGACATGAAGGCGAAAGCGTGCCGGATCCCAATGCCGAAGAGACCTTTAACCGCTCGAAGCTCGACTGGCGCAAGCCGCAGAGCGACGAGGGCAAGGCCTGGCTGGCGCTGACGCGCCGCCTGCTGGCGCTGCGCCAGCAGCATATTGTGCCGCTGCTCGCCACCGCGGGCGGCCACGCCGGTCGCGTGGAGCAGAGCGAGAAAGGCTTTATTCAGGTGAGCTGGCGCTTCCCTGCCGGCACGCTGTCGCTGGCGCTGAATATCGGCGAGAAGACGCAGCCGCTGCCTGAGCAGCCGGGCGAAACGATTTTCGCCTGGCCGGAGAACAGCCGCGATCTGCCGCAAAACGCGATCGTCGTGCGGCTGGCCAAAGGAGATGCCCAATGACTATTCCAGCCTCAACCTACCGTATTCAGTTTCGCAACGGCATGACCTTCGATCGCGCGGCGGCGCTGGTGCCCTATATTAAACGGCTCGGCATTACCCACCTCTACGCCTCGCCGATCTTTACCGCTACCAGCGGCTCGACCCACGGCTACGACGTGACCGACGCCAATGCCATCGATCCCGCTATCGGCGACCGCGCCGGTTTCGACCGGCTGGTGGAGACGCTGAAGCAGGCGGGCCTCGAGCTGATTATCGATATCGTGCCGAACCATATGGCCGCCTCGCTGGAGAACGCCTGGTGGCGCGATGTGATTGAGCATGGCGAGCAGAGCCGCTATGCGCGCTACTTCGATATTGACTGGTCGCGCCGCCTGACGCTGGCTTTCCTGGGCGACAGCTTCGAAGCGGCGCTGGAAAACGGCGAAATCACGATAAAAGCCGATCCTGACAGCGGCAAACCGGCGTTCGCCTATTACGAAAGCTTTTATCCGCTCTCGCCGGCGAGCTGGCAGGGAGGCGAAGCCGACGTGCTGGCGCTGACCGATAAGGCGCAGATCGCGGCGCTGCACGATCGTCAGCCCTACCGGCTGATGTCGTGGCGCGACGCGCCGCGCGACCTCTCCTACCGCCGCTTTTTCGAAATCACCGGGCTGGCGGGCGTCCGGGTGGAAGATCCGCAGGTGTTCGACGACAGCCACCGGCTGATTCTTGAGCTGGTGCATTCAGGCGCGGTCAGTGGGCTGCGCGTCGATCACGTCGACGGGCTGGCCGATCCCAAAGGCTATCTCGAGCAGCTGCGCCAGCATGCGGGAGCGGATTGTTACATCACGGTAGAGAAAATCCTCGGCGAAGGCGAACAGCTTCCGGCGGACTGGCCGGTTTCCGGCACCACCGGCTATGAATTTATCGCCTCGCTCTCCGACGCGCTGGTGGATGGCCGCCAGATCGCCGCGCTGCGTCAGGCCTACGATCAGACGGTGGGCGAGCCGGTGGATATGCGCGCCCAGCTGCGCGCCGCCAAGCTGCTGATGGCGGATAAAAACTTCGAAGGCGAATTCACCACCCTGCTGAAGCTGGCGGGCGCCATCGCCAGCGCCTCCGACGTCACGCTGCCGGAGAGCGATCTGCGCGCCGCGCTGCGCGAGCTGCTGGTGGCGTTTCCGGTCTATCGCAGCTACGGCACGCCGGAAGGCATGCCGCCGGAAGGCGCGGCGCTGCTGCAGCGCGTGGCGGACAAGGTGCGCCGCGACGCGCCCGGCCTCTCGCCTGCGGCGCTCGACTTTCTGCTGCGCATTATGAACGGCGAGCTCGACGCCGCCGTCGCGCAGAATGCCGCCACCTTCCGTACCCGCTTCCAGCAGCTGACCGGCCCGCTGATGGCGAAGTCGGTCGAGGATACGCTCTTTTTCCGCCAGCATATGGCGCTGGCGCTTAACGAAGTCGGCGCCGAGCCGCTGCCGCGTCCCTTCTCGCTGGCGCGCTTTCACGACGAGATGCAGATCCGCCGCGAGCGTCAGCCGGATGGCTTGACCGGCACCTCGACGCACGACACCAAGCGCGGCGAAGACGCGCGCGCGCCTCTATACCCTGACGGAGTCGCCGCAGCGCTGGGCGCTGCATGTGGCGCGCTGGCGGCAGATGAACCGCAGCGCGGTGGTGGCGCTTGACGGCGGCCCGGCGCCGGAGCCGGCGGTAGAGTGGATGCTTTACCAGGCGCTGGCGGGCATCTGGCCCGCCTCCGGCGCGGCGGACGCCGCTCAGCTCGCGGCGCTCGAACCGCGCTTTACCGCCTTTGTCGAAAAAGCGCTGCGCGAAGCCAAGCTGCGCACCAACTGGGCGGACGGCGATGAGGCCTACGAAACGGCGGTGCTCGACTATGCGCGCCGCCTGATCTCGCCGGATAACGCCGAGTTCCTCGCCGACTTCAGCCAGGCGCTGCTGCCCTTTATCGCCGCCGGCCTGATCAATTCCCTCCGCCAGACGGTGATCAAGCTGACCGCGCCCGGCGTGCCCGATATCTATCAGGGCAGCGAAGCGCTTAACTTCAGCCTGGTCGATCCCGATAACCGCCTGGAGCCCGACTTCGACGCGCTGCAGCGCATGCTGGACGAACGCGGCGATTTCTCCGCGCCGGAGGGATGGCAAAGCGGCCAACTCAAACAGCAGACCATCGCCACGCTGCTGCCGCTGCGTCAGCAGTATCACGCCCTGTTCCGCCACGGCGACTATTTGCCGCTGGTGGTCAACGGCACCGAAGCCTCGCATGCGGTCGCCTTCGCCCGCGCCGATGCGCAGCACGCGCTGATCGTCGTGGTGCCGCGCCTGGCTTTCGCCCGTCAGCGCTACAGCGACGCCACCTCGATTACCCTGAAAGACCCCCTGGCGCAGCGCCGTTATCGCAACATTTTTACTGGAGAAGAGTGTGAGCTGACCGATCGGCTTAGCCTTGACGCGCTCAACAGCGGTGCGCCGCTGGTGCTGATCGGCGTCTGACAAGATGAAAAAAACAGGTGATTTAACGCGGTTGTTGTGGATAGCATTTTACTGAATGGAGAGGGATAAATGTCTGAAGCTACAGAGTTTACAATTACGTCGGGATCGGGCCAGCAGCTAGGCGCCAACTACGACGGCGAAGGGGTGAATTTCGCCATTTTTTCCGCTCACGCCGAGCGTATCGAGCTCTGTCTGTTTGATGAGAGCGGCAAGAATGAGATTGCCCGCCTGGAACTGCCGGAGTTCACTCACGAAGTGTGGCACGGCTATGTGCCGGGCCTGAAGCCCGGCGCGCTTTACGGCTATCGCGTTTACGGTCCTTACGATCCAGAGAACGGACATCGCTTTAACCCCAACAAGCTGCTGATCGACCCCTACGCGCGCGAACTGGCGGGCGACATCGAGTGGAACGAAGCGCACTTCGCCTACGAGCTGCTGCATGAAGATAAAGATCTGACGTTCGACACGCGCGACAGCGCGCCTTTTATGCCCAAGTGCCGGGTCATCGATCCCAACGAGTTCGACTGGCAGGACGATAACCGCCCGAGCATCGCCTGGCCGAACACGGTGATCTACGAGACGCACGTGAAGGGGTTCACCCAGCTGAATTCGGCGCTGCCGGAGGTGCTGCGCGGCACCTATGAGGGCATGGGACATCAGGCCACGGTCGACTATATCAAAAGCCTGGGCATCACCTCGGTCGAGCTGCTGCCGGTGCACTGGTTCCCGGACGATCAGCATCTGCTGGACCGCGGGCTGAAAAACTTCTGGGGCTACAACTCCATCGGCTTTTTCGCCCCTGCGCCGCGCTACTACGGCCCGCGCGGCATTCAGGGCTTCCGCGACATGGTGCGCGCCTTCCA
>Ga0157358_1000828_pt1 | contig 13314 bp, 7 predicted proteins | sample AttcapACBM2_FD_111484 | JGI IMG/M metagenome (GOLD analysis project Ga0157358, IMG submission 111484) | Fungus gardens microbial communities from leaf cutter ant in Botucatu, State of São Paulo, Brazil - Atta capiguara ACBM2 | ecosystem: Host-associated > Fungi > Mycelium > Unclassified ...
ATACATATTCTAAGAAACTCTTTAATTTCTTCAAAGTTATGATATTCTTATTTTGGCATGAATTTTTGCTTCAACTCTAAAAGAAGTAGAAAACCTTTTGAACCCATAAAATAGACATTATCAACATAAAAGATTGTTATAACAAGCTTTCTAGTCTTTTTATCAATGAAGTAGTATACACTAGCATTGGATTTATATCACTTCAATCCTAAGGCTAACATTAACTTAGTCATAGTCTACCACCAAGATAAACTAGCTTACTTAAGGCTGTACAATGCTTTGTGGAGTCACCAAACTTTCTTTTCTTTGCTAGGCAGCCTAAAACCTTTAGGTTGCTTCATGTAGATTTTCTCATCCAGATCACCATATAAATAAGCAGTTTTTACATCAACACTATAAATATTCCAATCTTTAAGGATAGCAATAGCCAGAAACAGGTATGCTGTCTTATAGTGAATAACTGGAGAGAATAATTCATCAAAGTTAATTCCTTCAACCTAAGAAAATATTTTTGCAACAAGTTAAGATCTGTAATAACCATCAGACTTAATGTTGAATACCCAATGATTCTTAATCACTTTCTATCTCTTAGGAAGGTCTATAATTTTATAGACATTTATGTCTTTAAGTGATCTCAGCTCCTCAAGGTAGAACTCAAGCTACTTCTTTTGAATATTAGCCAGTGTTAGATGTAGTTCACATTTTGTTATCTGAGATCTAGAAGAGATATCTCAGATGTTCAGAACTAAGTGAATTGTGTTATCCAGGAATATGGAAGATGAAGTGGAATGACCTTCAGCTTCAGCTTATATACTATACCTCTACAAGTTGCATAGTCATATATTTTAGATTGGAAACTAGGGACTTAGCATACAGAAGACCACTAGAAGGTGGCAATGTGTGTTATTGTTAACACTGGAAGAGATATGCTAGTTTTAGTTGATTTTCAGAATGACTACTACAGTATAAGCTACCAGATTATATACTAGTTAGTATATCTAGGATAGTTATTTGAAATATAACTGCTAAGTGAGTTACTCTGATTACTTGTGATCTTCAGATGCTAAGAAAGGTATATCCATAGAGTTGTCTTGTACTAGTAAGGACATCCAAGATAGAAGAGATGGTTTTGATTGAGATACTCAGAGTTTTAGTATATTGCCTTGAGCAGAGGTTTTAGTGGTGAGACACTAATAGGAGTAAGGTAGAAGAACTCTACCATGGAAGACTGAGTTAGATAGAAGTATCTCTATCATGGAAGACAGAATGCTCAGATTGTTGTATTACTGCTATGAGAATATGTTGTAACTTCCAAATGGGTGGACCTGATATATAACATATTGTTATCATTATTAAACTTCTAAATTACTTCTAAACCTCTGAGAGTATATCCAAGGTTCAAATATCACAAATAAGTGAGTAGTTCATTTTGTGATCAATTGCAATTCTGATATTACATATTCTCTCCTATTATCAGTATATAATCTCTTCACAGAATGGAAAGTAGTATTTGACCACATCTGGAAAATTGACTTAATTGATTCTACAGCTTTAAACTTTTTGCACAGAAAAGTAATGTTGCAATAAAAAAAATAGCTGTTAAGAAATATAATCACTTACTTATATCTTGAATAAGACAAGGTAGAGAACTTAAGAAGACCTAAGTGAATCAATCCTAGAGACTCACTAAAGTGAATAGAATCCTTAGAAAAACTATATTAGTGCATCTTTCCAAGAGTGCAATCATAGAAAACACATTTTTATGTTGGGAAATGAATCTTCTTTGCATCTTCAATGTTATTAAGTATTATAACTTAAGACTCAGAGTTAAGTTAAAAGAAGAATCTTATATAAGGATTATATAAGAAAACTCAATAGAGTTCTAGCTACAGGGTGTCTACCTTATATACACTTGGCTGATGGTTTGTGCTATACTAAACCTAGCCTACCCTAAAAAATATGTGTATTATATGCTATTGATATATTGTATGATGTTATTGTTCCAGAACCTTCTACTATGTTTTATGTTTTATGTGACAGATATGTGACAGATTGTGACATCACACTAAACCCTAATTCTAAGTCTAAAAAATAAAATAAATAAAAATAAAAATAAAAATAAGAAATAAGAATAAAAATAAAGTCTACTATTTTCAACTCTGATATTATCCTCTCTTTAAGGTTTCTCCTCCAGAGAAACTGACTTCTATTTTCATTAGTTTCTCTCTAACTTTCTTGAATACTCTTTTTCAAACTTCCCATTATTTTATCTATATAACATCTTTGCTGTTATAAGATGAAAGAGTGGACAGACTTTAGTAAGGACAAATAAGATAAGATATTAGTCTACAACGAGAGAGAGAAGGCATGTGACTAGGAAGTCACATGACATTATGTCATATCTGAAAAGACTTAGAGTTTAGAGTAGGAATGACATCAAGAGACATGGGTTCCTCATAGTGTACACATAGTGCATGCATGTATGCCGGAGATTAAAGAGTATGACATTAGAGCACATGTATATGGCATGCTGGCCTTGAGGAAAATACATGGTAGATAAGTAATGAACATAAGGACAGAGCATAGACATTAGGGTAGGATGATGCACAGTTGTAGCATGGACCATAGATAGATATATAAATAGTCAGCAGAATACTGTTGTGGTTCCCTGTCAAGTTCCCTTGTGAATACACAACTCGTGTTCTCTACTAGATATCTCTTCTGTGAGATTTATTGTTTGTGCTTCTATTGGACATTGGTTTAGTGGTTGCCACAACATTTGCCATATAATTTCCCAGTAACTCTTCTCTTCTAAAGTCTTTTTTCTCTATTATACTTAACTTTTCTTATTTCTTCACCTCTGTACTTAACCTTTCCTCAAACTCTGCTACTACTTCTTTTATATTTTCTAAGTTCTCTTCTCTTTCCTATATATTATGCTTTGCCATAACTCTTTTTTATTGTACTAAGTACTTCATATTTTTCTTTTATTCAATATTTCTTCCATCTCCCATTCTTTAACTCCATTTATTTTTACTGGTTTTATTTCTTCTACTTTCTATCTCTCCACTTGTTCTCTATATTTTACTACTCAACTCACATTCATAACCAGATAAATTCTCATTGACATTGGCAATTGTAGTTTAATTGTATTGGTAAAAATAATTTTGTACTTAACATCACTTCATTGCTCTTCTTTTATTTTTCTACTTCTTTTCTGCTTGCCACTTCATTTTCTTCTGAGCCTTTCTTAATGCTATTCTAGCTTCCTTCTGTACTCTCTTTATATTTTCTACAAACTCTGTTGCTTTCTCTACTTTTTTCTTTTTTCTTATACCTGCTTCTATTCTCAATTTTCTACCATAATTTGCTATAAACAAAGATACTTTTATTACTAAATATATCTTGTTGTTTACTACAAACTCTGCTGTTACTAACTACTCTGGCCAGTCTTTTTGCCTATGATTAACAAAAAACCAAAGATATTGTTCTGGTTTCTAGTTCATTTGTTTAGTTTGACTATTTGTGTTATAGACTTAAGACTAAAAAGTCAGTCAAAAAAAGAATCTTAGGTTGGGTTAATTACAAGAGAATTCAATGGAGTTCCTAGATACAATGTATCCTATTTATATATGCTAGACTAATGGTCTGTGCTACACAAAATTTAGCCTACTCTAAAGGCCATGTATATTATATACCATTGACATATAGTATAGTACCATTGTTCCAGAATTCTTTTATGACACATGATCATGTGACATGTGACCAATGTGTGACACCAAGTTATACTATGTGACAGTTTGTAATATCATATTAAACCCTAACCTTAAGTTAAAAGGAATTGAAAAGAATAAAATAAAATAAAATAAAATAGAGTCTATTATTTACAACTCTGACAATCTGTTAGTGGATGGAATGATGTTGACAACTTTGTTTCAATATCCAACATTCTATTCAACTTCTTGGTCAACTCTACTGCAGACTATGTTTTTCTATCTAATATCATACTCTTTGGCAATCTATACAACTTCTACATATTATCTCTGAACAACCTAGCAAATTCTTCTGCTGTTGTTCCTTCTGTTGTTGCCATAAAGTGTGTTATTTTTGACAACATATCACAGACCACTAGGATTACATCTTTTTCAGCTACTAGTAGTAACTTAGTGATAAAGTCAACTATTAAATGTGTCCATGGTTTTTCTAAAATCTTATTCACTATCAACTTCTCTGCTAGTACCTCTGTTCTATTTTTCATTCTTTGACACATGTTGCAACCATTTACATATTTTATTATATCTTTTATTACTCCTGACCACTAGTAATTCCTCATTACCAACTCTATTGTTTTCTATCTTCTACTATGTTCTACTACCAGTATATCATAATGCAGCCAGATTATCTCTATCCTCAGTTCCTTATTCTTCAGTATATACACCTTCCCTTCTTTCAATACTAAGTCTTTCTTTACCTGCCACTCATCTTCTTACAATGCTTTAACTCCTACCTTCTTTATCTCTTTTACTACTCTGACTACTTCTTCATTCTTTCCCCTAGCTATTTTTATTTTTCTAATATTTCTACTTTAGATCCTTTTATTACTACTTTGGCTAAACTACAAATCCATTGTTCTTTAATTAGTGTCTGGTTGTCCTTTTCTATTCCTATTTTCCAGTCCAGTCTCCTACTAAGTTTATCTGCTTTCTTTATTTTTGTTCCTGTACATGTTTCAAAGTAAAGTTGAATCTTGATAGATATAACATCTAATGAACTTGTCTTTTATTCAAATTTTGTGCTTTCATGAAATATTTTAAGTTCTTATGATCAGTCCAGACCTTGAACTTGAACTTTACATCTTATAATAAATGTCTTCAGTTTTCCAGTTTCCTAATTACTGCCAACATCTCCTTGTTATGAATCTTGTAGTTTTTCTTTGTCTCATTTAGAGACTTTGAGAGGAAAGCTACAGATCTCTATTTCCTGTTCTCATATTTCATGAATAAAACTCCTTCTATCACATAGTCCAATGCATTTACTTCTATCCTCATTTTTTTGTCTAAGTCTGGCACTGCTAATACCAGTTCCTTTGTGAATCTCTCCTTCAACTTCTCAAACACCTTTTCCTGTCTTTCTGTCCAATCCTACTTCTGATCTTTCTCCACCAAATCATGTAATAATCTGGCTATTGCTGTAAAATCTTTTATAAACTACCAATAATAATTGGCTAATTCTAAAAACTTCTGTACATCTTTAACTCCTTTCAGGGTTGGCCAGTTCAATACTTTCTTTACTTTTTTTTTTCTATCTTAATTCCCTTTGGTCCAATCACTACTCCTAAGAATCCTACCTTTCTAACCTTTCACTTGCATTTTTCTGGTTTTACATATAAATCATTTTCTTCACTATCTCTTCTACAACTTCATTGTGCCCTTCCTTCTCCTCTGTTCCTACTATAACATTATCAATGAAATTTGCTATTTCTCCAGTATTGATTAAATTCTATAGGATCTCATTCATTATCATTTGAAATGTCACTAGAGAGTTTGTAAGTCTAAAAAACATTACAGTTGGTTCAAACAACCCTTCTAGAGTCATGAACACTGTCTTCTACTCATCTCTTTCCTTTATCTATATATTATTGTAACCTGATCTCAAGTTCAATTTTGTAAATACTTTTTCTGTACCTATGTTTTCTATAATATCCAAAATAAGAGGTAAAGAGTAGTTATATTTAATAGTTCATTCTTTTAAATACCTATAGTCCTGTACTATCCATTTCTTACTGTCCTTCTTCCTTACAAAAAATACTAGTACTGTTTAAGATAATTTCAAGGATCTGATATACCCTTTTCTCAATTGTTCTTCAATGAACTTATACACCTCTCATTTTTCTTTCCTCAAAAACAGGTACATCTTCCCCTTCATCTCAATCACATGATTTTACAGCTTCTTCATTGGCATCCTCTCACTCACTTTCTTTTTGAAGACATAGATCATTTGTGAAACCTTTGAGAAACCAATTTCTTGGCCTCTTCTTTGTACTTGGCTATTACCACCTTCTCATCCCAAATTTCCCATTCCTCTGCTACTTTCTTCACTTCCATTGTCCTTTCTTTCTTTGTTTTTTTTCCTCTTCTTTTATTTTTTCTTCTTTTGCTTCTACCACCCTAGTTTCACCTGCTTTGGTCTCCACTGGTTACTATACTCTTCTAAACATCTTGTTATTTTCACTTCTTCTGTTTTCTAGTTAATTTCAGGATTGTAGTGTACAAGCCACAGCATTCTTAAAATTACACTCCACTCTATTCTCTTCCTATATCTCTAGTAATAAATATTCACCTCCACTGTATGCTCAATAGGTTCCTTCTTGTTAATGGAACCATCCATATTTCTCATATAAATAGGTCTTTCTATCTTTTTCAGTTTGAACTCCTACTTCTTAGCAAACTTTGAGCTCATAACTAATTCTGTTACACCACTATTCAACAACATCTTCACTATCACTCTTTCTTGCATATCAATTTTTTCCAGGCCAATTTTCACAGTAACTTCTCTCAACATGTTCCTATTGTCTAGGTTGTAGCAGGATTTATTATTTATTACTATAGAGAGTATTAACCTATTGTAGTTACTAGAGCCTAGCTGAGGACTACCAGACTTTCTTCTCCATTTAAATTAGCTATATTTTTTGAATTGTCCCCATACTCCAATCTTTTCCCTTGCCTTATAATTTCCTAATTTTTACAATTCCTTATGATATAACCAAAATCTCCACAACTATAATAATTTCTCCCTTTATTTACATCCATAGCATATAGGTCTTGTCTAGGCACAAACTTTACCCACTATTGTGGATATACCATAACTGTATTTGTCCTCTCCACTCCTTCCATTGGTATAGGCCCTGCTAATGCCTATTGCTAAACCTTCTACATTTTGGGCCAAACTTGGTGCTGAGATAGTTGTTGCCCTTATGCTCTACCAACAGTTACTTGTGTGTTCATTCTTTGAGCCAGAACTCCTATCTCTCTTCTTTCTCTTAACCTCTCTTCCTTCAATACTTATTCAAGTTTACTGCCCTCTCATACCACTACTCAATACTTTTTGGAAGTCATTCTGCCTTCATCAATTTCCTTCTTATTACTTCATTCATCTCTCTCTTAAATTTTTCTACCAACAATTTTTTTTTATATCCACTATCTCTTGCTGTTCTTCTAAACTCTTGTACAAATTCTTTCATTGTCTTTCCTCCTTGCTCTACCTTCTTTAACTCTGCTACCTTTATCATCTTATTATCTCTTCTACTGAATTCTTCTTTCAAATCTAACAAAAGCTCTCCTACTATTGCATAGCTCAAGTTTCTACTCTCTAAATCTTCTATGATGTTTTCCTTCTAGATATCTGCTGACCCTCTCTATACATATAATAAAACTCATTACACTTGCTCTTCTATTAAATTATTTCTCATCTTTATTCTGATAAGCAACTTACATGCCATAAGAAAACCTGCTGTCTTCTCTGCTTCCTCATTAAATGTTGGTGGTTTGGCCATGTCTATGTCAGAGTTAAAGACAGTGAACTTGACAATTTTTATTTTTCTTTCTAGTTTTTATTTTAATTTCTATTTTACTTTATTTTTAAACTTAGGGTTATGAGTTAGTATGATATTATACATGACTGTTATAAACAGTCACAGTCACAGGTCACATGATCATGTGTTGCATGGAACACTATAAAAGGTCCTGGAATAAGAAGATATTATATAGTATGTTTTATATATGTTAACCTTAAGGAAAATATATGGCCTTTTAGAATAGGCTAAGATTAGTATAGCATAGATTAGTAGTCTAGCATATATAAGTAGACAATCTTGTACTTGCAACTCTATTGAGTTCTCTTATGATTACTCAATCCAAGATTCTTACTTTTAACCTATTTTAAGGTCTTGAGTTTGTAATAGTTTATATTTGATCTGATGTTGGATTAAGAAGATACTACTATTTCTTCTTCTTCTAGACTAGCTTGAGTAATCAGTGCCTGTAAGACAGCTATTTACTCTTATTACTGTCTAACTAACTATATTGACTCATATTGTAGTAAAATAGTGGTGAATCAATTGGAGTGGATGATGATGAAATAGGTGGTGGTATGTTACAATCAATGTCTTATGACCTCAGCATGGACTAAGGCTAAGGGCAATGATGATATGATTGGCTGCGCTGAAGTAGTCTCAGTCAGCATCTCATGTAGTAGATGTTATATCCTTGTTTTCTCCTCATGTTATATGACTTGATTCACCTTATGTATTGTGGACACTACCCTCATGGTATTTAGTATATATAGTGTAGATGTACTTCTGTATCTTTATGCTTTACCAATTGCATTCTCTCCTATTCTATTCTCAAGTCTTTGCCTAAGCTGCAACCTGAGCTTAGTCTAAGATCATAACATGATGTAGAGGATGAAGATATATATAAAAATAGGGCAAAACTAGTGCTGGTTTCTTTCTCCAACTTATAGTCCAAACTTAACTCAATTTTTGTAGGTATTAGCAGCACTTTTCTTATCTGCCTTATACTATCTACTGACTATCTAAATGACCAACTACTACTCTAAAAAATGTATATAAATATCCCTAAGAAGAGAATGCCTACTCTAGGTAGTGCTATAAGAGCTCTCACTATTCCTCTATATGGACTGGTCACAAGTGGACCAGTAGCATGAAGTTACTATATGAAAAAGCTATTTAACATATCTATACAAGGTTTTATATTTACTAAACACTAGTGGGTTTTGATACAAAATAAACAACTAGGCTTTTCTTGCTTAGCTAGTATACTCCTTAAACCTAGAGTTCAGCTATTTTTCTTGACCAAAGAGCAGTGTTTCTTCCAGTTGAGAATGATGAGAGAGTGAATAAAAAGAGTAGAGAAGATCTTGAATTGGATAATCTCAAAAAAAAGTATCAAGTTTTATTATAACTTAAAACTTAGAGTTAAGTCAAAAGAAGAATCTTGTATAGGGATTACATAAGAGGACTTGATGGAGTTTTAGTTACAAAGTGTCTATCTTATATACATACTTGGTTGATAGTCTATGTATAAGAAAACGAAATAGTAAACTTCAATTTATTTTATGTTCTTTTTCATTTTTTATTTTATTTTCAATTATTTTACATTTTTCTATTTTTAGAACTCTAGGATTAGGGTTAGAAGTGATCAGTCACACTGTCACATCTGTCACATCCAATAGTGTGGTCACAACATTGATCACAAGACTTGAGAGAAAGAAGTAGAAGATTCTAGAACAAAGTGATATCATACAACATGAACACCACATGTTGATCTCATACTTTACATATGGTCATTTAGGGTAGGGTGCATAGTAGCTAGCTTAGACCATCTGTACAAGTATATAAAATAGACTATTTTGTCTATTGAGTTCTCTTGTGTCTTCTCTAATACAAGAGTTTGACCTTTAAATCCACTCTAAGATTCTAAAGTTATAATACTATATTATACTAAACCTAGTCTACTCTAAAAAACATATGTACTATATATTATTAATATATAGTATAACATCATTGTTCTATCATGTTTTATGTGACATGTGATCATGTGACATCACACTAAACTCTAATCTTAGGTCCAAAAAATAAAATAAATAAAAATAAGAAATGAAAATAAAAATAAATAGAGTTTACTATTTTTAACTCTAATATCAAGGACATAATATATGACTTCATCAGATACATGTCTAAAATAATAATACAAGGTCTCAAAGTCCAGGTGTCTTGTTGTAAGACTCACAGAATTGGGAATATTATATGTTATGACTTAAGATTTAGTAACTAGTCAAAAGAAAAACCTTGTATAAAGTTTATACAAGAGAACTCAATAAAGTTCCTAAGTATAATGTATCCTACTTATATACACTAGGCTGTTGGTCTGTGCTACACTAAACCTAGCCTACTCTAAAGAACATATATACTATATGCTGTTAATATATGATATGATATCAATGTTTTAGAATATTCTATGTTCTTTTGTAATATATGATTGTGCAACCATGACTTTGTGACAGTGACATGTGACATGTGACCAATATGTTACACCATGCAATGTAGTATGATATTATACTAAACCCTAATCTTAAGTTAAAAGAAAAGGAAAATAAAAATAAAATAGAGTTTATTATTCACAATTCTGATATTATGCTTAAGAATGTGAGTCCTCATAATTTGGATATTGTCCCAAAGATTAGAATTAGCCAATAGAACAGCATCATCAGACTTATCACAAAAAGGAGAATTAATTTTATCATTTTCTACTCTCAATATAGACTAAAGAATTTGTCTAGTAGAAAAAAGACACATCTATATGCCAGGTATACAATATACTGGCCATATTTTTGACATAGTAACTTTATTAGTCTCTTTCTTAGGTATTGTAGCAACTAGAAAATCAAAGAAAAAGAAAAAATCAAATCAAGAAAAATAGATAAAAGGAAAAGAAAAGAAAAAGAAAATATTAGAGTTCAAGTGTACCATGACATCAGGATTCAATATTTCATGTTCAATTAGAATGGTGCTGGAGACAACTATAAATAATAGTACTTTTAAGTTTGCAGTCTATAATTTCATAAAAACTGCTATGAGATACTTTCTTGCTCTTACACAAGAAACACAGTGTCTTTTCACATTTAGAGAAATTCACAGTAATAAGCAAGTCAAGCAAAATCAATCTACTTTGACTTGAAGCCATACATACATGCTTTCTTCTACTTAACACTATAAAGTCCTCTATTGTGGCAACTATATTGGTACAGGGTTAGATGGAATGAGTTAAGTAATTTAGTAAATTGTTAATCTGTAAGAAGAGAGGCATATATAGTTGGTTTCCAAGAGTCCAACCATCCAATTTATACCCATTATTACTCTCTAGAGAAACTACATAGTTGTTATTATCTACCCACTTTCTAGAAGTAGCTGTTGTAAGTAAACCAATGTCTATAGGAGAGGGATCTTTAGCAGACAGTTTTACAATTCTGGAGATTGATGCCTTAATAGATGGGTCAGGGAACTTTTTCTCTCTAAGTGCTTCTTGCAGAATTTGAGTGCTCATACTTTTACTTGCATCTAGAGTCCTTGAATGAGACCACTCTAAGAAGTGTATACTATAGAAAGATGATCAGCAAGTTAAGGGACTACAACTAAAGAATTAGAAATGAGAGTGTGAATTAGTAGAGGAATGATAGCCATGCTTACAAAGGCAATAGCATTATCTGCCTGATAGACATTGCTGTCATTGTTATTTTGATCCTTGTTTTATTTGCTTTATAAGTGTTACTACCTTTCCTACCTTGGTTATTCTTCTTTTTTCTCTTTTTCTATTCAAAAAAACCCTTGCTTTGCAACTGTTACTGCTCTTATGGGCACTGCTGTTGTTGTTGCTACTGAGAGTTCTTTTTCTACTAAGAGGTTTATTCCTACATGGAATGTTAGAGTAGCAGGCAGTATTAGCAGTGTTAGTCTGCCTAGAGAATTCTGCCTGAATGGTAGAATGTACAACATCCTAAGTAAGTTAGAGATATATGTATAAGGAAAAAGAAGAGAGGTAGGAATAGAATTTCATGAGTGAGAGATTGTAGATAAGAGAATTATTACTCTTAAAATAGAAGAGACATCATAATTATTTTCATAAAGTCTTGTATAGAGAGAATTAAACTTAGAAATCTGGGAAACAAGATCCCAATCACCAGAAATTTGAAATGTGATTGTTCTCTAATAGTTAGCAAAACCTAATACCAGACTAGGTTTTCTTATAAATGACCCCAAAGAGCCTCAGCATTAGGCTGGCCATATATTAACAAGTTATTTTGTAAGGTAAAATTAAGAACAGTTAATGCTTGGAAGTCTAGAAAGTTTCTTCTAGCTACCTCATTCACATTAGTGGCCTAAGGAAGTGCCAAAGCATTCAGTATGTCTTCAGCAGTGAAAACAGTGCTAGAGTAGGTGATAAGAGCAAGAGTTGATTTAACACAGATTTCCCAGAAATAATAATCAGTAAGACTAGTGAGTTTGAAAAGAGTAGTAACAAAGTTGGCTATTGCTATCAGTGAAAATAATTAGCATGAATTAGGGAGTAAATGCAGCCAGCTAGAGTACAAATATTCAATCTAACTAATGATGAGGTATAAGCATATGTAAGATGCAAGAGAATCTTGTAGACATAAAGTAATTTGGGATTAGTTTAATCTATAATAGATCTAGAAGTAAAAAGGTGTTAGCTTACTAGTAGAGTTGGTCAAGCTCTTCTCATTGATAGAAAGTAGCCTAAAAAAGTGCTAACTAGAGATTAAGACAACTAGATTCCATAACCTGTTGAAAGGAATGATATGTACAATAGCATGATGCAGTGTGTACAACTAACAACAGGTAAGTAGCTATTAGTAAATACTATAATAGAGAGCTTAGGGAGTATATATGATAATAAAGAATAAGTAGTAGTGATGGTGATTCAACTTATATAAAAAAATTTTACATCAACTACCTAATTAGTACTACTGATTATGAGTCAAATGCTTAGTAAACAGAATGCTTTGCAACACAATTGGCAAATAGTCTTACAAAAGGCTTTGTAGATATCAAATTTAAGTATTTTATTGAAGAACTTGGTTTTACTTAGGAAATACTTGTTGGTGGACATGTTATTATTTATTTGTATTGCATATATCTCACTTCATTTCAATATCACAAAATGTGCTATAAAGACTGAGATAAGTATAGAAATACTTCTATATATTTTATTCTTTGACTCACTTGTATTTAGTCATGTTTATTCTAGGGATATATAAATATATTTAGTTTTGTGCTACAAAGACTAAGTCATGTTCACTTTAGCTGCTCTCATTTAAGTTTCTAATATTAGAGTTGAAAACAATAAACTTGGTTTATTTTATTTTTCTTTCTTATTTTTAAACTTAGGGTTAGGAATTAATATAACATTATCACAAATAAGCTACTCACTGGTTGTGATACTTGAACTTAGTGGTGTTTTAGAGGTTCAGTATAAGGAGATAATGATAATAGGTGATGAGTAGTATCAACAGAAATAATTAATATTGTTAAGTCTAAGGTTTAGCTCTCAGACACAGATATATATATACAAAAGAGTGATGGTCCATGCGCAAGCTGTTGCCATCACATGATCAAAAATTGTACCTGATGGGAGCTGTTATCTGTCATAGCAGCTGTCAGGCTAATTTTAGAAGGTAACTAATTATGTCACTATATTGATATGCTTGTATCTCTAC
>Ga0157358_1000829_pt1 | contig 13292 bp, 11 predicted proteins | sample AttcapACBM2_FD_111484 | JGI IMG/M metagenome (GOLD analysis project Ga0157358, IMG submission 111484) | Fungus gardens microbial communities from leaf cutter ant in Botucatu, State of São Paulo, Brazil - Atta capiguara ACBM2 | ecosystem: Host-associated > Fungi > Mycelium > Unclassified ...
AGAGCAGCGACCCGAAAGACAGCTTGACAGTGACGGGTTGTGTTTGAGGGGGAACCATGGCGTCAGGCACTGCGGGCGAGAGGCAATTTACTTATGTACTTCAGACTTGCCCAAATCAGGTGCGCTCCGGATCGAAACTTTACGGACTTTATGCGCCCAACTAGACTTAGCTTGAGGTTATACATTCAGCGCACATCATCGATCGGAAATCTAATATCTATAAGCACTCGCCTTGAACTCAAATCTCTCTTTCCTCTTCCAAGCTTTGGAAAGGATCGGTGTCAAAAAAATATTCTCTTTGCAGTCGGTTCTTATCATTTAATTCAACATTGGTGACGCCGAAAATCAGGGTTATCAGAGAGAAGAAGATTGGACCCAAGGTTCAAGGTTCAAGGTCCCCCTCAGCAAACAGCATTATGCATGCAGATAACTGCATTTTTCGAGGATATGAATGCGTGGCTGAGTGTGTCAACCTATCCACTGGGCGTACATAATCCGTACGGTGCATTCAACAGTTGAGTCAGAAAAAGCTTGGTCTTGTGATGAGAGGCGAAGAGGAGAGGATCTGAAAAGGAAGTATCGCCTGGAATCACGGAACATAAGAGCTTGGTAATGTAAACAAGAAAGGAAAGGGACAAACGGTTTCGGATGTGGAGCAGAGCGAACCACTCAGGTCCTCAGGAGATGATTGGCTGCCGATCGCCACGGAGTTCGCGTCAAAAACATTGTTGAAAATAGATCTATTTTTAACGTTATTTCTAAAAATAAAAAATGTGTACTAAGAAAGGTATTTGTAGAGACCGCGACAAGTTACTATTGAATATATCTAACTCTATTGATTTTGTAATAGTGGTGACTCATCTCAGTTTTAGAAAGTGGATTTAACTGAGGTAATCAGAGCTATTGATATGAAAATAGCATTGTTGCAGCTCAAGCTAGTGTATTCTAGAGAATGAATATTTCAACTCAGAAAAAATTTATTCAAAAGTTATAAAATCAAATAATACATAGGAAGATGATATTTAAACAAAGTTAATTTCACACAACTTTCCTAACTTCTATAATGTCTTGTTTCTATTATTAGAGTAGATGAGTTACTTGAATTTGATTATCAAACTAAGAAAAGTATAGAATATCTACTTGTTCTTAAATATCAAGTATTATAGTCAGAACTATAGTTAAGATGATAGTAGAGGAAGAGATAGGTTTATTACTTGAATTCCACAATTTAGTACTCAAACTTCAGTAGCTACTAGCATTTATATTAAAACTTAAGCTCAAGGATTAGAGCAAAAGAATTATTCTTATATTGGATAACACAAGAGAACTTGATGGAGTTCTAGTTACAGAGTATCTACCTTATATATACCTAGCTAATGGTCCATGCTACACTAAACCTAGTCTACCTTAAAGGATATATGTACTACATACTGTTTGTAAGAGGACTGGCTCTTTTAAGCTTTTTCTCTTTTTTGGCTATTTCATGTTCCATAGTCCTTTTCATATCTGCACTCATCTGCTCATCCAATTTTCTGCACTCTGAACCCCTTCAAGCTATATACTAATATTTCTAACTGTCTGTATATGTCATTAAACTCCCTTTTCTACACTCTCTTGCTCTTCTGTAACACTCTGTGGTCTTCCAAAGTCTTTTAGTGTTATCCTCTTATCCACTTTCCTACATTCTGGCTCTCTTCTATTTCAGTTTCTTTATTCTAAACTGTTCCTGATTACTTAAGTATCATCATTCCTTGCTTATGTAATTGGAATTCTGATATATTAGAATGAATTTATTATTATATAGAGTAGTTATTATCTTTGGAAATCTCTATTCTGTTCTCTTAGGATTTCCTAGAGATTTGAAGTACTTGGCCCTTTCACCCAGTTGTCCTAATACTATTGATATATAATATGACATCATAGTTCCAGAACCTTTTACAATCTTCTGTGACATGTAACATGTAACAGATGTACGACAGTTTGTAATATTATACTAAATCCTAAACCCAAATCTAAAAAATAAAATAAATAAAAATAAAAATAAAAATGAGAAAAGAAAATGGAAATAAATGTTCACTGTCTTCAACTCTGATAATTCATTAGAGTGTTACAAACTTCATTCAACTTGTATCTCTATAACTAGTAGACTGATTCTTACAAACTAAGTTGTACTCCCAAATAAGAGCTATTTGTACATATATGGGATATATAAAAGTAATAATAGATTACTGAGATATCAGACCATCAGTAACTACAAATTTTATTGGCTATTATCTCAGGAACAATTGAATGAATTCTCACAATCAAACTTGTATTGAAAAGTGCTTATCAAACTATCTCTAATAATATATCATACATTATATTAAGATTAGTATTCAAAGAGATACAAGTATATCAATGTAGTGATATAATTTGTTACCTTCTAAAATTAGCCTGATACCTGCTATAACAGATGATAGCCCTATTAGGTGTGAGTTTTGATCATATAATAGAAATAGCTTGCATACAGACTATCACTATTTTATATAAATATTTCTATATTTGAGGATTAAATCTTAGATTTAACAACATTAATTATTATCTATCATTTATCAATTTTCATCTTTTCATTATCATTAACATCATTGAACTTTTGAATCACTTCTAAATCTCTGAGAGTGTATCCAAAGTTCAGATATTACAAATAAGTAAGTAGTTTATTTTATAATATAGAGTTTCTGGCTATTTAGATACTGTTAGAGTGACTAAACAAAGACCATGGAGTTTTAGCAGAGTTACATCTTTAGAAAAACCTAAGTATATATTAGAGAACAAGATAAAGTTTTTCAAAGATAGTTGCTATTCTAAATACTCTATTGTCTATTATAATCTAATAGAATAAATACTGAGCCAACTATCAAAATGATAGTATACAGATGGTTACTAGAATATTATCTAGAAAAGTAAGAAGTACTTGATATTGATGGAAAGTAGCTAGCAATAGTTTCAGAGATTATTTAAAAAGGTAACATATGAGTACAGAGTTTAGTAGTATTGTTAGAATCAAAGATGATGAACTTAATATTTTATTTTTATTTTATTCCTCATTTTTATTTTCTTATTTTGAACTTAAGATTAGAGTTAGTATGACATTACACATGACTGTCACAAACTGTCACACATCTATCATCTGTCCAATAACATAGTTATAAGTCATAGTCATATAATCATATATTATAAAAGAACAAAGAAGATTCTAAGATAATAATATCATACTATATGTCAATGGCATGTAATATATGTCCTTTGGGGTAGGGTAGGTTTAGTGTAGCATGGACTATTAGCTAAGTGTATATAAGGTAAACACTTTGTAACTAGAACTCTGTTGAGTTCTCTTATGTAAACTCTATACAAGATTATTCTTTTGCTCTTATTCTTGAGACTGTCTAACACAAAACCCTTTCTCTGTCTTTCTTTACTCTCTTATTATCCTTAATAAGGAGAAATACCACTCTTTTGTTAAGAAGAATTGCTGGACCCTAGGTATAAAAGGTATACTAGCTAGATAGAGAAAGCTAAGCTTAGCTATTTATTTTATACCAAAGCCCACTGGTACTTAGTAGACATATTATCTTTTGTAGACATGTTAGTTAGTATTTTGTATAGTAGCTCTGTACTAATAGTCCACTTGTGATCAGTCCACATAGAGGAACAGTAAGAGCTCTTCTAATACTATTTAGAGTAGATATTTTCTTCTTGGGTATATTCATATATAAATTTAATTAGAGAAGTAGTTAGTAGTATAGGTAGTCAGTAGATGGTGTGAGATGGGACTAGAAGAGGACTTACTAACATCTACAGAGATTGAGTCTAGCTTAGAGTGTGAATCTAAGATGTTATGACTTAAGTCTTTGAGTAAAGACAAAAGATAACTTTTATATTGAGTAATACAAAAGAACTCAATAGAGTTTTAAGTACAAAATAACCTATCTTATATACTACAGACTATGGTTTGTGCACACACTCTAACTAACCTATCTTAAAGTTCATGTATACTCTATAAGACTAACATACTGTTATCAAACTATATGACATTATTTATTTCAGGACCTTTTACATTCTTTTCTATATTATATGATTGTGTAACTTGTGACTGTGACATGTATCACACTTCCATTATATCTTGTAACTTGTATGACTATCATATATAATATTATATCATATTTTTTTACTTAAGTCTAAAATAACAAAAAGACCAAATTTATCATTCACAACTCTGACATAAAATAGAAAGTAGTACCAGTTTTTCCCTCTCTTTATACACTCCATTACCTCCTACTCTATTATAATTTTTCATCATTACCCATACCAATACATTCTCCACCATTCTATTACAATATGAGTCAACATAGCTCAATTAGTTTAGAACAATTAGTTAGACAGCAACAAGAGCAAATAGCTGTCTTACAGGTGCTGATAGCTCAAGCTGGACTAGAAGAAGAAGAAATGGTAGTTCTCTAACCTAACACTAGGTCAAGCATAGACGTAGTTAAGCTACCAACATTCAATAGAGAAGTAGGAAAAGTATTAGGATTTTTAATGGCATGTAGGTTGTTTATTAGAATAAAAATAAGAAATTATTTGGTAAAAGAACAAATACAGTATGTATTATTATATGTACAAGAAGAATTGGCAGATGTGTGGAATGAAAATATAATAGAAGATCTAGGAAGTGGGAATTTGAGTTATATAATAATAAAGAAATTTTTATCAGATTTGAAGAAAGAGTTCAGAAGAGAAGATAAGATAATGAAGGTGACAGAGTTAACGAAAGTAGAGCAGAGAAGTAGAATAATAGAGGAGTTTGTACAAGAGTTCAAAAGAGTAGCAAAATGAAGTAGATATGAGAAAAGACTATTGGGGAAAGAATTCAAACAAGAGATAAACAAAGTTATAAGAAGGAATTTGATGGACGTGGAACATCCCCCCAGAAATATCAAGTATGAAAGGGTGACAAATTTTGATAAACATTGAAGGTGTTACAATCTTAGGCTTAGCTTAGGTTGCAACTTAGGCAAATACTTGAGTAAGAATGAGAGGGATGATCAACTGGTAAAGTGTAAGGATATAAGACTATATCTACAATTATATATACCTAGAGACCATAAAGAATAGGTTAAGTGTCTTTAAGGAAACAATGAGAAAGAAATGAGGAAAACATAAGGAAATCTCTACTACTATATGAGGTGCTAACTGATATTACATGAGGATAAAGCAAGGTGCAGTTAATTATGAGTCAGAGATAGAACAAACCCTAGCATATATCCAGTATAAGATAAACACCTGTAAAATATGAGGTATAGATCATAGTGATTATAACAGAAGAAAGAGTAAGAGAGAAGAAGGGAGGCAAAATTGATGAGAAGACAAAGTATGTTGCATGAACTATAATATCTTCTTTGACATATCTTTTTCTTCCAAAGTTTTTAGCTGATGTCCTTCAGCTTACTAATTGCATTTTTACAGAGTGGTCTTATTTAAGAATACCAAGTGCAAGCAATGTTATAGCAACTACTAACCAAAATGGTTAATAGAGCACTTAAGTAGTCTTATATTACAAAAAGTCTCATGGGAATCACAAAAGAACTCAACAAGGAGTTTCTAATATATTTCTTCTCTATTATAAGTACATGGTCTGTACTAGTGATAAGTAGCCTTACCCTAAAGTCTATATATTAGCCATGAGTGTACCATATGTATACCATAAGATGAACATACTATAGACATATACCTTAACATCATTCTTTTAGCCCCTTCTCTTAGATTCTAAGCTTATGACATCATGTGACTGTAGTCATGTACCTCTTTATCATTCAAGAAATAAAAGAAAAAGAAAAGAAATAAAATAAAATCAAAGAAAATAGATAAAAAGAAAAGAAAATCAAAATAAAATATAAGGATTTGAGTATACCATAACAATACTCCTCCTTAATGTTCCACCTCCAGAGAAACTTGCTTCTCTTTTTCTTTCCATCTCATCCAACTTCTTTATAACTTCTTTAAATACTCATCTTCAAACTTCTTATTATTCTATCCAAACAAAATCTTTACTGTATACTTTCCTAGTAATTCACTCTTCTTATACAATTCTACCTTTGTATTCAATGCCTTTTTCTTTCTCTTCTCTTCTCTTATTTGTACTCTTTTTATCTCCTCTTCTCTAATTTCCTTCTCAAATTCTTCCACTAAATCTATTGAATTTTTCAAGTTCTCCAACCTCTTTTAAGTATTTTCTTCTATTATATATCCTTTCTACCTGACCAAATATATTAGCTTCCCTCTCACATCTCTTCTACTCAATGTTTTTTCAACTTCATATTTCTTCTTTCTATTTATCTCTATTAAAGAAGGTAAGGTCTTCTTCTGTCTCTCTATCTACTCCTAATACATCACTATCCTACTCATATTAACTTCCAGTTAAATTTTCATTAACACTGGTAACTTCAACTCTACTGTATTCTCTAATATAATTTTCTTTATTTTATAAGGTCTCATAAACTTTCCATCAGCTTCTTTATCTCTCTATTCCTCATCTGCCATGTTAAATTTTTTGTACTTAACAACACTTTATATTTCACCTTATACTCTACTACCTTCTTCCTATTTCTATCTGCATATTTTTTTAATTTCTTTATATGATTTTTTCAATACTGCTTTTGTCTCCTCATTTTCTTCACAAACTCCTCTGTTTTCACATAATTCTCCTTTTTTCTTAACTTCAAGTCTATCCTTGGTTCTCTTCTATAGTCAACTTTGAATGGTCACAACTTTGTAGTTATATATACTTTGTTATTAAAGGCAAACTCTATAGTTGCTGACTATTCTGACCAGTTTCCTTATCTATAATCAATGTACATCCTTGAGTACTATTCCAACTCTTAATTTGTTCTCTCTGTCTGTCTATCTGTGAATGAAAAACTATTGATAATTTTGTTTCTATTTCTGATATCTCATTCAACTTCTTTATTAACTCTGCTACAAACTGTGGATCTCTGTTTAAAATCACACTCTCAGACAACCTATATAACTTCCACATATTGTTTCTAAATAACTTTGTCAACCCTTCTACCATTATTTTTTCTGTTATTGTTATAAAATGTGATATTTTTGAAAACCTATCATATACTACCAAAATTGAATCATAACCTCTTAATACTGGTAGCTGAAAGAGGACTACAAACTCTGAAGTCTGATCTCAAAAACACAGATATAAGGGGACTGTTAACTTTAACAGCCTTTACCTGTTACCTCCAGTTATAGCCCATGTTCATGCCTCTACCCTACTATGTCTCTGACTACCTAGTGCAATCATTCTAGCCTTATGTCAGTACTGTTCTACCTGATTGTTATAGACTAGTAGAGTACTTAGAGTAGCTGCTACCTTGGGAAAACCTTATTCTGTTCTCTTAGATTTCTCTGGAGGTAAGTCATATATTAGGTATTATTTGTTAATAAGCTTAGGTTTTCCTGAAGCCTGAAGTACTATCTCCATACTTTTGTCCTCAGTTTCCCTAACAGTAGCTTTATAATAAAGTCTACTAATATATGTTGCTATGGTCTCTCTGGTACTCTATTTGGTCTCAATTTTCCTGTTAGCATCTCTGTTTTATTTTTCATCCTCTAACACTGATTATATTTCTCTACATACTGCTTTACCTCCTTAGTAACTTCTGGCTACCAATAATTTCTAGTAACTAGTTCTACTGTCTTCCACTATTCTTCATATCTTGCTATTAGTATATTGTAATAAAGCTAAATAATCTCTAACCTCAAACTCTTATCTTTTAAAACATATATCTTTTCCTCCTTTAATACTAACTTGTTCTCAATTTGCCACTTATTGTTCCTCAATACTTTAACTCCTGCCTTTTTCATTTCTTCTACTACTTTTATTACCTCATCATTCTTTGTCTCCAATTTTTTAATTTTTTCTATAATTTCTTCTTCAGCTCCCTTAATTAATAACTGTTTCTATTAGGGCAACTGGGCAGAAGAGTATAGTACTTCAAATCTCTAGGAAATCCTATTTATTGTTTGAGAAATTACTGAACTATATACTTATCTCTAGAAAATTCTAAGAGAGCAGAATAGAGATTCCTGAAGATGACAACTACTCTATATAATAACAGGTTCAATCTAATGTGTCAGAATTCCAATTATATAAGCAAGGAATGATGATACTTAAGTAATCAGGAATAGTTTAGAATAGAGAAACTGAAATAAAAAAGAGCTGGAATGCTTAGCAAGTACTTCCAGAGTATAGGAAAGTAGATAAGTAGATGTGTAGATAATACTAGAAGACTTTGGAAGACTACAGAGTTTTGCAAAAGAGCAAGAGAGTGCATAAAAGAGAGTTTAATGATATATTCAGATGGTTGAAGATATTGATATACAGTCTGAAAGAGTTCAGAGCATTGAAAATTGGATGAGTAGATAAGTGTGGATATAAGAAAGAATCATGGAACACAGACCAGCCAAAAAACACGGAAAAGAAAAGTCGTGGAAGAGCCAGTCTTCTTATAGTTTCTTTTCTATTGCTTTAACCTCTAACTACTCTTTCTTCAACATTACTTGATTTTCATTATCTCTCTTTACTTTCTCTACCCAATCTGCTCTCCTACTCGAACTGTCTGCTTATTTTATACTCTTGCTAACTACATGCTTCAAAGCAAAATCAAATCTTGACAAGTATAAAGCCTATCTAGCCTGTTTTCAATTCAACTTCTAAGTCTTCATGAAGTACTTCAAGTTTTTATAATCTGTCCAGATTTTGAACTGATCCTTGGCTCCTTCTAAGAAATACCTATATACTTCTAGATATCTAATTATTGCCAATATTTTTTGTCATGAATTTTATAATTTCTTTTAGCTTTATTCAATGACTTTGAAATATAAGCTACTGGCCTCTACTTCTTACCTCACACTTCATTGACAACACTTCTCCCATAGCAAAGTCTGATATATTCATTTCTACTCTCATTTTTATCCAAGTCTAGTATTATCAAGACTGGATTTATCATAAACTTGCTTTTTGCTGTCTTTCTTCCTAATTCCACTTCACATCCTTCCTTATCATCTCATGAAGGGGTTTTGCCAAAAGTCTTTGACAAATCATCTATAATAATTTGCCAACCCCAAAAACTTCTACACATCTTTTACATTTCTCAGTACTAGCTAATCCACCACTCTCTGAGCCTTTTCTTTCTCCATCTTTACTCCATCTAGTCCTATCACTACTCCCAAAAATCCAACCTTCCTAACCTTTCACATATATTTTTCTAGTTTTACAAATAAATCATTTTCTGCTATCCTTCTTAGTACTTTCTCCACTCACTATATCATCATGTTCTTCCTTTGTCTCTGTTCTTACTATTACATTATTAATAAATACTGCTATATTTCTTGCCTCTATTATATTACTAAGCAAGTTATTCATCATCATCTAGAAAGTTGCTAGTGAGTTTGTCAGTCCAAAGAACATTACTGTCAGCTTAAAGGTACTCTTTGGCATTAAGAATGCTGCTTTCCATTCATCTCTCTCCTTAATCCTTACATTATTATACCCCTATCTAAGATCCATCTTTGTGAACATCTTCTTTTTTCCTATATTATCTATTAGATCTGATATCAGCAGCAATGAATGGTTATTCTTAATTGTCCAACTGTTCAGATATTTATAATTCTGTACTATTCTCTTCTTTCCATCCTTCTTTAGCATAAAGAACACTAGTGACATTTGTAGTAATTTCAATGGTCAAATATACTCCTTCCTTAACTGATCCTTTACAAACTCCTGAACCTCTTCTCTCTCTATTCTTGATAATGGATATATCTTTCTCTTTTTTGGAACAAAACCTTCCCTGAGATCTATAACATAATCCCAAGTCTTTCTTGTTAGTATTCTTTCTGATTTTTTCTTCTCAAGCACCTTCAAATACTTATGGAACCTTCTAGGAACCATTTCTTCTACTGTTCTAATCTCTATTAAGTCTTCTTCCTCTTCCTACTTTTCTTCTATTATTCTTGCTATCTTTATTTCTTTCTCAACTGTTAGTTTTCTAAACTCTTTCTTCTTTTCTCTTTGTATACTTTCTTTCTTCTGTTCTTTCTCCTTCTGCTTTTGCCATTCTGGATTTGTCTACTTTGTCTTCCACTGCTTTCCACACTCATTAGACATCTTGTCATCTTCATCTCCCCAGTTTTCCAATCAATCTCTAGATTATGGCATGCTAACCACAGTATTTCTAATATAACACTTTATTTCTGTCCATTTATCATATCTATCTTTGTTCCCTCTGTAAAATAACTCTACTTCTACCATATGTTTTATTGGTCTTTCATGGTTAAAATTAATGTTTACATTTCTCACATATATTAGCCTATCCAACTTCTTCTTCCTGGACTTATTCTTCCTTGCAAATTCTGAGCTCATCACTAACTCCATCACACCACTGTCCAATAATGCCTCTACAACAATTTTTTCATCATCATCCTCCTACTTTAACCCTATCTTCACCATTACCTCCTTAACAACTTCTCTTTATTTTTCTTCCTTGAGCTATCAGCACTAGTAAGGCTGTTATCTGCTTCTGTCTTTCATACATCCACTAGTTTTTCTTTCTTCAGTCTTTTTTCTCTCAAAATTGTCTTTCTATTTTTTCTTATCTCTCTTTTACTACTTTCTCTTATGTTCATCACTTTACAATAATGGGCAATATGCCCAAAACCTCCATAAACAAAATACTTCCCCTCCATTTTACTCTTTCTTTATTTGTCTCTCTCCTTCTTTTCTATGCTTCTTACTATCTCTACTTCTTCTTTGCTCTTTTTTTCTCTCTTACTCTTATTTTCTCAATTCTATCCTATTCTTTTTCATCTTATATATTCCCTACTCTGTTCCCTCCTCTTTCTCTTAGCATTCATTCTCACTACTACTGCCAATTGTTCTTGTAATTCTAATATTTTTTGACTGTTCTCTACCATCTGTTTCAATAACCTTATCACTTCTTCTTCTACATCTCTAATCAATTATTTCACATTTACTTGGTTAAAAATTTCTAGATTAAAACTTTTTGTTACCATAGTGTCTGACAACTCAAAAATAATATCTCCTAAAAGCATTTCTTTGTAAGTGCTAGCCAGTATTCTTTTTATCTGACTTTATACTATTTACTGACTATCTAACTACTGCTCTAAAAATATTGGCTAATATCTCTAAGAAGGAAACCTCTAAACTAGACATTTTTTTGCTAAATAATGCCATTTCTTTGTATGGAAAGATTATAATGAACCTTCAATACAAGACTACTACTTGAAAACAATAAGTATACTAATACAACACCACCTAATTAAATAATAAGTACATCTAACTGGCAGCCTGGGTCTGGTCATCAACACCCACAACAACCTTCTGGTGACTGCTACCTACTTCTTAAGCCTAGAGTTAGCTATATGAAGTTTGTGGTAATTGATCATGTTGGTTATATACCAAAGATGAATAAAGAGTAAAGTAAGGAGACTATGAGATGTAGTGTCTCTAAAGAGTGTCAAGTTCTACTATTGTGACAACCACTAACCAAGATGGTCAATAGCATACTAAGTAGTCTTATACTACAAGTACATGGTCTGTACTAGTGATAAATAGCCCTACCCTAAAGTCTATATATTAGCTATGATTATATCATGTATACACTATAAGGTAAATATACTATAGATATGTACCTTGATATTATTCTTCTAGCTCCTTCTCCTAAATTCTAGGTTTATGATATCATGTTATGTAATAAATCATGTGACTGCAGTCATATACCTCTTTATTATTCAAGAAATAAGAGAAACAGAAAAGAAAAGAAAAATCAAATTAAAGAAAATAGATAAAAAGAAAAGAAAATCAAAATAAAATATAAGAGTTTAAGCATACTATAATATCCTCCATTGTAGCCATTACATTGGCATGGAAAATTATGTCATTACATTTAAGAACAGTTCATAAAGATCAGATAGACTAAGTCAAAAATTTCAGTGAATTATTGATTGATAAGAAAAAAAGCATATACAGTTGGTTGTCAAGAGTTCAACTATCTAAACTATACCCATCATTACTTCCCAAAGAGACTATGTAATCATTATTATTAGTCTACTTTTTGAGAGTGAAAGCCATAAGTAGATTAACCTTTATAAAAGATAGATCACTTTGAACCTTAATAAGTGATGATTCAACAATTTTGACAATCCTGGAGGTCGAGGCCTTAACAGGGTAGTTAGAGAAATTCTTTTCTAAGTACTTCTTGTAAAACTTTAGTGCTTATATCTTTGCTTGTTATAGTATGTTTGAATCTTTATATTTTATTTTGATTTCTTTTTTTTATCTATTTTTTTTGATTTGATTTTTTTTCTTGAATAATGAAAAGGCACATGACTGCAGTTACATGATTTTATAAGCCTAGAATCTAAGAAAAGAGGCTAGAAGGATAATGTTAATATCAAGATTGAAGAAGGTGGACTTGACTTATTTCATTTTTCTTTTCATTTTTATTTTATTTTCGATTTATTTTTCTATTTTTCTATTTTTAGAACAACTAGGGTTAGGGTTGATTGGTCACGCTATCACATCAGTTACCTGATGGTGTAATCACAAGACAGATTATGAGACCTAGAAGAACTTAGTAGAAGATTCGAGAACAAATAACGTCATACAACATAGACACCACATGTTGGCCTCATGGACTACACATGGTTGTTTAGGGTAGGGTGCACAGTACTTAGCACAGACCATCTGTAGGACTATATAAGGTAGACTAGTTTGTAGAAGAGTTCTCTATTGAGTTCTCTTATGTCACTCCAATACAAGAGTTGTTTCTTGACTTAACACTTTGAGTCTTGAATCATAACACTACTCTTCACAATTAATCCAGTGAACAAAGTGACTTCCTCCAGAGTCACTGTGTATATCAACATCTGTCTCTCCCCTCTTCATTTCTCTTTATGTTCTGACATTATTAATCATTCTGACATTCTTCTTATGTCATTTACTAATGACCACATCCAATACTTCATTGTGAACATTTATTCAGACTCGTCCCACTTGGCCTTAAAATATCTTAAGGATATTGAGGTCAATATAGACAATGTTCTCATTATGACAGGAGATTTTAATATCAGAGATAGCTTATGGGACCCTTCCTTTTCCCACCATTCATCCATTAGTGACAATCTTCTAATTATTGCAGACTCATTTAACCTAGCTCTTTCAT
>Ga0157358_1000830_pt1 | contig 13289 bp, 5 predicted proteins | sample AttcapACBM2_FD_111484 | JGI IMG/M metagenome (GOLD analysis project Ga0157358, IMG submission 111484) | Fungus gardens microbial communities from leaf cutter ant in Botucatu, State of São Paulo, Brazil - Atta capiguara ACBM2 | ecosystem: Host-associated > Fungi > Mycelium > Unclassified ...
CTCTGCTAAATTAGCATCCTATATATACTAAATACATCTGGTCTGTGCTACAACCTCATGTCCGCCTCATTTCCTACTCAAGGCCACCATGTTGTATACATGTGCCCTGACGTCATTTTCCAGATCCTTCTACCACCTTCCAGGCCTTATGACGTCACATCATGTGACACGTCATGTGACTGCGATGTCATGTGCCTCTTTATCGTCTAAAAGAAAAGAAAATAAAAAGAAAAACAAAATTCCTGTCCAAAGTGTCCCATAACATGGAGAGCTTGCCAAAGATCTTCAATTTTAATACAGAGACAACTATTATATTTGATTACTTCAATGACTGGTAGATTTCTTTTGTTGACCTAATTCATGAGTTCTTATGAGCCATGTCTCTTGTTGGCAATTTCTTGGATTTTTTGGTCAAAAAACAAATGCTTAGTACTTTTGACTATCTTTTTGAATTGTTTACAACCCTCAATTTGCCTAGATGACCTGTACTTTTCAAGATCTCTATTACAGTTAGCATTCCACCAACTCTTGGAATGTTTGGTAATATTGATGATCTTTGAATTCTTAGCCCATATTCTTTCTGTATTATGAGCAAGAGATTAAACAATGTTTTTAAGAATCCAAGATATCATTAGTGTTAATACCTCTGATAGCCACAATTAATTCAGTAATAAATCTTTTTTTTTCATCACTGTCTTTGACAATCATATGCTTTTTAGTTTGAACATATTCATTAAAGATCAGAATGGTGATTGTTAGTAGAGCGTGATCTAAAACAAGACATTACTTGGAATGGATGGAATAATAGTCAAGTTCTTCTAACCCTAATCTAAGAAACATTAGGTCAATGACTGAGTTCAAGTCATGATTGTTGTTTGAGTATCTAGTAAGAATGTAATTAGTAGGTTCAGATAAACCTAGATAAAATGAATTCACAATGTCAAAAAGTATAATCCTATAAATGGAATGACGTGGGTAATTAGAATCCTACAAATTGTCCCTAATGTTGAAGTTGCCAGCTATAATAATAACATTGTTGATATTGGTTTCAGTATTCTTAAAATACTTTAAAGCTGATTGAGATGAGTTTAAATAAACATTTAGTAGGAATAAAATAAAATAATTGTTGAGAAAGAAGATAAGAGAAATGTCTCTGTGGTTATAAATATCTTTGCATAAAGAAAAACAAAAAGATAAAAGTCTTATATTGATATAAGTAACAACTCTAAGAAAGTTGTTTGTGTTAGAGAGATTCTTAGAAAAGGTCAACCAATTAAGGTGATTCAGAACTCCTACCAATTCCACTCCTTCTTCACTTCTTGAACTTGAAATTGACCAAATTGTAGTTCATAAAGGTTCTTATAAGAAGATGATATCAAAATAAAATTGAGTTTCTAAGATTGTATTGACAACCAAATTGTTTTTTCACACTTTCTATGAATAAATCTTAATTTTTTTGATGATCATAAAAGACTACCATTTATAGCTAGCTAAATTGATTATCTTCTACTCTCACAAAGCTTTTAATATTCTTTAGAATATCATTCTCTATTGTGTTGTAGCAACCACTAAACACAAAGTCCAATAGCTATACAAGCGAGTAAAGCTCTCAGTAGGCAATCAAGTAGGGAAAATCATAAGAGCACTCGACAAGAAGTCTCTGCTAAATTAGAGTCCTATATACAAAACATACCTAGTCCATGCTACTAATAATTAAGCCTGCTCTATTCTATGTTATAACCTCATGTTCATCTCAAGGCCACCATGTTGTATACATATGCCCTGATGTCATCTTTCAGATCCTTCCACCATGTTCTAGGCCTATGACATCACATCATGTGACCTGTCATGTGACTTTGGTGTCATGTACCTCTTTATCATCCAAAAGAAAATAAAAAATAAAAATAAAATAAAATCAATATAAAATCAGAAAAATAAAATAAAATAAAATAAAAATTGTTAGTGTTCAAGCGTTCCATAACATGTTGAAGCAATGTCTTCAGAATGGGCATAAGTTTGAATTAGCTTAATGATCTCCCTTGCAATTCAAACACCTGAATGAGTGCAGGTATGATTCACTCTGCTTGGTTTCTAACCTTAGAGAATTAGTTTTTGGATTAGCTTGACAATATGTCATATGCAAGTCCAACTGTCCAGAAATTACATCTCCACAGTGATATCATCTCCAAATTATACAAGCTCATCTTCCATGGCAGCCATCTTTCTCACAACACATCTTATGGTGATACTGCAATCCTCAGAGTATTCCATCTTCTACAGTGGAGATACTCCTATTCAACTTGGTCTTCCATGATGGAGTTACTCCTGTCAGTGTCTCAACACTAAAACCTCTACTTGGGGTAATAAGGGTGTTACTACTGAAACCCCAAGCATCTTTTAAACTATCCATTTGTATATAAGACTAGTAGTTACACTGTAATTTGCTAGTCTAATAATTGACAAAGATAATTCTTATTGAACTCAATCTCCAGTGTTCAATGGCGACACACCAAATCAGCACTTGCTCCTATCTTGGACTTCTTCCTATCATCTGAAGTTGTGACCATACAGTAGACAGATGGTGCAACACATAAGCTGAAGCCAAGGTCATTCCATAAGTCCACTCATCTCCAAGTCCATTCTGCAGACTTCTACCCTAGTATGAACCATACCTGACATAATACCAAGAAAATTGACAATGATGTTCAGATATGTGAGAACTATTACACTTGACACACTTAGATCCTTAGACTCTACATTTGTGTATACCATGCCCCTATTTCCAATAATTTTTGCATTGTGGAATATCTAGGTTTATATTAGTCCTACAAACTATGGTAATAAAGCTTCCAACATGAAGCACTTATTAATTAAATCTTTCATATTAGTATCACTTTTCATATCCCAAATGTCCAGCCAGATGATGGCCATGTCTGACTTAGACAATATCTTGATAACTCTTGGTCAAGATGCGATTGAAATGTTGTTGAAGATATGGTTGTTTTTTAAGATTATCTCAACCACATCTGAAGTTAAAGGGGTGGTCATGTTCTCAATGAAATAAAATAATCCAATGATCTTGAGATAAGACTTTGACTGAGATGATTGAGAGAATTCTACATTCTCCAAATCAATTTGGTTCAAATTCTTGACATATTTCTCTATGGTTTGAAAATCCAAAGAGAATACTACTTTGTCAGTTACAATGATTATATCAGATTTTTCTAACCAAATGTAATCTGCTTTGGTATCAGATTTGATATTCTTGAGCAATCTATTAATCTTAGTAATATAGTTGCTAGAATTTGACATCAACTTGACAATATTGTCACTGTTCATTAGAATAATGACCTATTTTTGTGACAGTCTCTTAGTAGTCATATTAAGTCTTGGTTTTGGTTTATCACCTCCATTGATAATTTTCTGATTTTTTTCTGATTTTTTTTGCCTGTAGATTGAAGAACATTTTCTTAATCTTTAAAACTTTCCTAGTGTTATTATCTGATGATGATGCTTGGACATAAGATTTTCTTGGGGTTTCTTTTTCTTTTGATTTTTCATTTTTCTTGAAAAATTTTGCAATATCCTTAACCTTCTTAGACAATTTTGCTCAAATAAGTAGAGACAATCTATTGATAGTAGCAGGTTTGTCATCACTCTTACTACTATTGTTTTTAGGAATATTGTTGTTAGTTTTCAGAGTAAACTTGGAAGTAACTTTAGTCTTAAAATAGATGTTGTTATCAGCACTAAGTACATCCCAACCTGAATTGTAAATGTAAATGGCTGAGATGAAGTTCTAAGCTACTTTGCCAACATCTTTGAAGTCATCAAAATTTGTTAACTTTACCTCTTTCAACAGATTTGTTAAGAATATATTTTGTTATTTGGTTAAGAGATATCTTGATGCTCTTAATATTAGATGGTAAGTATTCTATTGATCCATGAAGAGAAATGGGGTAGAAATTGCCATCCTAAGAATCCTGATCTGTAGTCTGATTTGTCAAGATCATTGAAAAAGGACTTCATTTTTTGGTTTTTAATTTAATTTTTCTTTTATTTTTATTTTTATTTTTCTATTTTCTATTTTTAGAACAACTAGGGTTAGGGTTAGAAGTGATCAGTCACAATATTAATCATGAGACTTGGGAGAATGGAGTAAAAGGTTCTAGAACAAATAACATTATACAATATGGATAACACATGTTGACCTCATGTTCTACACATGGTCATTTAGGATAGGGTGCACAGTAGTGAGCACAGACCATGGTTAGTAGTATATAAGGTAGATTAGTTTGTAAAGGAATCTTTATCGAGTTCTCTTATGTTTCTCTAATACAAGAGTTGTTCTTATATCCAACTCTAAGGATTAAGATTATAACATGATTGATGTTATAGTAATTGAATGTTCAAAGTTGACTGCTAACTGCTGTTAAAACTATTATTATTACTAACCTTACCTCGTAGTTGAGGTGCCATTTTTAGAGCTAGAGCCATGTTTGATTTATGTTGTTTCCTATCTGTAGAGAAAGTATCAGCCATCCTACTGACAAACTTGTATTTATTCATAAAATCCTTGTAGGATAGTTGAGAGCTATCAATGGGCTCTCTAATGTCTTCTTCAGGTTTATTGTTATCCACTTCTATATATTCATAGTAGAAAATAGAAGAAGTGCTTGAGAATACTGAAGAACTTCTTGAACTTGCTTTGCTGGAGAGGTTAGACCTCCCCCTTATTATATTGCCACTAATGATATCCATCTCCATATTGGAAGGAAACTGAGCCATTATAGAATGATAAGAAATTGCTGAGGAAAGAGAAAATTGTTTATTTGCTACTTCTCTTATAAGTGCTACCATACAAGATGGAGATAACAGAGAAAGAAGTAATGAATTCCTTCTAATACTCTCTTCTTGTTATCTCTTTATCTATAAATATTTTGTTGTTTCTAAGCAAAATTACTTTAAAAATCCAACTCTACTTCATTTGTAAAGGTTTTATAGATTAATATTTTACTTGATTAGTATGGACTCTTAAGTATGTTTCAAAGGGGGTAAAAGAATAGAAATATCAATTTTAGCTTAATACCATTTTTATACACTAGTATTATCCTAATAAAATGTTTAAGGAACAAAAATTCTTAACTTTTGGTCAAGTTTACAGATTCCTAGTATTCTGGTTTCTAAATTACTCTTACTAAATTGCTACATTACAATGTTTAAGTAGATATCTAAGACTAAGGCTCAATAAGAAAAGATACTTAGAAGAATAAATGAAAAAGTGAAAAAACATTGGTGTTTAAATGGTGGATATGGCTTAGGTAGCAAGTGTGAACATAATATCTCTATTTCAACAGATAAAGTGTGTGGGTAGAAGAATAAAAGGTGTTCTTTCATATGATATGAATTTTAATAGAAAAGAGTCTGTCATGTTCAGTTTCTCTTACTAGCTTATGGAGGAGGAGTATTAGATCTCAATGTAGTTCCAGCCACACTGCAAGGGTTGTTAAGAATATGTTACATAGATCTTAAGTTGCTCAGGTCAGCTTGCTATCAAAAATATCTAAAAGATGTCTCATAGCTGAGTAAAACATAAAATCTCCTTACTAAACTTATTTCTAGCTCAATGGGAGTAGACCTCTCTTATACCTGAGGATAGGCAAATAAGGGATTAGATTAAGGCTATCCTAAGACTGTTCTGAAGGTTAAAAACTAAAGGTTTTTTCCACAAGAACTTAGCTCTATTATAGCAGCTTTGTTCTGAGTCTAAAAAAAGTTACTGTTCTTTTCAGAAACAGCAATCTTCTTCAGAAGACCTCTTAGATTTAACATCTGAAATAAACACTCTACCCATGTTCCATTACAGCAACAATGGAGGACATAAGAATAGACTTAACAAACTATCACAAAATGAACTACTTACTTGTTTATGATATCTGAACCTTAAGTATACTTTTAGAGATTTAGGAGTGATTCAGAGGTTTAATAATGATAGCAATAATAATGAAGATCAATACAGATGTCAATGATAATGAGAGATAATAAATGATAATAATTCATGAAGTTCACACCTCATTATCCAAAATTTAGTAAGGCATTTTAGAAGTCCAAAATAAGTAAGTTATGTATTATCCAAGAATACAGAAGACAGGTTGGAACAACCTTTGGTGTTGTGGCAACCACTTATCACAATGACAAATGATAGCACAAGTGAGTAAATCTCAAAGTGGATATATTGTGGGTAGTTCACAAGAGAACTGGACAAGGAGTCTCTGCTAAATTAGAGTCCTATATATATATGCCCTGACATCATCTTCCAGATCTTTCCACCATGTCCTAGGCCTATGACATCACACAATGTGACCTGTCATGTGACTGCGGTGTCACGTGCCTCTTTATTGTCCAAAAGAAAAGTAAAAGAAAAAGAAAAAGAAAATCAATATAAAATTAGAAAAATAAAAGAAAAGAAAAATAAAATTGTTAGTGTTCAAGCATCCCATAACATTTGGCTTCAGCTTGTGTGCTGCATTTCTACTAGTCACACTGGTTATATATCTTAAAACAGAACTTGGGAGACTTAGTGGGTGGAAAACTACTAGAAGGTGGTGAGGTGTATTATGACCAATACTAGAGATTTAAATATTAGTTTTAGTTGCTTTTTAAGATAACTACTATAGTATAAACTACTGGATTATATACTAGGTATGATACCTAGGGTAGTTATCTGGAATGAAGTTACCCTTGTTACAAACTTTATTCAGCTTGTATCTTCACAATTAGTAGACTGATTTTCACAAACTAAGTTGCACTGAAAAGCCCCAAATGAGGGTGGCTATTCACAAATATGTGGGATGTATAAAAGCAACAACAAACAACTGAGATATCAGACCATCAGTAACTGTAAAAGCTTTGTTAGCTAATATCTCATGAATTGCTGAATGGATTACCATGATTGAAGTTGCATTGGAAAGTGCTTATTAAACTGTTTCTAATAATAGATAGTATATCTCATAGTAATAAGTATTCATAGAGATATAAGCATATCAATGTAGTGACATAATTAGTTATCTTTTAAAATTAGCCTGACATCTGCTATAATAGCCCATTGGGTATAAGTTTTGATCATGTGATAAAAACAACTTGCATATAGACTATCACTCTTTTGTATATACCACTATGTCTAAGAATTAGATCTCAGACTTAACAATATCAATTATTCTTATTGATACTACTTATTATCTATCATTACTATCTTTTTATACTGAATCTCTGAATCACTATCAAGTTATCTCAGTTTGAGATATTACAATCAGTGAGTAGCTTATTTTGTAGTAATTCTACTTTCTAGTTATTTTTGGATATTAGAGAGAGAAGATCTATAGAGTTAACAAAGGCCAGTGAGAATATCTGAGGTAAAATTCAGATGTATGATTCACACTAGAAAAGGTTGGAAAGTGTAAATGAGAGAGTAAGAGTTATCTATGAGTTAGAATAAATGTGAACAGAATATGGGATATGACAATTAACACATTGTGTACCATCTATCCCTCTAGTAATTTTAGCTGAAACACTTCTTGTCCAATATTCTTTGTGATTTTAAAGATTTATATTACTTTTGGTCCAGTTTCTTGAAGGGCCATTTTGACTAGATATTTTTTGCTTTTAGCTACATATTGTCTTCTTGCTTCAATTCTTAAGAATTTTGTCTTTTCTTGTTGAACTGTTTTTTCATGACTTTTTTTGCTATTTCCATCAATAATTTTGTCATTTTCCAACTTCTTTATAGTTTCTTGGGAAAAGTCTCAAGTTTTGATAACTTTATCTTTATTGTTAGATTTCTCTTCTATAAATATCTTCCAAAATTAAGTTTGAATGGTATATATCTTATGGTGGAGTATTTCTTATTGTTGTACTAGAATTCCACTGCTAATAACCATTCTGTCCAATTATCTTGCTAGTAATTAACATCACAAGAATGCTTCAACTTCCTGGTTTATTCTCTCTGTTTGACTATCTGTTTGAGGGTGGTATACTATTGATAGTGTTCTTTCTATTTCTAGTATCTTGATTAAGTCTTTTATGAATTATGAGGCAAACTGAGATCCACTCTTACTAAGAATCTTCTTTGAAACTCTATGAATTTTTTATATATTATTTCTATAGATCTTGGTTATTTTTTCTGATAATACTACTATTGTTATTGTCTTGAGTATAATCATTCTTAGAAATCAATCTACTATAACTACTATTATATTCTTATCATTTAATCTTGGTAATAATTCTATGATGTTGATATTTATTTCCTACCATGGTCTTTGAATATTAGAGTTGTGAATGATGGACTCTATTCTATTTTTGTTTTGTTTTATTTTGCTTTTCTATTTTTTTATTTTGGACTTAAGATTAGGGTTTAGCATGGTGTCACAGTCACAACAGTCATATGATCACATGTCACTATGGAAGAAGATAGAAGGTTCTAGAAGAAATGATACTGCTACAATATATTTAACATATGTTAAACTTGAAGATAATTTAGAGTAGACTAATAATACTGTAATACAAACTAGTAAACTAGCACATATAAGGTAGACAATCCTGTACTTGGAACATTATCAAGTTCTCTTGTAATTACCCAATCTAAGGTTTATTCTTTCATTCAACTCTAAAAACTTAAGTCTTAACATTGAGGTATTTCTAATAAGTAAGATATATTTAAGAATACTAGAAATATCAACAGAATAAAGTTTAGTATATAAATAAAGCAAAAGAACTTTACGATATTATTTGATATTCCTAGCCACCAGTAGTTTTTTTTGATTAACTCAAGCATTCTTTGTTATCCTAAATATTTTATATTTACTAAGTTGTGATTTTCTTGCAAAATTTATTCTTGAATTTTCTAGTTATTTGGAACATAAATCTTTCCTTCTATATATACCACTTCATTGTCTTTTCATGCTTGTCTATTATCTTTCTTAGGTTTCTTCTAGACTTCTTGCTCTTTAGTATTATTTTTTTAGATTTCTTTTAATAATATGATTTTTTCTACTATTTGGTTTTCCTGGAAAATTACTATTTATACTTCTGTGGTTAATTTTCTTTTCCATAGTTCTATTGTGATATGCTTGGACATTAACAATTTATTTTGATTTTTTTCTTTTTATATATTTTTCTTGATTTGATTTTTTTTTCTTTGATTTTTTCTTCTTCTTTTAGATAATAAAGAGACATGTGACTGCAGTCACATGATATGTCATGTGATGTGATGTTATAGGTCTGAATCATAGTAGAAGGAACTAGAACAATAACATTAGAGATATATTTATCTTGTAGTAATAGTATAGTAGACTTATAAATAACATATATACTTTAGGGTAGAACTATTTATCACTAGCATGAACTATGACTCTTCTGTATAAATAGTATAGAAATGCATTGAGGACTTCTTGTTGACTTCTCTTGTGATCACTATAAGATACTTTGTCAATAAGTTTACTTAAGTGGTCTATTAGTCATCTTAACTAGTGGTTGCTACAACAAGTTCATCCTTGAGTATTTTGATATCTTTGTTGTCCTCCTTAGTGTCTACTTGATCTTTTCTCAACAAAATATCTACTCTTATATTTGTCTTTTCTGAAATATACCATAAAATAAAATAATAGTCTTACAACTTGAGATACTATCTTGCTTGTTATCTATTGAATTTGTGTGGTTTCTTGAGATACTTGAGATTTTCATGATCTGTCCAGACTTCAAATTTTTCTGTAGTATCTAATAAATATTGTCTTTATTTTGTCAAAGCTTCTATTATAGCTAGTAGTTTCTTGTTATATTTTGTAGTTTCTCTTAGCTACTTGTATTATTCTCAATAAAAATGTGATTAGTTTCCATTTTCCTTCTTGTTCCTGATTTAAGACTTCACTTATAGCATGTTTTGATGTGTCAGTTTTTAATCAGAATTTTCTTCCTTTCTAGGTAGAATAAGTACTAGTTGACTAGTAATTTTGTTCCTTAATTCTTTGAATGCCTTTTGGTATTCATCTTTTCATTTTTGTTTTTTTTGTCCTTGAGTTTATTAGAAGGTTTTGCTGTATGACTCAAGTTCTTGATAAATCATCTGTAGAAATTTGTGAACCCCAAAAAGCTTTTCACTTCTTTTATCTTGGTAAGTATTTTTCTATTTCTTGACTATCTTGACTTTGTCATTTTCCATTTACACTTCTCTTCTTCTAACTACTACTTCTGAGATTGGTATTTCTTTAGGATCAAAATTATACTTTGACTATTTGAAACCTAAGTTTAACCATTCTGCAAAAAATGTTCTATAGCAGTGTAAAGCCCATCTTCCATAGTAGCTATACTTTCTACAACACATTCTTACAGTGAAGATACAATAATCCTAAACTCCTTAAGTACTTAATCTTTGACAATGGAAATACTCCTATCAAACTTGAGTATATAAACTAGTAGTTTATACTATAATAGCTTATCCTGAAAATTGACCAAAACTAACATCATTTTTCAATGTTGGTAATAATATATCTTGCCATCTTTTAGTGGTCTCAACCCTTGAAGTCTTCCAAGTACTCTTTTGAAATATGCAACTAGTACAACTCATAGAGGTATAGCACATAAGCTAAAGCTAAAGGTTATTTTGGCTTCTATTTCTGTATTCTTGGATAATACTTATTTGGTCATTCAGATTTCCAAGATGCTCTCATCAGATCTCAGATAACAAGATGTAGACTATATTTAATAGTATTCTCTAATAAATTGATTTTATAATTCTATTTTCATTTTTCTAGTAGCTTTTCAAATTTCTTCTTGTTGAATAAATGAGTAAAAGATCAAATGTACTCTGGTAAATTCTCTGGATTTTTTAGATCTAGTTTCTTCTGTATTTTCTAGTATCTTTCATCTGTTTCTTCCATTGGCATTATTACACTAAAGAAATTTTGTAAGAAAACATACTCTTATCAAGTTTCTAAGTTATTAAGACCTATTTAAAGGCTTTATTGAGAAGACTTAATGCTCCTAGATAATGTCTTAGGCTTTCTCAAGCAGAAACTAACTCAAGAGATAGTATAGTAGCTGTTAATCAAACTAGATCTCAAAAAACAAGGTCTTTAGAAATATAAAATATTACAGTACTTGTAAAGAACTAGCTATGAAGAATAAACACTTGCAAGTACAATTCATATTGCCATGAACATTGAGATAATAGAATAAGGCAGAAACATGACTAGTTGGAAGCTAGAGGAGTTAGAAATAGGCTTGCAAGTAGGAATAGCCAGTGAAAATATTGAAGAGAAAGAGAATTAGTACTTATGAGCAGAAAAAAGCTATTAGGCTAGTATCAGATAGAGAATGGAGAAAAGACTATATACTTCTGAGACTTTAAAAGACTTTTTTAGCTGTTTATGTTACATTCTATAGTTTTATTTCTTATATTTTAGACTAATATATAAGACACAAGTAAAGAAAAGAAAAGAAGAGAATCTTATCCAAATTCTCTCACTTGTAAGTGGTTTAATTTTTCTTGAGTAAACATTATTAGTATCTACTTTTACTTTCAAGCAAGTTTCAGAGAGTGTTAGCAACCTAATAAATGCTGGCAAGATGAGTATCAGTTAGTATTATTAATCATAAGGTTTGACTTGAAGGGTACCTTTGGAGTACATTATCTGGAATAAATAGTATTGTTGGAGGCTCTTAAGAAGCTTTGCAATTTATTCACTATATTTCCTAAGAAAGCTTGTTACACAGTGTAAGATTCACTGTTTAGGAGTGTGTTAGCAAGGAAATGTGTTTGTGAGCAGATGTTAATTATATATTCTTTTTAATACTCTTTCTAATGATACTCTTTTACATTTATAAAAGCATTTTCAAGAGTTTTATATATTTTATTCTTCTCTTATACTATTGTTTCTATCTCTTCTTTCAATTCCTGATACTGATATTGTTCCCTTTGAATTCTTTAGTGTGCAGTTAAGAGCTAGTGCTATATAGTTCTTGTTGTATCCTAATATAACCTCATTTCTGCTTTAACCTCTGTTAGCATAATTCTTCTAGTCTTAGATTTGAACAAAATGTCTTAATGTTATATTTTATATTCCTTCAAACATCTAGTAAAATATATTGTTCCCTTGTACTAATTAATTTCTGAATTATACTTGACTAACCAGTCACATTTTAAAGTATGTTACTGTTACATTAGTTTTTTCTGTGTATCTTGTTGTGGCAACCACTAGACACAAAGTCTAATAGCAGCACAAGCAGTAAATCTCATAGAAGGGATATCTAGTGGGAAATACAAGTTGTGTATTCACAAGGGAACTTGACAGAGAACCACAACAGTATTCTACCAACTATTTATATATCTTGTCCATGGTCCATACTACGACTGTGCATCATCCTACCCTAATGTCCATGCCTTGTCCTTATATCCATTACTCATCTACTATATGTCTACTTCAAGGCTAGCATGCCATGTTTATGTGTCCTGACATCATACTCTTTAATTTCCATCATACATGTGTGTACCATATGTACACTATGAGGAACCGTATTCCTTGACATCACTCCATCTCTAGACTTTTCCTGATCTTTCTAGACTCTAAGTCCTTCCAGACCACTCTAGACTACTCTAGGCCCTATAACATCATATCATATGACTTCCTAGTCACATGCCCTTTCTCTCTCATCATAAACTAATAATAATACTACTGTCTATATCTTACTTTATCTCTCTAAAGTCTGTTCACACTTTCCCATCTTGTTGTTGTAGCAACCACTCACCGTAATGGCACTTGTGATATGCTGACTTCAGCAAAGCTCTTAGTAGGCTATCTAGTAGTGGGGATTACAAGAGAACTTGACAAGGAGCCCTTGCTGTATTGCTCCTCTATTTATATAAATTATATGTGATCTGTACTACAACAATATTAACTTGCCCTTATGTCCATATATTGTTCTCATATCCTATTACTCATCCACATGTGTTTTCCTTAAGGCCACCATGCTATATACATGTGCCCTGACGTCATATCTTTAATCTCCACTGTACATATGCACACCATGTATATACTATGAGGAACCCATGTCTCTTGACGTCACTCCTAACTCTAACTCCTTCTAGACTCTTTCCGATCCTTCTAGACCCTAAGTCCTTCCAGACCGCTCTAGACTTCTATCACATGACTTCCAGGTCACATGCTCTTCATCTGTTGTAGACTAATAATTAACTACTGTCCTATTTCTGTCCACTAACTCTAACCCTAAAGTCTGTC
>Ga0157358_1000831_pt1 | contig 13287 bp, 10 predicted proteins | sample AttcapACBM2_FD_111484 | JGI IMG/M metagenome (GOLD analysis project Ga0157358, IMG submission 111484) | Fungus gardens microbial communities from leaf cutter ant in Botucatu, State of São Paulo, Brazil - Atta capiguara ACBM2 | ecosystem: Host-associated > Fungi > Mycelium > Unclassified ...
AAGACTTTTATAGTATAAGACTACTTACTATTGACTGTCTTGATTAGTGGTTGCTAAAACATAAGCTAGCAGGTTTCACAGTTGAGGAAACTTACTTAGCTAAATATGATGAAAAGTTGGGTTCTCTTATACTATCTGCCTAATAAGTATTACTACCATTTTTAGTTTCTTGTTTCATCTGCTTAGTAGGCTTTTCTACCTTTCTTGCCTCAATTGTTCTTTTTCTTTTTCTTATACTGCTCAGACAAAAATTTGTAACTACTATTGCTCTTTTAGGTATTGCTGCTGGAGGTTCTTTTACTAGAGTTATTTATTTTTATATAGAATATTAGAGTAGTAAGTAGTATTAGTAGTATTAGTCTTCCTAGAGAACTCTATCTAGATGGCAGAATATACAACATTCCAAGTAAGGTTAGAGATAAGTATATGAGCAAAGAAAAAAGAGACAGAAATGGAATCCTATGAATAAGATATTTTAGACAACAAACTTATAGCTCTTAGAGTGGAGGAAATATTATAGTTATTCCTATGAAGTTTTGCATAGAGAGAATTAAGCTTAATAATCTGGAGAGTAGGGTTCTTATCACTAGGGATTTGAAAGATAATGGTCCTCTGATAGTTAGCAAAAACTGACACTAGACCAGATATCTTCATAAGACTCTGTAAATGAATTTAGAGAAACTTGGTAATAGGCTGGTCATATATCAAAAAAATTTCTGAAAAAGTGAAATTGAGAATGGCCACTTATTGTCATATCCTAATCCAGCCATATCTGTCCCAACTCATAAACAATCTCTTTCTCTCTATTTAAAGAGCAGTGAATATTTTTACAATACAATTGTAGGTATAGGTGAGATAAAATAAAGTACAGAAGGTTTATCTTAGAGGCTTCCAGAGTATGGAATATGACTAAGGCAAACATTGGCCAGTAGTCTATATATATACCATGTCTAACAACAAGAGAGTGAAATCCTTAGTTGTCTAAGGTCTAAGCATAAATATGGCCTAATTCTAAACAGGAGCTAGTAAAACAATGTATTCATTTTCAATACTATTCACACTCATAAATCTCTTCCAGTATGGATTGACTATGTTAATTAGTTCTTGAATTTTCTTGCTAGATCTACTGATAACTCTATAGATCTCTATTACTCTATCTAAAAACTATCCAGAACTAGGGTAACTCACTTACAATCTTTATTTCTAAATAACTACCTTAGATAGAATACTTAGTATATAAGTTAGTAGTTATATTGTAAACTCTTATCCTGGAAATTGACCAAAACTGACACTCATTTCTGATGTTAGCAATAATACACCTTACCATCTGTAGGTAGATATTCTTTCCAATCTCCTAAGTATAACTTCTGAAATATGCAACTAGTATGACTAGTAAAGATATAGTATATAAGCTGAAGTCAAAGATTGTTTGATATCCATATTCTATGGATTCCAAATAACATATAATCACTTATCTATCTTCCAATGATCTACTACAGATCTTAAATAATATGATATAAACTATAACTAATACTTATCTATATCAGTAGCTTGAAAAAGTGCTGAAGTATTTATTATGTCTTTAGCAGTGAAGACAGTACTAGAGTGAGTAATAAGAGCAAGAGCTAATTTGACATAAATTTCCTAGAAAAGATAGTTAGTAGAACCAGTAAGCTTGAAAAGTGTAGTAATAAAGTTAGCTATTGCTATCAATAGATAATTAGCATAAATCAAAAAGCAAATGCAGCCTGTAAGAGCACAAATATTCAACCTAACTAGCAATGAGCTATAGTATGTGTAAAGTACAAGAGAATTCTGTAAACATGGAGTAGTTCAGGAATCAGCTTGATCTATAACAAGTTTAAAAGTAATAGAATGTTAACTTAACTAGTAAAGTTAGTCAAGCCCTTCTTATTAATAGAAAGCAGCCTAAGAAAGCACCAACTAGAGATTAAGACAACTAGGGCCTATAATCTGTTTGTTAGACTTACAAATAGTAAACTTGTTCTTTTTTTACTTTTTTCTCTTATTATTTAGTTTTTCTATTTCAATTTGTGCTTAAGTAAGAGAATTAATGTAACTTTCACACATGTCATAGTCATATTCATAATATCATGTGATATAGAGAAAGATATAAAAGAATTTAGAAAAATAACATCATCAAATATAATAACTCTTATATATATAACTTATAATATTTAAGATAGATTAAATGTAGGCATACACAGACTATGATCTGGAGGTATATATTTTGTTCTAATTCTTAGGCTTAAGTTCATATACTGTTAGAATAGAATGTACAATAGTATAGCATAGTATAGATAAGTGGCAACTACTTACCAGTAGTAAGATTTTGTATATAGATAGCTTGAGTATGAGTGATATAAGACAAGTTGTATTACTTAAACTAATTAGCAAAAGTGTATCCACTGGGGTTTATATACCTATAGAATATATGATATATATCTAACTTATTATGAGTACTGTGTATTATCATATTAGTTATACTAGTATAAATATTAGTAAGTATATTGTTTTGTAATAGTTAACTTTTCAACATTATTATATTTGAGTAGTTGCTATAATAGTAGAGCTTGACATTAAACTTCTAAATAGTCTCATATCTTAAGGTTCTATTAGTCTATATAAGTATACTAACCTAAAGTAATAACTAAGTTCTTCAAAAAGTTTCTATAATGTTCAATTAGATTATATAACTGTGTGACTGTGACATTTGTAACTATAACATGTAATGTAATATGATACTCTTATTCAAGTCTATAAAAAGAAAAAAATAGCTAAGTTTACTTTAGTGAATTCTAATACTAGGTAATTTTCATTCCTGTCTGTTAATATCATTATCTCTATAAATTTAGCATAACTTTTTATTTTTCATATGTTTTCTAAATATAGCATTTTATCTTATATGATCTCTAATTGTTAGAGTAACTGAACAAAGACTACAGAGTTATATAAAGTTTATAGTTTTTAGATAATTCTAAGAGAACAAGATAAAGTTTTATAGAGATAGCAACTATTCTAAATACTTTAGAAATCTATACCAATTAGATAGAATATAGAACACTAACTATAGAATAATAGAGATAGGTAGTTAGAAACTCTAATAAAAAGATTTTAAATGTTATAAGATAGCAAAAGTTTATTAGACAATAACAGATAAAAATAAATTATTAAGATCATTAGTATATGAGCAGAGATTTGTTAGAATTTGTAGTAAGGTTGTCACATTCTATACTCTGACCTTATCCATTCCAATCTACAAATAACCACTTACCTCTCATTTATGCTTCTAACCTCTTTTAGTATAGATCAGACCTGTCCATTCTACCTTGAATGTATTTGCTAGTCCAAGATAACTCCATGGATCTCCTTCTCTTAACATCTGAAGATTACTAGTAATTAGGGTAACTTGCTTAGCAGTTATATTTCAGATAACTATCCTAGGTATACTAACTAGTATATATAATCTGGTAGTTTAGACTATAGTAGTTATTCTGAAAATCAACTAAAACTAACATTCTTTCTTTAATATTAACAATGACATACTTTTTCAGAGGTACAGTACATAAGCTGAAGCTAAAGGTCATTATGCTTTATCTTTTATGTTTTCAGACAATATAGACTACTTAGTTCTGGACTTCTGAGATATCTCTTTCAGATCTTGGATAATGAGGTGTAAACCATGTTTAACAAAAGTTGAGACTTAAGAATTAAGAGAAGAAAGATTTATAAAACTAACAATGGATATTAGCAATATTTTGGAACAGTTCTAAACTTTCACTTCAAGTTATTATTCTAGCCAAACTGTAAGAGATAACAAACTTTGCTATCTATTGCCAATACTACAAAGTTTATTGTTACTAACTTCATTTTCTATCACCAATACTAGAGAGTTCCTTATATTAACTCTGCTATTCTCATATATATTAAACATAGTATTTGTTTCAAGCAGACATTTAGGTTAGTTGTGTGGTAGAAGATTTTGTTTAAGTATGTAAACTTATCTGTAAGTCTATAAGTTAATCTTAGATGATAACTTAGTCTTAACTTATATATTATACTACTGTTTGTTGTATGGTTGTAATTTTAGGTGGATAACTTGAGATTGAGCTTGAAAGGAATGTTAACTCATTAGTTATGGAAAATGAATTGAGTATTTTAGTTAATTTTCAGACTAGAGGTTAAAGAGTATTTACTTAGTCTTAAATACTATGTCAGAATTGAAGATGGTAAGCTTTGTTTTTATTTTATTCTTATTTTTTTATTGAAAACTTAAGATTAGGTTTAGTATGACAGTCACAATTGTTATACATTGTAAAAATATGTGAAACCTATTATAGAGTAATCATATATATTATAGTTATATATCACATAATTATATGATATAAAGAAAGTTGTAGAAGGTTTCAAAATAAATAATGTTATATAGTATAATAACAATATGTTAGTATATAGAAAGTACATGGACTTTAGGGTAGGTTAGTTATAGTATGTATAGAGTTGAAGATAATGAACTTAACAAATTTTTATTTTATTTTCCTTTCATTTTATTTTAGAAGACTTGTGATTAGAGTTAGTATGATATTATATGTTATAAGGAAAAATAATAGAGAGTTCTGGAAAAAATATTATTATTACAATGTATTTAATACATGTTGATATTAAGGATAATAAATGGCTACTAATAGTACTGTAGTACAGACCAGTAACTTAGTGTATATAAGATAGATTATTCTATACTAAGAACTCTATTAAGCTCTCTTATATATTTCCTAATCTAAGGTTTTTTTACTTGACTCACTCTAATATTTTGTGATTGTAATACTAGAACTCAATACTCATACTCCAAAACTGCCCAATACTAGACCTTGTTACGATTCAAAGACTTTAGAGTTGATTAATGAACAAAATCTTGTATTAGAGTTAATATAAGAGAATCTAATAGAGAACTCTGTACTGGACTGTTTATCTTATATGAAAAATCCCCCTGGTCCATGCTACTACTACTTGAGCCTACCCTAAATGACCATATGTTCATCTTAAGGTCAATATGTATTATATATACTATATAATATCATCCTTTTAGAATCTTCTACTTTCTTTTATTGCTATCTCATGATCTGTGACCATTACTGTGACTGTGTCATGTGACAGAGTGACAGAGTGACAGAGATGTCACACCAAACCCCTAACCCCAATTTCCAGAATAAAAGATAAAAGAAAAGAAAAGAAAATCAAAAGGAAAGTCAAAAGAAACTTGGGTTCAAACTTTATAAGTTTGACAGGCCTTCTTACTGTTTACTCTTACTCTTTTATCATTTTCAACTGGGAGCAATATCACTCTTCAGTCAAAAAGAATAGCTAGACCCTAGAATTAAAAAGTATACTAACTAGATAGAGAAAGCCTAGTCATCTATATTACATTAAAGCCTACTGGTGCTTTGTAGGTATATTATCTTATATGAATATATTAGTTATTTTTTCATAATAGAAGTCTTATATTATAGTGTTCACTTATAACCTATATGTAGAGGAACAGTGAGTGTTATTTAGACCTTGTCTAGTATAGAATGACTTTCTTAAGTCAAAATAGTTTATATTTTCTTAGGGCAGTAGTCAGTCATTAGGTAGTTAGTAGACAGTACAAAGTGGAACTTGAAGAGAGCCCATTAGTACTTACCAAGATAGATTCTAGTTCTGAGTATGAGTCTAAGAGGAAAACTAGTACTAGTTTTACCTTACTACTTTATACATTCTCACTCTCCACATTACCACTACTATCATCATCAACTGAGTTTCTACTCCTTTACAATAACAATATGAGTTAACTCAACTCCAACCAGTACAAACAGTTAATTTGGCAATACCAGAAGTAAATTTCCAATATGTAGGCATAGCTCCAGGCATTGATAGAGGCAGGAGCAGCAGTAGGGATCTCTTGATCCAATACTAGGTCAAATATAGAAGTGGCTAAGCCAAAAACATTCAATAGAGAGTAGGGAAGGTTTTTAGATTTCTTACAGTATACAAGTTATTTATTAAAATGAGGATAAGAGAGGTAGTAGTAGAGGAACAGATTCAGTAAGTACTATTGTATATACAATGGGGATCAGCAGATATCTGAAAAGAAAATGTTTTGGGGGATCTGGAAGCAGGAAAGTTAGAATATGCAATAGTAGAGGAGTTTTTGGCAGAGTTAAAGAAAGAGTTTGGAAAAGAAAATGATGAAACAATAAAGGTAGCTGAATTGAAGAAAGTAGAGCAGAAAAATAGAATAATGAAGGAGTTTGAGTAGAAGTTTAGAAGAGTAGTAAGAGGTAGTAGGTATGAGAAAAGACTATTGGTAGAAAAATTCAAAAGAGAAATGAATAGGGTGATCAGAAGGAAGTTGATAAATACAAAATGATCCCTAAGAAGTATAGAGCAATGGTACAAGAGAACAGTAAATTTGGATAGATATTAGAGGGAAAGTAGATGAAAAAAAGAAAGATTGAGAAGAAGAAGAGAAATAGGAGCTCCAATTCAAAGGGTCAGCATACTAGCAATTGTTGGTGGAGTACAAAGGCAACAAATATCTTAGTTCCAAGTGTGGTCTAGGAGACAGGAGGTTTAGCAGTGGGCACTAGTGGAGCCTGCTCTAATAAAAGAAGTAGAAAGGATAAATATAGTAGTGGTCTAGAATTCTCTGCAAGGCTAAGGAGGAAAGGAGAGAGAATGAGAAGGAACTCTTATACAATGAATGTGGACAAGGAGACAAACTATTATAGTTGTAAAGGCTTTGAATATTTGGTAAGAAATTGTAGGAACCAAAGATTTGTAAGATAAAAAGAATAATGGAGTATGGAGATAATTCAAATAATAGGGACAATCATAATTTAAATGGAGAAGAAAGTTTGGTAGTCTTTAACTAAGCTCTAACAATAATAGGTTTACAATACTATGGTAAAGATTGGATTAAAAAGGATTGATACATAGAAGGGAGTAATAGTGGAGGCATTGCTAAATAGTAGTGTGATAGGCTTAGTAATAAGTTCAGAGTTTACCCAAAAAACAGAGATTTAAGCTAAAGAAAATTGAAAGACTTATTTATATAAGAAATGTGGATAGTTTTTTTAATAAAGAGAGACATATTGAGCATACAGTAGAGGTAAATATTTATTACCAAGAACACAGAGAGAGGACAGAGATCAATGTGATTAGAGATCAAAAGTAGAGTGTGATTTTGGAAATGCCATGGCTTGTATGCTATAATCCTGAGATTGACTGGAGAACAGGGGAAGTAAAGATGACAAGATATTCAGAGGAGTGTGGTAAGAAGTAGAGGCCAAAGTAGGAAAAATTGGGGTAGTAAAAACAAAAGAAAGAGGAGAAGAAAGTGGAAGAAAGAAAGAAATGAAAAGAGAAGGAGTAGAAGAAGAAAGAAGAAAAGAAAAAGAAGAAAAAGTCAAAAAAGGAGAGAATTATGGAAGTAAAAAAGATAGCTGAGGAATAAAAGATTTAGGATGAGAAGAAAGAAGCAGCAAAGTCAAAGGAGAAAGCAAAAAAGTTAGTGCCAGAAAAATTTCATAAATATATTTATATCTTTGGAAAAAAAGCAAGTAAGAGAATGACAGCAAGGAAAGTATAAGATCATACAATAGAAACAAAAGAAGAGTTTGTGCTAAGGAAAGAAAAAGTATGTCTATTGTTGAGAAAAGAGATGAAGGTGAAAGATGTTTTGGAATGACTAACTTCAAAAGGAGTTAAGAACATACAGAAGTTTTTAGGACTAACAAATTATTATTAATGGTTTATTACAGATTTCACAGTGATAGCTAGATCATTATACAATTTAGTCAAGAAGAATCAGAAGTGGGACTAGATGGAAAAGCAAGAGAAGGTGTTTTAGAAGTTGAAAGAGTGGTTTACAAAAAAACTAGTGTTAGCAGCACTGAACTTAAATAAAAAATGAGGATGGAAGTTAATGTGTTAGACTGTATAATAGGAGGGATTTTATCTATAGAGTGTAAGAATGAAAGATAGTGGCTAGTGGCATTTTTTCCAAAATATTTAAATAAGACAGAAAGGAGTTATGAAATCCATGACAAGAAGATGTTAGTGGTAATAAGAGAATTAAAAAACTGGAGGCATTTATTAAAGAGCACAAAATTCAAGTTTAAGGTTTGGAGGAACTATAAGAATTTAGAATATTTCATGAAAGTGTAAAAGTTAAATAAAAGACAAGCTCATTAAGTGTTATATTTGTCAAGATTTGACTTTACCTTGAAATATATTCCAGGAACAAAAATGAGAAAGGTGAATAGACTTAGTAAGAGACTAGACTGGAAAGTAAAAGTAGAAAATGATAATGAAAATTAGACATTAATTAATGAACAATGGATTTATAGCTTAGTAGAAGTAGTAATAGAAGGACCTAAAGTAGACATAGTAGAAAAAATAAAAAAAGCTAGAAGTAAGAATGAAGAGATAATTAAAGTAGTAAAGAAAATGAAGAAGACAGAGGTTAAGATACTAAGAAGAGACAAATAGCAAATAGAGAGAGATTTAGTGTTAAAAGAGAAAAAGATCTATATGCTGAAAGATGAGGAGTTGAGAGTGGAGATAATCTGGTTGTATTATGATGTACTGACAGCTGAACATAATGGAAGGTGGAAGACAGTGGAGTTGATAACAAGGAACTATTGGTGGCCAGAAGTAATGAGAGATGTAGAGGGGTATATAAATAAATGTGATATGTGTTAGAGAATAAAGAATAGAACAGAGGTACCAGTAGGAAAGCTGAAGTTGAGTGAGATATCAGAGAGGCCATAGATATACTTGACAGTAAATTTCATAACTAAATTACCATTAGTAGCTGGAAAAAATGTGATTCTAGTAGTCTGTAATAGGTTGTCCAAGATGATACATTTTGTAGCAACAACAAATGGAATATTAGTGGAGGGATTAGTATAGTTGTTTAGGGATAATGTGTGGAAGTTGTACAGATTATCAGAGAGTGTGGTGTTAGATAAAAGACTACAGTTTGCAGCAAAGCTAATAAGAGAGTTGAATAAAATGTTGGAAATTGAGACAAAGTTATTAATAGTATTCCATTCTCAAACAGATAATCAGATAGAGAGAATGAACCAGGAACTTGAACAGTATTTGTAGTTCTTTGTCAATCATAGATGAAAGGATTGGCCTAAATAGTTACTAATGGCAAAGTTTTCAGTTAACAATAAAACACATTCAGCAACTAAAGTATCTCTGTTTATGGCAAATTATAGAAGAGAATTAAGAATGGGAGCTTATATAAGAAAAAGAAAGAAAAATAGAGAAGGCAATAGAGTTTGTTAAGAGGATAAAAAAGGTACAAGAGGAATCAGGGGCAGCATTAAGAAAAGCACAAAAGGAAATGAAGCAACAGGCAGATAAGGAAAGAAAAAAGTCAAAGAATGGAAGAAGGGCAATAAGGTGATGTTAAGTACAAAGAATCTGATGTTCAAAGAAAGACTGGTGAGAAAGCTAGTAAACTGATATGTTAGTCCATATTTCATTGATGAAGTAATTTCTACTAATATAGTCAAATTATAACTGCCTACCTCAATGAGAATTCATCTGGTTGTGAATGTTAGTTAGATAGTACAATACAAAGAGCAAGTAGAGGAGTAGAAGATTGAAAAAGTAAAGGTAGAAGAAGTTGAAGAGTAGAAGATTGAGAAAATATTAAATAAGAGAAAAGTAAGGGAAGTAGTGAAGTATTTAGTGTGATAGAAGAGGTTTATGGTGGAGTACAATAGTTGGAAAAGGGAAGAAGATTTAGAAAATACAAAAAAAGTAGTAGTAGAGTTTGAAGAAAGATTAAATATAGAAGTAAGAAAACAAGAGAAGTTAGAGATAGCAAAAGAAAGAGATTTTAGAAGGAGGAAGTTATCAGAAAAGTATACAGCAAAAATATTGTATGGGTGGGATGATGTAAAGTTTGAAGATAAGTATCTGAAGAAGTTAGAGAGAAACCTTGAAGGGGGGATAATATTAGAGTTGAAAATGATAGACTTAACAAGTTTTTATTTTTTTCTCTTATTTTTCTCTTTACTTTGGAGGACTTAGAGTTAGAGTTAGTATGATGTTACATGTCACAAGAAAAAATGGTAGAGGGTTCTGGAAAAAATAATGTTATTACAATGTGTTTGATATATGTTGATCTTAAGAAGAACAAATGGCCTTTAAGGTAGATTAATGATACTGTAGCACAGACCAGTAACTTAGTGTATATAAGATAGACTATTCTATACTAAGAACTTCATTGAGTTTTCTTGTGTTTACTCTAATACAAGATTCTTTTACTTGACCTACTCTAAGATCTTGTGATTGTAACAGATATAAAATATTAATCTATATGTGTGTGAGCAAGTGTGAATATAAAAGTATACCTAAAAATACTTAAAGTCCTATCCAGAATTAGAAAGCAGAAGTCTTGAAAGTCTTAGAAATAAATCTATAATAATATACCAACTACAACTGTTTTTCTGAATTAGATTATTGTTCTCTTATATCTCAGATCAAATCAGATAAGTATTTCTTATTCTAGATATATTCTAGACATTTTTATCACAGTTGACAATTATCTTGATATTATCATTCTCTACTGAGATCAACATTGTTTCACCAGATTGGAATATAGTCTAGAGTATTTAGGATAGTTGCTGTTTTTAGAAGATTTTATTCTGTTCTTTTAGATTTTTTTAGAGGTAAGTAATATATACTGTAGCTATCAATATTACTTAGATTCTTCGGGAGCACAAACTCTATGTAAACTATTTTTGCCTAGCTACTAAATGTATAAACCAAACTTTAGAACAATACTTTTTTATATATGGGAGGTAAGATGGTGTAATGATAATAGCCCTCCTACCATATATATTATGCCTACCTCTATCTTATTGTAAGGTTATGGGTTTGATCCCATAGTAATTTCTTATATAGGTATAGATTGCTATCATACCTTGTATAATAAATTGTTGATTTCAAAAAAACCTCTTTATATATTATAAATACTAGTAAGATAACTTGTCTAAACTCTTGTTTCTTGTGGAGTTTGCTTATGATATTACTTCTAGTACTATTACTAATGTCTTTCTATTCTTGAATAATAAAGGTTTTATCCTAGTATTAGTGTACTCTGAATGCAATATTGCTTTCTTCTGAGTTTGTGACTTTGTTATTAATCTTAATGAATTACAAAGTATTCTCATATCTGAGATCTCTACAGCCCAATAGCATTACCAAAAGTTTACTGATATATAGCAGTCTCTGACCTCAGAAGTCAAAAGATTTTTATACAAGCCTAATTCAACACTTTGTTGTTTACTTTTTACCATATACCTAGTCTTTCATATCTCCTATTGTAAATTTTTTTCTATTTTAATTTTAATATTCTTTATCACTTGACAAGTCAAATATTACAATTATGTATTATAAAACTCAGTAGAATATTCTAGAGATAAATTACATTATAAACATTAGGGTAAGACTTAGTTTATGGTATATAGACCAAGCATAATTTGTATAAGTAGTAGTCTAATTGAACAAAACTCTTTGTTGAGTTTTCTTGTTATCTCCACTCATTAGTTGTTATGACTTAAAAGCAGTAGCTATAATTGTAGAACTCAATGTTGACAGAAGTCAAGCAGAAAAGAGGTTATGTTAGAATGCAATAGGAACTATGCAACAATAGCCCTTAACTACACACTAAAGAATTCAAAGGGAACAATGTTAGCTTCAGGAATCAAGAAAAGATATAGAAACAATAATATAGAATAAGATTAGAATATATAAAACCCTTAAAAGAGCTGTTGTAAATACACAAGAATGAAGTTGGAAAGAATAAAAGAAATATATGAATAATATCTGCTTGAAAATGCTTTCTCTTGCTAACACACTCCTAAATAGTAAACCTTACACTGTATAACAAGCTTCTTTAGAAAGTTTAGAAAATAGATTCAAAAGAAGCTTCATCAGAGCTTTTAACTTATCTTGCTAGTCTTTTCCAGACTACTAGAACTCTCTGAAACTTGCTTCAAAGTGATAGTAAATACTAATGATGCTTACTTGATAAAATAGAAGTTAAAACTGCTTTTGAGTGGAGGAATTTGGATAGAGGTTCTCCCTCTTACTTCTCTCCACTTGTAGCTTATGTATCAGTCTAAAAATACAAAGAATAGAACTAGAGAATAGAGATCAAAACTATAAGAAAGCTCTTTGAGGTCTTACAAGCACATAACTGTCTTTTTGTTTGCAATCCAACATTAACCCAATGATTACTTCCTACTCATGAATGCCCATTCTATTCCTTTATTACTATTTCTGTAGTTGTCCCTACTTATAAAGCCATTATAGATTCCATCAGCTTCTAATCCAACATATTTCTGCCTTATCTAACTGTCTGAACATTTGTAACTATGTAAAGTGCTCTTGCAAGTGCTTGTACTTCATAGCTAGTTGTTCATAAGTGTAGTGGGATTTCTTATTTCTAAGAACTCTATCTTTTGAAGGTTTGGTTTGATTAACAGCTACTATGCTATCTCTTAAGTTAGTATCTGCTTAAGGGAACCTAAGGCATTATTTAGGAGTATAAGATCTTTTCAATAATGTCTTCAAAGAGGTTTTACATGCTTGAAAACTCTATAAGAGTATATGCTTTCATAAAAAAGTGTTTTCCAGCATAACAATACTAAACTCTTTGGTAGCTCCAGTCAATCTCCAAACTCTCTTATTATTCTTAACTAATAGTTAGTATAACCATTAGTTAAGAAGAATAGCTGAACTCTAGACTTAAGAAGAGAGTAACTGCATATTAGAAGCATAATTATAGATGTCAGTAACCAGACTCAGGTTACTGGCTAGATATATTCATTGTTTAATTAAGTAGTATTAATTTAGCATACTTGTAAACTTTTTATATATCAACCTTGTACTAGTAATCTCTTTGTAGTCTGTATATGTAGAGAAATAGACTACACTTCTTAAGAGATAGTCATAGCTTAAATGTTCTCTTCTGAAAGGTAATAGTATAACCATATTGTTGGAATACTAGTTAGTAAGATAGTAGATATCTGGTTAGGAGAGAACTGAGTGTCTAAAAAGACCTAGTTATAAGTAAAGAATCTAAGTTTATAATGTTATACCAACTATCCTACAACAACTACACCAAATTCTTGAGTTAATATTATAGGAGCAAATGATACAACTCTTAAGTTAATAACTATCTATGATGTAATAATAACT
>Ga0157358_1000833_pt1 | contig 13218 bp, 13 predicted proteins | sample AttcapACBM2_FD_111484 | JGI IMG/M metagenome (GOLD analysis project Ga0157358, IMG submission 111484) | Fungus gardens microbial communities from leaf cutter ant in Botucatu, State of São Paulo, Brazil - Atta capiguara ACBM2 | ecosystem: Host-associated > Fungi > Mycelium > Unclassified ...
ATATTTTATAGCTATTGATGTTATGTTTGTTGTTCACAAATACTATTACTACTTCTTTCCAAAATTCAGAATCTTGTTCTTCTCTAGATAAAAATGATTGATAATGTGAGAATAGTCAGAATAGTCTCATTTGTATAAGAAATCAGATAAATTTCATGAATTTTATAAGATTATCTACTTCATCATTTATAAAGCTTAATTTTGTTGTTGATAATGTGAATTTGGATATCTTGTATAACTTGATTAAGATAACTTTTTTGTCTTCAACTTCTTTTTTCTTTGATTCTATCTTGTGTTTTTCATCCTTGTACAATTCTTGTATTTCTTAAATATTATTCTCTATATATTAATTTTCTCATCTCTTGTATGTATTGAGTTTATTAGCTAGCATCTTTTGAATTTGAAATACTTGATTTTTCATATTGCTTTGAATTAGATACTGCAAATTCTTCTATATTCCTAGAATATTAGTAGCATTCATGGTTCAGTTGTTGATGTTTGCTTTGAGAATTGTCTCCTTCATCTCCATAATTATCATATTGGTTTCTTTTGCTATCTTCATTATCTCTCACACTTGTCTCTGAACATTAATCATAGTCTTTATTTCTTTTAACATTTTGTAATATAATTTTGTCCAATCATCTTGTTCCAACTTGAATATCCAAGCTTTATCTATATTGTTTAGTTTTCTGGTGATATAAGGGTTGGGGGAAGTAGAAACAGTTATGTAGTTGTTGTTGTTGGTAACTTGGGAAAACATCATTCTTTAGGTTTTGACTCAAAAACTTTGTTTAATAATCTTCAATCACCTCTTTTGTATGAGGTAATCCTGATTCTACAATCCATTGGTCATGTTCATCTCCATAACCTTTCCAGTACACCAAATATTGCATTCCTCTGCCTTGTTTTCTATGCTTTCATACTTTTTCAACTTCATATTCCTCTTCTTCATTAATAATTGTCAGTGGAGGTATCAGTTCCATGTGTTGTTCTTTAAACTGTGGCTTATTATATCTTGTCAGCAGGTCTTTGTTGAACATATTGTGTATTGCTTATCTTTCTGGAAGTTCCAGTTGAAACACCTCTAGACTAATGTTCTTTGAGATCCTAAAGAGTCTATATCTCTTTTGATCCAGCTTCTTTGAGGGTCTGTTTGACTAGATATTTTTGTTTTTCAGCCACATATTGTCTCCAACCTTCAATCCTTGAGGATTCCTTCTTTTCTTGTCAAACTGCTTTTTCATGTTATTTTAAGCTTCTTCTATCAACTTCATAGCTTCTTCCCAACTTCTTTATAATCCTGTAAGAAGTTCTTCTATTCTTGGAAACTCCTTCTGTGCTACAAGATTACCTTTTCATGGGTGTTTTCCAAAGTTAAGTTTGAATAATATCCTACTTATTGCCATATGTCTTTTGTTGTTATATTAGAATTTTATAGTTACTAGCCATTCCATCCAATTGTCTTGTTAGTAATTAATATAATGTCATAGAAATATTCCTATTTTTTGATTAATCCTCTCTATTTGACTATTTGTTTGAGAATGATATGCTATTAACAGTTGTCTTATAGTTTCTAATGCTTTCATAAATTCTTTCATAAATTTTGACATAAACTGTAGCCCCTTGTCACTAAGTATTTTTCTTGGAATTCCATAAAGCTTCCATATTTCATCCTAGTAAATCTTTGCTATGCCTTCTGAGAAGATATTGGTCATTGTTGCTTTTAACCTGATCATCTTTGTAAATCTGTCCACTATTACCACAATAGCATCCATTTTGTTTGACTTGGGCAGTGGTCCAATGATATCAATATTAATCTCTTGCCATGGTCTTTGTGGTGTATTAAGTAGGTATAATTCTCTAGATTTCTTCTAATGTTGGATCTTATTTTGTTGACATTTGAAGCATTCTTGAATGTATTTCTTGATGTTTTCTTTAAGTCCTGGCCACCAATAGTTTTTTTTATCAACTCCATTATTCTTTGTTGTTCCAGATAGCTTATGTTTGTAAGATCATGATTCTCCTGTAAGATTTGTTCTTTAATCTTCTTGTTATTTGGAATATATATTCTTTTATCTACATAGGTGATCCTATCTTGTTCCCAAGCTATACTGTTATTCTTTTTCAATTTCTGTTTTTCTTCATGTTCTTTTGTATTATTTCTTTATATTTCTTCCAGTAGTTCTGAATCTTCTGTCGTCTTGTTTCTTCTGATCACTATTATTTCTGCTGTTGTTCTTCTTGCCCATAAATCTTCTTTGAGCATCTGAACATCCTTGTTGTCTTCCTGTGTATTTATCTGATTCTTTCTTGATAAAATATTTACCTTGGTATTTGTTTTTCTAAATATATGCTATAGAATGAAATCATAGTCTTGCAACTTTAAGTACTATCTGGCCTGTCTTCTATTTAACTTGTGGGGCTCTATGAAGTACTTGAGGTTTTCATAATCCATTCAGATTTTGAATAGTTTCATCATATTTAACAAATATTGTCTCTACTTTATTAATGTTTTAACAATTGTTAATAGCTTTTTGTTGTAAATTTCATAATTTCTTTCTACTGGTTGCATTATCCTAGATAGGAAGACTATTGGTTTCCATTTCTCTTTCTGCTCTTGAGATAATACTCCTCTTATAGTGTGTTCTGAAACATCTGTTTCCACTCTGAATTTTCCTTCCCTCTTTGGAAGAGAGAGTATTAGTTGACTTATAATCTTGTCTTTTAGCTTTTCAAAAGCCTTTTGGTATTCTTCTTCCCATTTCCATTTCTTTTTTTTTTTCAGATCATTTAATAGCTTTGCTGAGTTTTGGATGAACCTTTAATAGAAATTTGCAAATTCTAAGAAGCTTTCTACTTCTTTGATTCTTATTGGTGTCTTCCATTCCTTTACTGTCTTGATCTTTTCTTGTTCCATTTGTACTTGTTCTTTACCAACTACTACTCCCAATATTGGGATTTCTTCTATATTAAAGTCGTATTTTGATCTTTTAAAATACAAGTTGTGTTTCTTTGCAATCTTTAAGAATCTGATCATTCATTTTTTGAATTCCTTTATCATTCTAGCTGGTATAATGAAATTGTTCATGTAATTTGCTAGTACTCCTTTGTGGAACAATTCCTAGAAAATATCATTCATCATCTTTTGGAATATTCCTGGCAAGTTGTATAATCCAAAATACATTACTTGTGGCTTGAATAATCCTTTGTTCATTAGGAAAGCTGTCTTCTATTCATTGTCTTCTCTAACTCAGATATTGTTGTATTCCCAGATGAGATTAAGTTTGTTAAAGTATTTGGCCTCCTTTAACTTATTAATTACTTTTCCAATTAAAGATAATAGTATTTTATCCTTGATCATGACTTAATTAAGCTTCCTATAGTCTTGAACCAACTATAATGAACTATCTTTCTTTGGAATGTAAAAACATGGTGCCATGTATCTTGACTTTGATTTCATAATTAAATCTGCTTTTAGTTGTTCATCTAGCCATTAGTTTAGTACTTCTTCCTTGAATGTTATTGTGTATACTTTTGTGTTTAATTCTCTTGGAGCTTCTTCCATTAGATTTATTCTGTGGTCCCATTCACATTGTTCTGGTAATTTCTCAAATTTCTTCTTATTGAATAAATGAGTAAATAGTCAAATTTATTCTGGTAAATTCTCTAGGTTTGACTTGTTCTTTTCTTTTCCAATTTTGTCATTATTCTGTTCCTTGGTTTCTGTTGTCTAGGTTCTCCTAGTTTTAAACTCAATATCTTAATGCTTTATTTTGCAGCTTTCTGGACATCTTGTAAATTTTATTATTTCATTTTTCCAGTTGACTTCTGGATTGTGCTTGACTAGCCAGTCATAACCCAAAAACATATCCACTCCATTTAAATCTGTTACCACAGCTTCTAGCTGTTCTTTGTGTCCATTGATTTGATTTCTAAAGGTGTCATCTTAGTTATCTCTCTGTTCTTCATCCTATCTGTATTGAAAACTTCAAATGAAAAGTTTATCAATTTTGTCTGTATTCTTTTTTCTTGACCAGTTGTTCATCAATTTTTATATGAGTGCATCTGGAATCCACCAGTGCTTTGACTTTGAGGTTTTTGTCATTCTTTGTCTTCACTTTTGCTTACATATTCAATTCTCTTTCAACATTACTCTATTGATTTGAAATAACATATTTATTCTGAGAATTTACAGAGAAGATCTTCTCCAAAACTCTGTTTCTTCTTATCCTTCTCTTCATTGTCTTTCTCATCTAATTCTTCTTGAATTCTTTGTTTTTTCATCAATTGTTTTTCTTTGCAATCTTTGGCAATGTATCCTTCTTTATCACATTTAAAGCACTTTCTTATCTCTTTTTTCTTTTTTCTTCCAACACTCTTTGGCCATGTATCTGTACTTGTTGCAATTAAAGCATTTTGGCTTCCTGTTCTTGAAGTTGTCATTGCTTTTTCCAATATCCATGAGCTGTCCTTGTCCACCATATATTGTTCTTGTTCCTGTTTTATAATCTTAATATTCTTCTATGGACTCATACTCTTGTTCCACTAAGTTAATCACTGCTTTCCATTTTTTGAGTGACTTTGGTGCCATAATAGGTGGGTATCCCAATATTATTTTGATGATATCTTGTCATATATTCTTCTTTAGTAAAAAGATAGCATGCAGCTCATCTGTATCTGCCTTCATGGCTAAGGCTTCAAACTCTATTATAAAGTCTACTGTATTCTATTTCTCTTGTTTGGGAGATTTGATCTTTCATCTTGTCACTAAATATCGTCTTGATCTCTTTAATGAATTCCTTCCAATTCTGGGTTTTCAATTCTTCATCTAGCTCATCAAGCTTCTTCTGTGTATATATATTTGCTACACCTCCTCTGAAGTATGCCAGAATTTCTGTGATTCTATTGTCAGTCTTCATGACCCTGTTATTTTTGAGAAATAATTGTATTCCTCTCCACTAGTCTTCAAATTTGTTCTATTTCCATTGAACTATCCTGAATCTGAGACTATGTTCTTAGGCATAATAGTCTGTTCATTATTGTTCATTGTTGCTGGTACTGGTGCTACAGACATTTCTTTATCTGATTGTTCATATACTTCTTCCAAGACTTTGTTCATGATCTGCAAGAATCTTAGTCTTTCTGATAGTGTCTCAATATTATCCATTTGTCTTGAACTCATCTTAGTTCTTCTTGTGGTTTATACCATACATGTTTTGTTTATTGTCTAGTAATAACTTTGCCTAATTTGTTTGTAGAATAATCACTATATACCTTTTCTTTTGCAAGGTAAGCTCGTCAATGCTTTACCAAATATTATAACCTTAGCTTGGAGCTTAGATTGTACTTAGGCAAAGACTTAAGAGGAAGTAAAGGGATTATATTAAGTGGTAAAGCATAAGGATATAGGAATATATCTATGCTATATATATGAATGAGCTATAAGAAAATAGTTCATAGTACATAAGACAAACCAAGTCATATAATATGAAAACATAACAAGAATATAATACCTACTACATAAGATGCTAACTAAGACTGTTATGGCACAGCCAATTGTGTCATTATTTACCTTTGACCCTATTTCATGCTGCATTCATGAGGTATTGATCATAACAAGGATATCTTATAAGACTGGCTTTTTGACTAGAATTTTTTTATATGAATTCTAGTAATAAGATTGAAAGAATAGTATTCTGTACTATTACTATTACTCAGAGTTTTCTAATTAGACTCAGAATCCTATCTTCACTCAGAAACAAGGTAAACCTATCTCATTTTAGAATATATATACTTTAACAATAACTATTGATTATTACTACTAGGAATATGATTACAAATACTATTGTATCAGATAAGTAGAAAAAAGACTTTCAAGTCTCATTTCTAGAAGTTAATTTTCTGTAAGTGGACCTTTCTTTTAAGTTGGCCAACAATAGCAAGTTAACCAGTGATAAGTACAAAAAGTATTTCAAAAACAACTTGTGTTTCTATTATGGTATATAAGATCACAAGTTGGACTTTTATTTCAAGAAACAGACTATGGTCATTTTTCAAGGTTATAGTACTTTAGCAACTATTTTCAAGAAACTTTTAGAAAAATAGAGAGTGATCTTTAGAACTTCATACAAACTAAAAACTGTGTTGAACTTCTTTATGTAACAACAAGTTAACTCAATATATCTACTCTTTTTAATTCTCACTTTCTTTTTGTTTTATTTTTTTTTCTTTAATCTTTGATTGGAATTATCTTAATAAAACACTATTTCAAGCTCTAGTCAACTTTAGATCTACTTATTATTTTATAGACTCAAAATTTATGAATATTTACTAAAAAATATCTGCAATTCTACTAGTTGCTTTTTACTTATTTAATAGTTTATCAAACAATTACATTTCCAAAATTGTTAATTTGCCTATAATTTTTTTTATTAGTGATTATATAAATCTAGACTTTTATATTACTTTGTTTAATTTTTCTTGCTCTTTAGTTTTAACTAGCTCATCTAATATAATTTACTAATTAACTGGATAAATGGGTTAATAAACTTCCATTCATCTTTGTAGAAAAATCTTACTCTTTCTTATGTTATAACCAATATACTATTAGTATCTTTATTATCTTCTGATATCCTTTTACAATTATTGAACTTGACATTTTCTATATTTGTATTTAAGACCTTTGTGTCTATTTTTAAGTGATCTAATATCACTAATATCAATATTATAGTATTCATATATATATATAAACTTTCAAGCTCTAACAATTTTTAACTTTATTTTTATTTTTTGGATATTTAAGCTAACTTCACAAAACTTGCAGAAGCTTTTAATCTTTCCAATATTTCTTTTGAATATCATAAATTTGCTAATGTTTTTAATAAAACCAAAGCTAAAGTTCTCTTTTTTTATTATCTTTATAATATTATATACCAAGTCCACCTGTCTGGAAAATATACTCCTGTAGTAATACTATCTTATCAATACTTAATTTACAAGCCTGCCTTTTGCAGTAGTCATCTTTCTTGCAATATACCTTTGTAGTAGTGATGCAATGATCTAGAGATTCTGTCTTCTATAATAGAAATACTTCTATCTAACTCAGTTTTCTATAACAGAGTTATACTCCTGTCAGTGTCTCAATACTAAAATCTCTGCTCAGAATTATAGGGACTATACCACTGAAACCCTGAACATCTCCTATAGTATCTCTTTGTATATAAGACTAGTAGTTACACTGTAATTTACTAGTCTAATAATCAATAAAGATAACACTTATTGAACTTAATTTCCAGTGTTCAATAGCAATACACCAATCAGTACTCACTCCTATCCTAGACTTCTTTCTCTTATCTGAAGTTGTGACTATGTGATAGACAAATAGCATAATGCATAAGCTGAAGCCAAGGTTATTCTACAAAATCCACACATTTCTAAGTCTATCTTGCAGACTTTCACTTCTAGTGTGAACTATACCTGATAGTATTATCAGACTCCCAAGTTTGCTATTACTTCTGAGCAGTTCCATCTACTAGATTCTCTATTGTAATCCTGTCTGCAAAATAATTTCACACTTCAAAATCTAAATAGTCTCTTCTTACCATAACTCTTCAATATCAACTCCAGTTCCACCACTTGGGATATCTTTCAATACTATTTCATATTTCAGCAACAACTTTACTTATCTGTTAAATGCTCTATAATGCTCAAGATAAATTTATCAAAGAGACTAATTATCTCTAAAATCTCCATCTAGTATCATTCAACCTGGCCAAACAGTTTTGCCTATCCCTGGCCTAAGTATTATTCTTATAGACAATGATTTTAATTGAGAGGATACTCTTACCACTAAATTCTATTATTAATTTAATAGCTAATAGATCTACTTTTTTTACTTACTCATGGCCAAAACACTGTTAGAGTAATAATACTAAATAGTTGGCTAATGTGCTTGGTTAACTTGCTAATTTAACAACACTGAGCTTAACAAGCTTAATATCTGGAGTAGTTTAGGACTGGTTTAAGGTAGGCTTCAACCAGAAAGACTAAGATATTCTACAAGACTGGCTCTTCAATTAGAATCTTTTTGTTAATGAGCTATATTGATATTTTGGTTTTTTGAACCTTATTAGTAAAGTAGCTAACATGCTAAACAATCTTTATATGAAGCCTAATAATAATATTTCTACTTAAATATATCTCTGACAGCCTCATTCACCAAGATATTCTCCTTCAAACTATTCTTATCCTCCACTTCAAAGAAGCAACCCAATTCTCTATGGATAAATTTCTCTTTCAAGCTGGCCAGCAATGGCAAGTTGACCAGTAATGAGCACAAAAAGTGTCTCAAATATAATTTGTGCCTTTATTATGGTGTAAGAGACTACAAACTAGAGTAGACTATGGTCACTCCCAAAAGCTACAATGCTTCAGTAACTATTAATTCTCCAACAGCTACTTTTGAAAAACCCTTAGAAAAATAGAGAACAATTCTTAGGACTCCATACAGATTGAGAGCCATATTAAAGTTCCTTATATAGCAATGAGTTCTATCTGACTCAATACATCTACTCTTTCTAATCCACATTTGCTTTTTATTTTTCTTACTTCTCTCTTGATTCTTGGTTAGAATTACCTTAATAAAATTTCATTCCAAGCTCTTGTTAACTTTAGGTCTACTTATTATTTTATAAACTCAAAATTTGTGAATATTTACCACTTGAAAACATCTACAACTTCTCTTGTTACTCTTCATCTATTTGATAGATTATTAAACAATATTATCTCTGAAATTACTAATCTATCTATAATTTTTTTTACTGGTGATTGTATAAATCTAGACTTTTATGTCACTCCACTTGATTCTTTCTGCTCTTTGGTCCTTGAATATAACTGGCTCACCTAACACAATCTACTGATTAACTGGACAAATAGGTCAATAAACTTCTGTCTATTTTTGCAGGGAAATCTTGCTCCTTTTTACATTATGGCTAACATACCATTAGCATCTCTATTATCTCTTGACACCTCTCTGTAATCATCAGATTTCATGGTTTTTATACTTGTATCTGAAACCTTTATGTCTATTTCTGGGTGATCCAACATTACTATCATTGGTGCTGTAGCATTCTTGCAAGTATCAAAACTTCTAGGCTCTAACAACTTTGAACTCTGCTTTTGCTCTTCAGACATCTAAGCTAACTCTGTAAAACTTACAGAGGCTTCTGACCTTTTCAATATCTCTTCTGAATATTATAAATTTGCCAATATTTTCAGCACAATCAAAGCTGAAGTCCTCACTCCTCATCATCTTTATGACCTCTAAATGAATTTTTAGAACACATTACAGATTATTTGAGTGGTCTGTAATATCTTTTAGTTTTACCAATACTCCTATATCCTTTCAGTGATTCATAAACAATATTTTCTCTGACCTTTTGGATGTTTGTATCATGATATATCTGGATAATATACTCATCTACTCAAATAACATGTCCAAACATTACTGACATGTTAAAGAAGTACTCAAGTATCTTTATAAAGCTAGTTTTTATGCTAAAGCATAGAAATATGATTTCTATTCTGAGTTAGTAGAATATCTAGGATATATTCTTTCTTCTTCTAGCCTTATCATGTTCGATAACAAAGTGAAGATTATTCAAGACTGGCTGAAGTCCAAGAAAGTCAAAAATATTCAATTTTTCTTAGATTTTGCTAATTTTTATTACTGGTTTATCTTTAACTATTCAGAGATTATTATTCCATTGATATGACTTATCTAAAAGAATATTTTCTGAAAGTTCAACTCTTCCTATCATGATATTTTTAACTTTCTCAAAAAGATATTTACTTCTGCTTTTATTCTCACTTATTAGATTTCTAATATTCAACTCATTGTAGAAACCAATACTTCAGACTATGCTTTTACTACAATTCTTTCTATTGTTAATGAAGAAAATAAAGTTTATCCATTTGATTTTCACTCCTACACTTTCACTGTAGCAGAGTTAAACTATAATATATATAACAAGGAATTGCTTATCATTTTTGAAGCTTTCAAAATTTAGCAATACTATCTAAAAGATCTAGCTTATCCTATTGATATTGTTATAGATTATAAAAACCTTGAATACTTTTTTACTACCAAGATGTTAATCTAAAGACAAGTACAGTGGTCCAAGTACCTCTCTTAATTCAACCTTGTTATTAAGTTCTGTCCTGGTCATCTTGACACTAAACCAGATGCTCTTACTAAATGGTAGGACATTCTATTCTAAAAAGAGAAATACTAGCTATATTACAATCAACTCTCACAACTTTAAACCAATCTTTACCCAAGAATAACTTACAATCTCTATATGAGCTATAGTCTTTCTCTTTTCCTCTCTTCATACAATTATAGTCATTAATTTAGACATTCTATACTAAGATATCCTTTTAACTCTCCCTAGTGATACAATTGCAACAAAACATATCTCTACAAATAATCAATTGTCTAAGGATTCAAACAGTCTTCTCTTTCTAGACAACAGAATTTATATACTATTCATTGGTAATCACCACATATATATTCTCTAGTATAATTATGATTATATTTTTGCTGGACACTTTGGTCAAAATAAAACACTAAAAATGGTTTGCTATAGATATCCCTAGCCCAGTCTCTATACTGATGTACAACAATTCTGCAAGTCTTATATTAGTTGTATATGATTCAAGCCATAACATCACAAGCTCTATAAATTTCTCAAACAACTTCTTATCTCTGAACAATCATAGAATTCCATTTCTTATGGACTTCATTGAAAAACTTCTATTATTCTCGAGATTTGACATTATTTTGGTCATAGTTGACCAGCTTACCAAGTAGGCAATCTTTATCCTTGCCTATGACACCATTACATCTACAGACTTAGCATATTTGTTCATCCTTTATATATTCTTGAAACACAGCATTCCTTTCTATGTTATTTCTAACAAAAGCTCAGAGTTTATATTAAACTTCTTCTATTCTTTAAGCACTGCTCTGAACATGTGGCTTCACTTTACTTCAAATTACTACCCTAAAGGTGATAAACAAATAGAACATGTGAATTAGACTTTCAAGCAATACTTCTATGTATATTGTAATTACCAACAAGACAACTAGTCTAAACTCCTACCTCTTATAGAGTTTGCTTACAATAATACTTTGAGTGCTATTACTGGTGTCTCTCTATTCTTTACTAATAAATAATATCATCTAAACATCACTGTTTACCATCTTAATGAATTATAGAGTATTCTCAAAACTGAAATCTCTGTAATCCAACAGCATTATTAGAAATCTACTAATATATGACATTCTTTTACTCTTGATTTCAAAGAAGGTAACAAAGTCTTTGTTAAAGCTCAGTTTTTTTAAACCACTCAGCCTTCAAAGAAGCTCTCCAAAAAATATCTTAAACCTTATGAAATCATTGCTTAGTCTGATACACTATTGTTCATCTTCTATCTCTTAGAGTCTATATGCTTTGTTCATCCAGTTTTCCATATGTTCATGTTTAAACTTGCTATATCCAATTCTTTTCCTAAGAGAATATAACCAGCTCCTGCTCCTGTTATAATTGATGGAGAACCTAAATACAAAATTTCTCATATAATGAACTCCAAAATCAATTGCTGATAGGCATATAAACTCTTATACAAGATCATACTACTAACTTGGTATCTGACTTCCATATTATATATTTCACCAAGCCCAGTCCACTCTTTTTGTCCTGATTATGCCATTGCACTTGTTTTCTACCTCTATGTACTTCTAACAGAAATTCTTTTATTATTTTCTTAGTATATTCTATTTGTTTACTTTGATTTAGCCTCAGCTTTAGTATACTTTATGGAGTTTTTTTCAAACTTTCTAACTCTATTTTCATTTCAATTTCTTGATTTTCTTACTTACACAGTATAAACACATTAAAACTAAGAGAATCAAATTCAAAATAAAACAAAGAACAAAACAAGTACTCTAATAAGAGGCAAACAATAAAGTCACCTTCTCTATCACCTTCTAACTTTTTCTATAACCATTCTTAGACCCCTTCTTATTATTTTTATTTTTTTCTCTCCTTTTCATTCTCTTCCCTCAAATCCCATCTCTGCTTAACTGTAGCTCCAATTCTTGCTAATTGGGCTATATTTCTTTTCTGACCCTCTACCAAGTCTCAAAGTAACTTTCTGATACTTTATTACTTCTCTACAAGTTTTCAAAGTGTTTTTTCAATAATACTTAAGACTTTGCTATATATAGAAATTATGGCTGGAGAGTTAGTGTTGGTGTAGGGTTTATACTGCTGCTTAAGAGCAATACATTCAGCACATATGAGAGAATGGCTATGAAAAAGAAGTTATTAGTAAGAAAAGAAAAGAAAAAAGATAATTCTTACTTATCTTAAGTGATGTATCAGACAATCCTACTCAGTACTCACATATCTCTCATAGAAGTTGACATCTCCATCTTAACTGTGATATCCCTGTAATACTTTTCTAATTGCTTTCTTTTAGTCTTTTTGAAAGACTGTTATACTGTTTTGTCTTCTGAAAAGATAGTAGTAATCTTCTTGTAATCTATTTCCATGACCTAGAAACTTCTGATACTCTCCAAGAGGGTAGACTAGTATCTTGTTTCAGAGTTGTTGAAGATACTCCATATGTTTTTTCTTCTTCTCCTCTTTTACAAGCTTTTGCTTTTTAGCTTTCTCTCTTGTCTTAGCCTATATCTTTCTTCTCATATCTTATATAGTGATATAGAAGAAAAAACAAAAACTTTTCTTTTTGGTTTATATATTGTTGACCTAGATACTATCACAGAGTTCTTTAGATAAATTTAATAGAACTTTAAAGACTTAGTTCTAAGAGAAGAATACTGTTATATGTACTATTGTTATAAACTTAAGACCTTAGAGTTAGTAAACCTTGTATTGGGTTGACACAAAAGAACTTAATAAAGAACTTTGTACAGGATAATCTACCTTATATACTAAAACTTCATGGTCTGTGCTAACTACTTCTAGCCTACCCTAAACAGCTATGTGTTTGCCTTAAGGCCAACATATATTGTATATGGGGTATAATGTCATTCTTTCAAACCCTTTTATGTTCTTCTATATGTCTCATAACTTGTGATCATGTAATTTGATGTGACTGATGTGTAATGATGTGATCTGGTCACTCTAGTCC
>Ga0157358_1000835_pt1 | contig 13181 bp, 4 predicted proteins | sample AttcapACBM2_FD_111484 | JGI IMG/M metagenome (GOLD analysis project Ga0157358, IMG submission 111484) | Fungus gardens microbial communities from leaf cutter ant in Botucatu, State of São Paulo, Brazil - Atta capiguara ACBM2 | ecosystem: Host-associated > Fungi > Mycelium > Unclassified ...
ACAAGTCCTACTCACTTCTCTACTACATAATATCTGAGACATTGATATAACAGTTTAACTAAGGAGCAGGTTGTGTGAATATTCATGAAGTAATGTATATCTTGTCACTAGGTTGAAAGACAAGGGCCAGAGTTTATCTCTGGTTGCAGTGTAGCATCATGTATTCCTATAACTTGTAAATAATGGACTTCACTTCTTATAGCACAAACTTTATCTATTCTATAAATTTTATAATACTTTCTAACTTTCACTCTTGTCAGTACAGTTCAAAGCCCATTCTGGAGAGGCAATCTATATCTAGAAGAAACAGAAATTTCTGAGTAGAGGCATGAATATAATTGTTATACTAAAACTCTGCCATAGGTAGAAAATTATACTAATTACTTTACCTTATATTTACAAACAGTTAGAGATATTGGTCTAATTCTTGATTAACATGCTTTGTCTATCCATCTGATTAGGGATGTCAAACTGTTGATGAAGTAATCTCAATTCCTAGTATGTAGTATAGTTTCTTAGTAAAATAGATAGCAAATTGTAGTTTTCTATCTAAAATTACACATGTAAAAAGGCCATGTAATTTCCAAACATGATAATAAGAAGAGTCTTGCAATGACAGTCATGTATATTAGAATGGAATACATTTGCTTGGTCATTAAATTTACTACTATTATCACTATATCAAACACTGTAGACTTTAGGAGTTCAACAAAGTTTATACTTATAGTTTTCTATCTTACATTATATACAGACAGTGGCTGCAACTTACCAAGAGATAAATGTTAGGCCAGTTCAGTGTAAGGGAACTATAAACTCCAATATACAATGTCAAAAATATAAATTTTATTCTACCAGCCCTATCACTCTTACAGCCTAACTTTAATCACTTCTAGTATCTTTGTAATCATTATTCTATATTCCCAGTTACTATTTAATAAGTGCTTACTATTTCCAGACATTATTCCAGATTTTTTCACTAGAATACCTAACTATCTGAATAAATACTATCATTCTGTACTTGGTCAGCACTATTCCATCTGATTGGAATATATCTTAGAGTATCTAGAATAGTTGCTACTTTTAGAAAACCTTATTTTGTTCTTCTAGGTTTCTCCTGGAGATAAGTCCTTACTTGGTGTATTATGTAAATAATAGACTTAGGTTTCTTCTAAAGAATATAAAGTCTATGTTTATTCTGTGTTTCTGCCCAATTATCTTAACACTTAGTATATAAGTCTTGGTTACAGATGCTGATGGACTAGTTTCAAGGTTTTCCACCTACTTACATGTTCAGCTATTCTTAAATCATAACAGAGTATGACTATCTATCAGCAGAAATCTATGGGACTCAGAATATATATTTTACTACAAAATAATAGTAAATCCTTGCTCTCTGACCATTCTGACTATTTTGAAAACTATAATGACTTTATTACAGACTGGTGGAGTTTACATATAGTTCTTGCTACAATTTTTTCTTACTTGTCTAATTGGTTTCTTCATTGAATACTCATCAGGAGGGTCTTTTTTTTATCTTTCACAGTCATGTCTTCCAGTGTAAGAGGACCTTATTTTTCATTGCATTTAGCCATGCAAGAACACTTAACACTGAACTCTGCAGACTTTGTAATAGGCTTTTCTACCTCCTAGTACCATTAAACTATAGAACCTGTAGACTTTACTACTATTAACCCCAAACTCTATGCTTATACACTGCTTTTCTGAAAGACTCCTTAGATCATTATTATTCTGTCTTTTTGAGTAATATTCTAGATACTCTTATCTAGGTTTTTAATATTATGACTTAAGACCAAGAGTAAGAATCAAAAGAGAAACCTTGTATTAGAGCTAATACAAGAGAACTCAATAGAGTTTCTGGCACAAAGTGTCTATCTTATACATACTAGACTAATGGTCTATGCTATATGAATTCTAGCCTATCCTAAAGGCTATATGTATTATATACCATTGATATGTGGTATGATATTATCTTTTTTAAAATCTTTTATATTCTTCTATTATGTCACATGATTGTGTGACCATAATTTGTGACTGTAATTCATATAACTTAATGTATAACATCTTTTATCGTAATGTGTAATAGTTGTGATAGTCATATGTAATATCACATTCAATTTTTTTTAAGATTAATAATTTATTATATAGAACATAGTGATAGATCATGGTATCTACAATGTAGCTACTTAAATAACAAAAGAAATAAAGAAAAGAAAAGAAAAAGAAAAAGAAAAAAGGTAGGTAATGATATTACTAACACAAGAGAATATTAATAAAACTACTATTAAGTGATACCTTCATAAAAGGAAAATACTCCTGGATTGAACTCAAGAAATGAAATGATATCTTTCAATGAATCCCTTTTAGAATTCCAATACTTTCCATAACCCCTATAGCTATACAAGATGTGATTTCTAGTTTTGATTGGATAGTCTTCATATGGACAAGTAAAGAATTCCTTAGGAAAAAATCTGAGATGATATTTACCAATTAGGGCATAGTTTGTGATAGCTCTGACAGCACATGTACACAATATATTCAAGTGTCCAAAGTATTTAAGCCAAGCATCTTCCTTAGAGTGAGTGAGCCTGGTAGGTAATTTGTCATTGTCATTTAAGTCTAGGAAGTTCTTTCCCTTGTAATCTAATGCTTGAAAAGTCATTTGCCAGTTTTTCAGAATTAAATTGTATTCTTCTTTTTTGTTAAATTCCCAAGAATATTTGCATGAGAAAATGGAATTTGTCTTGAGCCATTTAATCTCTTAGTCAACTGCTAAATGAGGGGGCTATTTATTACTACTAAGGCAATCTTAGAACAAAACAGCATTATTAGAGTTCTTGTTAAAGAAGGCTCTAAGGTCTTGAGATACAGTAATGGAGTGCAGTTGATAAGGATGAGTGGACAAATCAAACATATGTCTTGTAGCTAGAATGGCATCTATGATAACAATGGTTTGTTCAACATTTGGGACTTGAACAGTTTGATTAATTCTACATCTAATGGCAAAAAACTCTGCTTTGATGGATGTGATATTTATAGTATGATGAACTGTTTTTGAAATAATTTTCTGACCACTGCATATGTGTAAAATTGAAGTAGTAACATTATTCTTGATACTGGTATTATATATGACTATACCAGTGTTTGGTTTTGAAATAGAATCATCAAAGATTTTATTCAGTTTATTTCAGTGATTGGTCTTGGCTTCTATATTCTTGCAATCCACTATATAGAAAAGAAAACAATCAGGGAATGTATCTACTAAGTAAAAACCTAGAGAGAGTTCTTTGTGAAGTTTGTTAAAAAAAGAAAAACTTCATTTAAATAATTGTTCAAGTCCACTATTGAACTCTTGATTTTTGAATGTTGGTTTTGTATAAGAAGGGCCATTGATAATTGATGAGATTTTGCCTTCTTTAAGTGATGTTCATCTAATAGAAAATTGAGAGCATGTTGTTGAAGTAAAGATGTGACTCTCAGATGATGTCTCCTACTATCACTTCAATTCTTTATAAAGGTAAAGTGCAAAAAGTACTAGTATTTCATAGTACCACTCTTTATTGCATTTTATTTAATTCATTAAGAGGGTAGAAGAGAGACACTCCCTTGTAGTACCATAGCTGGAAGCCATAGAGTGCAATTGACATGATGCACATTCTGTAAAGTAGTTGTTTATATGTAGATGACAGCACTTTGGTGGAATTTCCCAACATCTTCATACTCTTAATGATGGATAGGGCTTTGTTGGTATAGAAATGAATTTGTTGATGGAAAGTTAATTTTCTGTCAAAAATAAAGCCTAAGTATCTCCAATTGTCTTTAGGTTACAAAAGATATTCTTTTAAATACCTAAGACTCAAAGAAAGGGGTTTGTAATTCTTTGTTGCTCTGGAAAAGTAGAAGACTTTGGATTTGTTATATTTGATCATAATACCAAATTGTTCAAAAAGAGAAGAAATAATATTATAATTATAAAATAGGTTTGTGTTTGATTTTTCATAACTTTTTTTTAGGAAATAAAGAGACTATTATCAACAAAAGAAAGAGTGGAAACAGAAATAGAAAATGAAGACTCTTAGTTCTTTTCTGAAAAATGTAAAAGATAGGGGTAATATAGTGCCAATAGAATGGGGAAAAAGACTGAACCTTGTTTCACACATATATCTATTCTAAAAAAAGAAGAGACAAAATTGTTCCAAACATATTAGATTTATCTGTCAATTAAATAATTAGAAAATAAGGTGGAAATTCTTGAATCAAAACTAACTTTGTTCAATATTAATGGAAGAAGTTAGTAATTAAGCAATAGGAAGAACTATGTTATATTAAAAGCTAGTATACTTGTATATAGATCTTTTATCTACCTTGTACATATTAGATAAGTAAGATATGTCTCAGCATCAAGAGTAGACTATTGTTTGATACCTCCTAATTGGTTTGGATGAACAAAATTTGAGGAAATAGAATAAATTTGTAGTTTTTCACTAATGGTTTTCTCTATAAGTTTTCTTAGCATATTAAGAAGGAAAATAGAGCAGAATATTTTAGAAGAGTTGTATGCTGGTTTATTTGGTTTGGAGATGATGATTGATGTCAATTTCTTAAAATGTGATGAATAATAGCTAATATTAATACAGGAATTGGCTATGTTGACAAAATTTGTAATATATCTAGAATTGTTTACCAAAATCTTAAAATGATTTCAGGAGATATAGTTAGGTTCTGGAGTAGGTAAACTACTACATTTTTTGATAATATCAATAATCTTGGCTTTAGAAAAGAACAGCCACTTGAATTGAGGTCATATAGTAATTTCATCAAGTAGTCAAAAGATAATATATCAATCTTGAACTGAGTTAAATATAAGATAAAGAGCTTACCAAAGATTACTGAGTTTTATATATAAATACTTATTGAATTTGATGGCTTTTATAACTGGTAGCTTTTGTTTTTTGACTTAATCCATGAGATTTCATATATTATGGTGTACTTAGACACTAACTTTTTTTTTATCTATTTTTCTTGATTTAATATTTTTTTCTTTTATTTTTTGTTTTTATTTATATTTTTATTTCATTTTCTTTTCTTGGATGATGAAGAGGCATGTGATCACAGTTACATGACACATTACATGACATAATGTCATATACCTAGAATTTAGAAGAAGAGGCTGGAAGAATAATGTTAAGATATATGTTAATGGTATGATCATCTCATAGCTAACACATGAATATTAGGGTCAAGTTATTTATTGCTAGCATGAACTATGTATTTATTGAATAAATAGGATAGTAATACATTGGAAACTTCTTGTTGAGTTCTCTTGGAAACCCCACAAGATACTTTACCTATAAGTCTACCTTAGTGGTTTTATTGAAGAAGATTCTTTTGGTCCTTTTAACTATTCCCTCAAATTTACTCTAGTATGATCTTGATCTGGAGATATAATATATGGACAAATCCCTACTACACTCTTTATTTCACAATGCTTTAAAGTATTTAGTAATATTGACATATTTTGAATATTTAATCCAAATTTCATCTATAATTGATGCAAATTCTTGTGTTATTCTTTCTAGTGATTCACAGTCTGGAGTATTAGTCATATCAATGCATCCTACTCTGCTCTTAAGCTTATTGACAAATTCTACCTCTTCCTTGCTATTCTTGATAATTGTTCATCTTTTGTCTTGAATAAATTCTTTCCTAATGATGATATTAACCAATAAGGAGTATGGTCAGAAAGACTTCATAAGATTGTGTGAGTATTGAATTCTTCTGAACTTGTCCAAAGAAACATTAAATCAATAACTGAGTTAGAATCTCTAGGGTTGTCTATATATCTCATCTATCAGGTGTAGTTCACACTAGGGGTGAAAGTCTGCAAAGTTAGCTCAGAGATACATGAACTTGTAAAATGACCTTGGCTTCAGCTTATGTGCTATACTGTCTGACTGCTGCATAGTCACAACTTTAGATAAAAGAAAGAAGTCTGAAGTCTGAGATGGGTGTGAGTACTGATTGGTGTGTCACCATTGAACACTGGAGATTGAGTTCAATAAGAGTTATCTTCATTAGTTATCAGACTAGCAAGTTACAGTATAACTACTAGTCTTATATACAAGTAGATAGTAGAGAAGATGCTTGGGGTTTCAGTGGTATACTCTCTATTATCTCTAGTAGAGGTTTCAGTGGTAAGACACTGACAGGAGTGAGAACTCTGCTATAGGAGACCAAGTCAGATAGGAAGATCTCTATTATAGAAGATGGAATAGCCAGATTATTGCATCACCACTACAAAGGCATATTATGAGAAAGGTGGCCATTGTGGAAGATGAGCTTGTATAATAGAGGTTGAGAAAGCAGTATCACTATGGAGATGTATTTTCTGGACAGGTAGACTTAGCATATGACTTTATCAGAACTTGTATAATAGATGTAAACAGTTCTAGATTGAAAGAAGCAGCAATCTCTCTAAGGAGATATCAACATATATTAAATAGTAAAGATATACCAGATCCTAGTTGTTATCTCTAATATTAAAGTTTTCAGTCATAATGAGAACATTATTCAAATTTACCTCTATATCCCTTAGATACTTCAAGACTGTTTGTTGGTCATTTGAATAAATTTTAACAAAAAAATAAATGATGCCACCATTAAAAAATGAAATGAGATTGATATCTCTATAGTCTTTCTTGAGAGAAAATTATAAATGAATGATCTTTGAATTGATTCAAGTGAGAACCCTTGGATGTTTGTCACTATTAACTGATTGTCTTGCAAACATGATCCATAAAGGGTGATTGGAAGCACCTATAATTTTATCTTCAGATACAAAACTTGGAATGGTTTGGATAATAAACCATAGAAGTTCCTACATAAATATAATGTCAAATTTTTTGTTATTTTTTGAAGATAAATAGTATTAGTAAGGAGATGATTCTTTTGAATGTTTTGAGAAAATATTTTTAAATTTTTTAAAATAATTGACTTATCCTATCTACAACTAAGCAAATTGATTTGCCCCTTTCTTCACAGAGCTCTTAATACATCTTAGAATACTACTCTTTGTTGAAATAGTGTCTCCAGAAAGAGAATGTGTTACTATCTAGTTGGTGTTATTCTTTGCAATTAATACACTTAAAAGTATGAGAGTACAGTTTGTCTTTTTGAGCCTTGAGTCTAGAGGGGTTATTTTTGAAATTTACCTTACAACATCTTGCTATCTTTCTATAGTGTTAAACTTTATGAGGTCCATTATATTTGACTCATTTAGATCTGTGAGTGTGGTATATAAAAGTCATGTGTTTCCATTTTCAGCAATTCTTACATTAGGGAATGTCTGGGTTCATATTTGTTCTTCAAATAGTTACAATGTAATGTCTGATATTAAAGCATCTGTTGTGTTGTGGCAACCACTAGACACAAAGTCCAATAATCACACAAACAAGTAAAACTCTCAGTAGGCTATCAATATAGAGATCACAAGAAAACTCAACAAGGAGTCTCTGCTGAATTGCTACTCTATTTATATAAGTTACACATGGTCTGTGATACAAATAATTACTCCTGCCCTAATGTCCATGCATTGTCCATGAGTACACCATGTGTACACTATGAGGTAGCCATGCAGTTAATATGCTCCTTGACGTCATCCATCTAGACTGCTCCAGCCTACTCTAGTCTGTTCTAGGCTTTATAACATCACATCATGTGACATGTCATGTGACCACAGTGTCATGTGCCTCTTCATTGTCATTAAAAAGAAAAAAGAAATTCAAAAGAAAAAAGATATAAAATAAAGAAAAATAGATAAAAGAAAAAGAAAAATGTTAGTCCTCATATGTATCATAACATGTTGATGAGGATTTTTTGCTTTGGAACCACTCTGGGAATCCCAAATATTGACCTAAATCATAGCCATATTGGATTCCAAAGAAGCTTTGATAATTTAGGAACATAATGTGAGAATGGTATCTTCAAATATGTGAGTACTTTTAATTACTGTTTTTATAATGTCTACAGTAATAGGAAGATTAGTATCTTTGATGAAATAGATATACCTAATATTTTTAGGTACGATTTAGATTGAAGAAGTCTAAGACTCATGACTTCATTAATCTACATTGTTTAAGTTCTTCATATACTTTTCAATGGTTTTCATGTTTGAAGTAGATACTATTTTATTTGTTGTAATAATAATTCCATTATTGTTGGATCAAATAAAATCAGTGCAAATTTCTAATTTGATATCTTTCAGTAAGTAATTGATATTTGACATATGTATATTGGATTATGCCATAACTCTATCTACATTGTTTAAGCTCATAGGAATTATAGGAATTATAATCTGTTTTCTAGATAGTTCTTTAGTAGTTATGTTTACATTGAGTTTACTTTTCTAGTTCAAATTGAACATGACATTATGAATTTCTAAAACTTTGCTTGGAGAGAGTTTTGGAAAGACATTCTTTATTTTGATGATATCATTTATATTACTTATGAATGCTTTCATATATAATTTGATATTCAATGAAGAGTTTGATTTGAAAGCTTGATTACTCTTGAAAAATTTGGATTTCTCCAAGACATTCTTACTAGATCTGGATAGGATAAGAGGAGGAATTCTTGAATTGTCTACTTACTTTTCCTTAGTTTGTTTCTTAAAAGAAACATTACTTAGAGAGAACTTGTTGAACTACACCAAAATGTATTACCTGAAAAATCTGTTATTTTTGTCAGCTATTAGTTTGTTCCAGCTTGCTTTATATATTGTAGACAAGAATGTCCATATTACAAAGCCAAATTTGGAAATTTGAGGGATAGCCTCAGTAGTATTGTCTTCCAGTTTTCTTTGTCTGATGAATGATGCCAATTTATAGAGAGAGCATGTAATGTTTTTTGCATTACCTTCTAAGTATTAATTCATTCTAAAAATATAAATAAGACAAAAACTACCATTCTACAATTGTGGGTCTACAGGTTGATTTACCAAATATAGGATAATAGAAGGTTCAATATCTTATGGTGTTCTTGTGTTGTTGATAATAGCTGGTACTGCCTACTCTTAAGGAGTACTTTCACAGTTCTAACAAAATACCCTACTATCCATTCCAATCTAGCAGAACAAATGATAAGCTAACTATCAGAATAATAGTATACAGATGATCAGGAACATGGGCAGAATTATCTAAAACATTGCCTAGAAAGACAGTGTATACTTGATGTTAATAGGAGATGACTAGCAATAGTCTCAAAGATCATTGAAAAAGATAGTATACAGGTGCAGATTTTAGTGGTGGAGGCTAAAAGAGTTAGTAGATCCAATAGTAATCTCCAGCAATAGGCAAGAGCAGAGAAGTCCATGGAAAATACTACAGAGTTTGGGATTCAGTATCAATGAAAAATTAGATCTCTTTACAAACTCTGTTGTAAGAGAAATGAGAAAAATACAAGAAGAAGCAAGAACAGCATTGAAAAAAGCCCAGAAAGAAATAAAGTAGAAAGTAGATAAGGGATAGAAGAAAGCAGAAGTGTGAAAGAATGGTAATAAAATGATGCTGAGCATAAAGAACTTAATGTTGGTATACCTGAAAATTCTTTTCTATGAGAAAACATACTCTTATTGAGTTTCAAGTACTTAAGACCTATTTAAGAGCTTTAGTAAGAAGACTTGATACTCTTATGTAATATCTCAGACTCTCTCAAGTGGGTTTCCACTCAAAAGACAGTATAGTAACTATTGATCAAACTACATCAAGGTCTTTAGGATAAGGTAAGAACATAATGGATCAGAAACTAGAAGAGTCAAGAATGGGCTTGCAAGTAAGAGCAGCTAGTAAAAGTGACTAAAGAGAAATGGAAAAGATACTTACAAGCAGGAAAAGACCATATGCTCTTGAGACCTCAGAAATCTTTCTTATAGTCTCAGTCTCTATTCTCTGTATTTTTAGACTAATCTATAAGCCACAAGTGAAGAGAAGCAAAGAGAGAGAACCTCTATCCAAATTCTCCCACTCATGAACAGTTTATTCACTATTTTCTTAAGTGAGCATCATTAGTATCTACTATCACTTTCAAACAAGTTTTAAAGAGTTCTAGTAGCCTGAGAAAGGCTAGTAAGGTGAGTATTAGCTGGTATTATCAGTTATAAGATTTGACTTGAAAGATATATTACCTGGTATAGATAATATTGTTGCAGGCTTTTAAGGAGCTTTGCAATCTATTTACTAGATTTTCCAAAAGAGCTTGTTATACAGTATAAGGTTTACTGTTTAGGAGTGTGCTAGTCAGGAAATTTGTTCACAAGCAGATGTTAGTCATATATTTCTTTTAATATCCTTCCTAACTATATCCTTTTGCATTCATGAGAGCTCTTTCAGTGGTTTTATATATTCTTTAGCACACAGTTAAGGGCTAGTGTTGCATAGTTCTTGTTGCATTCTAGTATAATCTCTTTTTTGCTTGACCTCTGTTAATGTTCAAGGGGAAGCCAGCTAGGAACTGATAGAACAATATATTGGGCCATACAATATTGAGAAAGTATTATTAACTAATGCAGTTAAGCTAAGATTATCAGCTTCAATGAGAATTCATCCTGTGATGAACATCAGTAAAATAGTGAGGTATAGAAAACTAGTAGGAGAAAAAGATAGAGGAACCAAAACCAATAGAGATAGATAGAAAGGAGAAGTGGGAAGTCAAGAGAATTCTTAACAAGAGGATAATACAAGCATGTGTGAAGTATTTGGTTAAATAAAAGGGCTTTATAACAAAGCATAACATCTGAAAAGAAAGGTAGACTTAGAGAATACAAAAGAAGCAGTAGCAGAAATCAAAGGGAGGCTGAGTACAAAATTTAGAAGACAAGAAAAGATAGAAGATAGAGATTTTAAAAAGGAAGAACTGCTAAAAAAGTATATAGCAAAGATGTCAGGAGTACAGTATGAAGTACATATATAGTACCAGCCAGATGTCAAAGCTAAGCTTGATATTGCACACTTTTAGCATAACTAGTTCAGTAGCTGGTCTGTTCCCAACAAAAGATGTTATATAGATAGAATAATAGAAAGTTTGAAGTAGAGTATTTAAGAAAGTTAGAGAGAAGGTGGAAATTTTTTTCACTGGAGAAGAAATCTTAAAAGGGAGAGGGGTGAAAAAAATTTTTGAGTAGACTTGGTTGTTTTTTATTTTCCTGGTCTTTTATAATTTCTCTTTTCTTTTATAGTTTAGCTTTCTTATTTCCTTCTTTAGACTTAGCTAAGAGAGTGTAACTATCACAAATGTGATCAAGTGTGATGGAAGTGTGATATATGTCACAGTAACAGTCATGTGACTTGGTAGAACATCATAGAAACTACTAGAAGAACTTAGTTATAGCTTTAAAGTAGGTTATATATGCATAGACCAACTTCTAGAGATATATAAAGTAAACTACTCTATAGTAGGAACTCTATTGAGTTCTCTTGTATCACTCAATACACAAGTATACCTTTTGTCTTAACACTTAGGCCTAAGTCATAACACAAGATTCTACTTACAACTAATTTCACCATAGAAGAGTTATTTCTATTTAAAATCCTAAGTACTTAGTCTTCTATAGCAGAGTTTACTTCTTTCTAGACTCATTCTTCCATAATAGAGTTCTTCTTTCCAAATCCCTTTCAGTATTTCACTATTGAAACATCCACTTAGAACTGTACCATAAGACATCTGAGTTCTCCTTTCATAATAATCTATATTTAAGAACTGCCAGATATCTTGTAATCTTCAGTCTAATAATCAAATATTCCATATTATTAACACTAAACTCTGATATTACAACAACACACTTTTTTTGTCAGAATATCATATACTTATCTGAATACATCTAATCTATCCAACTACATCATGGATAACACTTTTCTAGCATCTGATCCACTCCAAACATCTGTGGAAGAGAATATCTTTCTTCTTGCCTACTCACATTCTTCCAGTATAGATTTACCTAGTCTTATTTCATGTCTGATCACTCTATAACTGATCACATGGTTTTTCATGCTCTCCATGGAACTCCAGACTCTATTTCAAAGAACTTTAGTATACTGAGAGTAGCTACCTATCTGTAATCCTGAAGATTACTACTTAACTTTCAGGTCTAGCCTTCTAGTATAATTTCATTGTGAGATAATATTTTCTTTCTATTCTTGTCTGGTAATATTATATTACATAATTATCTAAACAATTACAGTTTCTCCTGTGATGTCTCCTTACTCTCACATTAAGCATTACAGCCTTAAGCACTCAGTATTTGGTATTTGAGTCAAGTAAAGTCTGCCTAGACTTATACTATCTTCACTAACTAGTGTAGTGTACTATTCTAGATGCCCATGCTCAAAATTCTGACTTGTTATGATTCAAACCTCTTAGAGTTGAAGTAAGAAAAGAACCTTATATTAGATCAACATAAGAAAACTCAATGGAGTTCCAAGTACAAAACTGTCTACCTTATATATGCTAGACTACTTGTCCAAGCTATACTTTCATTAGCCTACCCTAAAGAACTATGCATTATCCTTAAAATCAACATGTGTTAAACATACTATATAATGTCAGCTTGTTCCAGAACCTTCTATAATGTTCCATGTTTCATGTAATCATGTAACTTATAACTGTGATACCAAGTCATACCATGTAACATCATACTAATCTTTAACCCTAAGTCCAAAATGGAAAATAAATGAGAAAGAAAATATAAATAAAATCAAGTCCACTATCTTCAACTCTGACATGACTTTCTTCATATCCCACTTTCTGTTAATATTCTTTTCATAAATATGACTACCATGATATGTAGAGACACAGTATATTTACTGAAGCCAAGATTATTTAGGATTTATATCTGTACACATCAGATAGTATTCCTATACCTCTTCCAATATCTTCTATAATTTTCCTATAAACAGTTTTCTCTTCTAGGCATGTTTCTTATCTGACATGGAACTTATTTAACTCTGTCAATCTCTCTGAAGTTGTAACCACATGGCAAGCAAATAGAACAGCATATAAGCTGAAGCCAAGGTCGTTCACAAAGTCTGCAATCTTGGTCTAAACTCTAACAGTCCTCACAGACTTTTGCTTCTAAGTGTAAACCATATCTAACAATGGTAGATTCATGGACA
>Ga0157358_1000839_pt1 | contig 13160 bp, 5 predicted proteins | sample AttcapACBM2_FD_111484 | JGI IMG/M metagenome (GOLD analysis project Ga0157358, IMG submission 111484) | Fungus gardens microbial communities from leaf cutter ant in Botucatu, State of São Paulo, Brazil - Atta capiguara ACBM2 | ecosystem: Host-associated > Fungi > Mycelium > Unclassified ...
GGACTCTAATTTAGCAGAGACTCCTTGTTGAGTTCTCTTGTGAAATTCCTATATTATAACTCTACTGAGAGGTTTACTTGTTAGTGAGATCATTTGTCCTTGTGATAAGTGGTTGCCACAACAGAGACCCACTTTGTAGATAATCTTCATAAGAAGACAGTGATTTAGTGAGGAGAAGAATTGTGAGATGTCAAATACCAAAGTGTTAGTAGGGAGGTTTTTTGACCAACCTGATCTGATAATATAAGTAAGAGCAATCCCTATATCAGTAGTGGATTTGAACTTCAATCCACCAAGTTGGCTAGGGTGGATGAAGTCGTTAGCAGCAATGTGGAACTGAATTCTCTCTCCAATGGCCTTTTTGATTAGCTTGCCTAGCATGTTTAGCAGAACAATAGGCCTGAAGAACTTAGGTAAATCATATGACAATTTATTTGGTTTGGGAATTATAATTGTAGTCAATTTTTTGAAGTGATTTGGCCAGTATCCCAAGTCGATACAAGTGTTCACTATTCCAATGATGTTGACAAGACAGTCTTCATGCTTTAGAACAGATTTGAGATAGTTCCAAGATAATTTGTTTGGGCCTGGAGTGGATAAATTATTGCAGCTGTTGATTGCAATTTTGAACAATATAGATGTCAATGATAATCAGGGATAATAATTGATAATAATTGATGTTGTTAAGTTTGAGATATAATTCTTAGACACAAAGATAATATACAAAAGAGTAATAATCAATGTACAAGCTATTTCTGTCACATGATCAAAACTTGTACCTGATAGGAGCTGTTAACTGTTATAGCAGATATCAGGCTAATTTTAGAAGGTAACTAATTATATCACTATATTGATATACTTATATCTCTATAAATACTTATTGTTATGGAATATATTATATATTATCAGGAATTGTTTGATGAATACTTTTCAATAGAAGTTCAATCATGTGAATCCATCCAGTTGTTTATGAGATAATAGCCAACAAAACTTTTACAGTTACTGATAGTCTGATATCTTGGTTATTTGTTGTTACTTTTGTATATCTTACATATGTATGGATAACTCTCATTTGAGGCTTTCCAGTATAACTTAGTTTGTGAAAATCAGTCTACTAGTTGTGGAGATACAAGCTAAATAAAGTTTGAAACAACTTTAATATTCATATATTAACTATGAGTGTTATAAGACAAAAGTGTGGACAGACTTTGAATAGTTGGTAGAATACTGTTGTGGTTCCCTGTCGAGTTCTCTTATGAATACATAACTTGTGTTTCCACTAGATATCTCTCCTGTGAGATTTACTTGCTGTGCTTCTATTGGACATTGGTCTAGTAGTTGCCACAACAATGAGTATACTATATATATACTATGAGATAAACATACTATAGATATGTATCTTAACATTATCCTTTTAGCTTTTTTTTCTATGTTCTAGGCCTATGACATAATTTTATGTAATGTATTATGTGATTGTAGTCATGTGCTGTCAGAGTTTAAGACAGTGGACTCTAAATATTTTCTTTTCCTTTCTTTTATTCTTATTTTTGGGGACTTAGGGTTAGGGTTAACATAATATTACTGTCAACTGTTATATGACATGACTAGGTGTCACAAATCAGTCACATGACAATGTCACAGTCACAGTCACATGATCACATGTCACAGAGAAGAGCATAGAAGGTTCTGGAAGAATAATGTCATATAGCATGTTTAACACATATTAACCTTAAGGCAAACATATGGCTGTTTAGGATAGGCTAAAAGTAGTTAGCATGAACTATGGAGTTTTAGTATATAAGGTAGATAATCCTGTATTGAATTCTCTTGTGTTAATCTAATACAAGGTTCTATTCATTGATTTACTTTAAGATCTTTGAGTTGTAACATATGCCTTCTTATTATTTAGAAAATTAAAGAAAAAGAAAAGAGAAAAAGAGAAATAAAATAAAATAGATAAAATGAAATAAAATCAAAATAAAATATAAGAGTTCAAGTATATTATGACATATATTCTGTTCTAATCATATTTGTTCTAATTTACAGATAATATTTTTTTTCTCATTTGTACTCTCCAATTTCTTTCAGTACAGATTAATTACTTCTATTCCACCTCTGATATTCTCTGTCATAATATGCTTGAACTGTTATATTTTATTTTTATTTTATTCTATTTTTATTTATTCTCTTTGATTTGATTTCTTATTTTATTTTATTTTATTTCTTGGATGATGAAGAGGTATATGACTGCAGTCACATAATGCATCACATAATGTGATATCATAAGTCTGGAGCATAATAGAAGAAACTAGAATAATAGTGTCAAAGAATATAGTTATAGCATATATATCTTATAATAATAGTATAGTAGACTTATGAACAATATATGTAGTTTAGAGTAGGACTTTTAATACTAGTATATAGTGTAGAAATACATTGAGGACTCTTATTTGAGTTCTCTTGTAAACTTCATAAGATTCTTCATTATAAGACTACTTAGTAAGTGTTAAGACTTAGACTTAAGTATAAGAGTAAAAGAATATCCTTGAATTGGATAATTACAAGAGAACTTGATAGAGTTCCTAAGTATAATGTATCCTATTTATATGTGCTAGGCTGTTAGTCCATGCTATACTAAACCTAACCTACCCTAAAGAGTATATATACTATATGTTATTGATATATAGTATAATATCATTGTTCCAGAACCTTTTATGTCCTTATGTGACATGTGATCATGTGACCAATGTGTGACACCAAGTCATATCATATGACATTCTGTAATAGTTATGTGTAATATTACTAACTCTGAGTTAAAAGAAAAGTAAAGAAAAGTAAAAGTAAATAAAAATGAAATCTTGCTAACTTCATAGATCTTCATTCTCTAATATATAGTATATAAACTGGTAGTTTACACTATAATAGTCTTATTCTGAAAATTGACCAAAACTAGTACTATTTCCTGGTTTTAGTAATAATATATCTTGCCATTTTCCAGTTGTCTCAATCTTCTAAGTTCTCTAAGTTCTCGTTTGAAATATGTGACTAGTGTGATTTGTAGAGATATAGTATACAAGCTGAAGCCAAAGGTTGTTCTGACTTTGTCTTTCATATTTTAGATGATACATAGATTACTTATTTAGACTTCTGAAAGATTTCATTGGATATCCTCATCTTAAAAATTGACTAAAACTATCACTATGTTACAATCTCAAGACCTTAGAGTAGATTAAGAAAAGAAACATTGTATAGGGTTTATACAAGAGAACTTGATAGAGAACTTGGTACAGAACTATCTACCTTATATACTAAAAGCCCATAGTCTGTGCCCTACTATTTTAGCCTATTCTAAATAACTATGTATTTTTCTTAAGATCAATATGTGTTAAATATACTGTATAACATCACTTCTATACTCTTTCATTGTGACACATGATCATGTGACTGTGACTGATGAGTGACAGCATAACAATAACATAATGGATAACTCTAATTATAAGTTTTGAAATAGAAAAAGAAAATAGAAGAAAATAAAAATGAGAGAGAAAATAAAAATAAGTAAAGTCCACTGCTTTTAGCTCTAATATACTAACTTCTAGTGTTAATAACAATATACTTCTTATCTTTTAGTGGACTTAGCCACTCTCATGTCCCTGAGTATATTATCTGAAATATGTGACCAGTGTATTATAGCAACCACTAGTCATAAAGACCAATAGAGCACAAATAATAAATCTCTCAGTAGAATATCATTGTGGGAATCACAAGAGAACTCAACAAGAAGTCTCTGCTGAATTGCTATTCTATTTATATAAGTTACATCTGGTCTGTGCTACTTAATATTTACCCTACTCTAAAGTCTATATGTTGTTCATGAGTGTACTATGTATATACCATGAGGTAGCCATATAGTTAACACACTCCTTGATATTATCCATCTAGACTACTCCAGCCCACTCTAGTCCACTCTGGGTCTATGAACTCACATCATGTGATATGTCATGTGACTGCAGTCACATGCCTCTTTGTTATCAATAAAAAGAAAAGAAAAAGAAAATCAAAGAGAAAGAAATATTAAATAGATAAAAGAAAAAGAAAAATGTTAGTGTTCAAGTGCATTATAACATAGTGTGACTTGTAAAGACATGGTACACAAGCTGAAGCTGAAAGTTATTCTAACTCCTACCTCTTGCATTTCTTAATAACACTTAACTAACTAATTTTAGACTTCTGAGAGACCATCATTGGGTCTTGGATATGAGGTATGTCTAATATTACATATGATATGGCTTAAACATTTATTTTACTTCATAACTCATAAATATTGTACTTGTAAATTCCTTTTATATTAGTTAGCATCTTATGTAGTAGTAAAGGCTCCTATATGTCCTTATATTTCCCTCATTGTTTCTCTTAAAGATTTCTTTTTCTTTCTTTATAATCACTAGGTATATATAGTTGTAAATATAATCCTATATTCTTATACTTTACCAATTGATTATCATTATCTTTCTGTTGGAAGAACAGAATATATAGTATTATGGTGTAGTGTGAACAACTAATGACTACTTACTAATAGTAAGTTCTGTAGTGGTGAGTTTAGGTATATAAGTGACAATAGAGAACAAGATAATAGTAAGTTAATCTGCATGAAAATTTTGCATAGACTACCTAATTAGTCATACTACTAATCATGATACAAATGCTTAATAAGTATAATACTTTGCAACACTTCTTCTCACTTAAGATATTAGCTGTTAAGTAATAGAAGTATAAGTGAATAGGCTTAGAGTATCTCTAAGCCAAGAAGTAAATGGAAATTGTTATGGGACGCTTGGAACATGAACAATTTTTATTTTCTTTTTCTTTTATTTTCTGACTTTATAGGGATTTTGTTTTCTTTTTCTTTTCTTTTGGACAATGAAGAAGCATGTGACATTGCAGTCACATGACGTGTCACATTATGTGACGTCATAAGGTCTAGAATGTGGAAGAAGGATCTGGAAGATGATGTCAGGGCACATGTATACAACATGGTGGCCTTGAGGCAAACATGAGGAGGGAGCATGGACATAAGGGCAGGGTTAATTATTGGTAGCACGGACCATGAGGACTTTGTATATATAGGGCTCTAATTAAGAAGAGACTCCTTGTTGAGTTCTCTTGTGAATTCCCACATCATAGCCCACTTTGAGCTTTACTCGTTAGTAAGATCATTGGACAATTCAGTCTAGTGGTTGCCACAACAGAAATGACTGAATAAGACTTGACTAAGATTCTTAGTCAAAATATCAGTAGGATTTTTTTTCCCATCAATATAGTATGGTTTGATTTGTTCATTCTTAATTAAATATCTTACATTTTGATAACAAATATCAATGTATTTCTTTTATATAGGATTAGATCTTTAGGAAAGTAGACTAAGATTATCACTATAGAGATGAGTTAGAATATTAAAACTGACCTCATTAAGGAGATTTCTAGTTTAGACAAACTGATGGCTATAATTGGAAAAGATCATATATTTAATCTTAGTTAAAAACAGAACTACTGTTTTTTATTAGCAACACTGTATATCAGAGTTGAGATCAATAGATCCTATTTATCTTTATTCTTATTTTGACTTAAGGTTAGAGTTTAGCATGACATTACAAATTGTTATATAGTACAGTCACAAGTCATAATTATACAAGTATATGTTACAGAAGGATATAGAAGGTTTTAGAACATGTAATATACATACTGTTATGAACTAAAACCTTAGAGTGAGGTAATAGAACAACTCTTGTATTGAGTAACATAAGAGAACTTGATAGAGTTCCTAATACAAAGTAGTCTACCTTATATACTATTACCCATGGTCTGTGCTAGCTACTGTGTACCCTACCCTAAATGACCATGAATATAACATGAGGCCAGCATGTGTTGTCCATGCTGTATGATGTCACTTTGTTCCAGAACCTTCTACTTCCTTCTTCTAAGTCCCGTGATCAGTTTTGTGACTATGCCATCACTTTGTGACTGATGTGACAGCGTGACAGATAAACCCTAACCCGAGTTGTTCTAAAAATAGAAAAATAAAAATGAAAAATGAAAAGAAAAGTAAAATAAAATGAAAAGAGGAAATAAAATAAAGTCCACCATCAATGATCTTGACACATACTCTTTAGGGTTAGCTAGGTTTAGTATAGTACAGACTAATAGCCCAACATATATAAGTAGAATATATTGTACCAGAAACTCTATTGAGTTCTCTTATATTACCTAATGCAAAGCTATTCTTTCACTCTAACTGTCAGAAGATATTAGTAATACTGTAAGCTCAGATCTACTCTACAGAGGCTTAGTTATACTCCTAGACTAGTTATTACCTAGACTAGCTTCTGATAAACTAATAACTGTCTCTATTTTATCTTGATTCTTATTGTTTATTCTGTTATAGTAGTACTATAGTTATTTAGTTAATTATAGTTGTAGATATTGATTAGTTAAGTACCGAGACTATGTGTCTGAACCATTCTACTATAGTGTTACAAACTCCATTTAACTTGTATTTTTACAACTAGTGAACTAATTTTTTCACAAACCAAGTTGCACTGAAAAGTTCCAAATAAGAGTTATTTACACATATATGAGATATACTGAAATAACAACAGATTACTGAAATATTGGACCATTAGTAACTATAGATTTCATTAGCTATTATCTCATAAATGTTATAAGACAAAAGTATGAACAGACTTTAGGATTAGGACAGAGATAAGATATAGTAGTAGTTATATTATTAGTCTATGATGAGAGAGAGAGGGCATGTGACTTCCCAGTCACATGACATAATATCATAGGCCTAGAGGAGTCTAGAGTGGTCTGGAAAGACTTAGGGTCTAGAAGGATTAGGAAGAGTCTAGAGATGGAGTGACATCAAGGGACATGGGTTCCTCATGGTGTACACATAGTGCATGCATGTATAACAGAGATTAAAGAAGTATGATGTCAGAGCACATGGACATGGCATAGTGGCCTTGAGGTAGACATATAGTGGATGAGTAATGGACATGAGGATAGGACATGGACATTAGAGTAGGACAATGCACAGCCGTAGCATGGACCATAGATACTTATATAAATAGTTGGTAGAATACTGTTGTGGTTCCCTGTCAAGTTCTCTTGTGAATATACAACTCATGTTCTCCACTAGATATCCCCACTTGAGAGATTTACTTGTAGTGCTGCTATTGGTCTTTGTGTCTAGTGGTTGTCACAACAATGAACAACAAAACAAATTTCCATAATCAAACTTACATTAGAAATTTCTTATCAAACAGTTTCTAATAATATATTATACATTATATGGAGATTAGTATTTATAGAAATACATGCATATCAATATAGTGATATAATTAGTTATCTTCTAAAATTAGCCTGATATCTGCTATAGATAACAGCCCACATTAGGTACAAGTTTTGATTATGTAACAGAAATAGCTTGTGCATGAACCATTACTATTTTGTATATATCTTTATGTCTGAAGATTATATCTCAGACTTAGCAATATCAATTTTCATCAATTATTATTATTCATTATTTCTTATTATCATTATCATTATTGTTATTGTTATTGAACTTCTGAATTACTTCTAAACTCCATTTTAAAGGAACTTTACTCTTTTTTCCTATGTTACCCAGATAATTGCATAGAGTTTTGGAAATGCCCAAGTTGCTCCAAGTGGCATCTTCACAAAGTTGTCAATTCTGAAACCAAATCTTTCAGACTAACTTCTTTATATTCTAGTAAACTCTCTTGGAACTTTAGCAGAAAACTAGAATACAATGACCTTGCTAACAGATGGAAAATGATTTTCCAGGCATCGGACCTAAAGGGTAATCACTTCCTTGATCTTGTGGATGGTGACAACAGGTTACTTGAACTATCATATATCAAGGGTGGTCTGTGGCTCCAAAACTTTGGCCACTCAAATTTGCTTTGTACTAGAGCCACTAGAGCTATCACCAATCATGCACTGATAGGTAAATATAGACTCAGATTCTTCCCCAGTAAAGAATTTAGTTGTCCATGTGGTCAATATCCTATTGAATCAAGATGACACATCTTACATGAATGCAAAAGATTTAACAAATATTGGAATTCCCATAGAGACTTCATTACTTATTTTGTTATGTTCCTTGAATGTAACCAAAGTGCTTTTGCTTTCTCAAATGCCACTCCTTAATTTGCTATGGCTGTAACTCATAGTAACATCTTCATCTCTTTTGTTCATATTTATTTTTTCTTTTTCTCTTTTCTCTCTCTTTTTCTAGTCCTCATGTTGTCTCATTTTTTCTGTATGTAGTTATAAAGTAGCTACCATGGTCTCCCTACATGCTCCATGTAATAAATTGTTGATTTTTAAAAAAAAGAATCACTTCTAAACCTCTAAGAGTATATCCAAGATTTAGATATCATAAATAAGTGAGTAGTTTATTTTGTAATATATAATACATATAGTAGTGGTGTAATAGTAGTATATCTTACCTAAATATCATCTAGAGTTTATAGACACTTATGACTTCTCAAGTAAAACTAATCTTCTTATACTAACTCTTGAGCTTAAGTTTATAACATTAGAACTCAATATCAATTCTTAAGACTGCCCAACTCAGTGTTAGAATCATGAATAATAGATTCTGTTTTATTTTATTTTATTTCTTATTTTTATTTTCTATTCTGGAGTTTAAAGTTAAAGTTAGAGTGATATCAAGTGTCACAGTCACACAATCATATGTTATAAGGAAATATAGTAGAAGGTTCTGGGAGAAATAATATTACTTCAACATGTTTAATGTTATAACTTAAGTCCAAGGTGTTTAGGATAAAAAACTACTCTTATATTGAGTAATACAAGAGAACTCAGTAGAGTTCCTTCTACAAGCTAGTCTACTTTATATATGTTTTGACAGTGGTCCATGCTATCTTAATTCTAGCCTACCCTAATGTCTATATATTAACCATAAGGCCAATGTTATGTTATATGATGTTATCTTGTTCTAGAACCTTTTACACTCTTCTCTTCATTACATGATCTTGTGACTGTGACTGCAACATGATGTGACTGTTACATGTGATGTCATATCTGTATCCCTCTTCCTCTTCTGAGTAAAATAAAGAAAAACAAGTATAAATAAAAATAAAAAGGAAAAAGTTTGAAGTCTACTGGCTTCAACTCTGACAATATAGCCTTTAGAATAGGTTAATGGTACTGTAGCATAGACCAGTAGCCTAGCATATATAAGGTAGACAGTTCTATACTGAACTCTCTATTGAGTTCTCTTGTGTTAACTCTAATACAAGGTTCTGCTTATTGACCTACTCTAAGGTTTTTGAGTTGTAACACTTAGGGACTTTCTATTCTCTATTCTTACTCTCTTATTATCTTTAATGAGGAGCAACACTGCTTTTTTTATTAAGAAGAATAGCCAGATTCTAGACTTAAAAGATGTACTAGCTAGGCAGGGGAAGTCTAGCTATTTATTAAAGTGTCAGAGTTGTGAACAATAGACTCTATTTTTCCTATTTTTATTTTTATTTTGTTTCTCTTCTATTTAAGGTTAGGGTTTGTCATGACATCACAATCACAACTATCATGTGATTACAATGGAACATAGTGGAATATTCTAGAATGATGATGTCATACAATATGCTTAACATATATTGGCCTTAAGGCTAACATATGTATATGGTCATTTAGAGTAGGCTAAGATAGTAGAGCACAAACTATTTATGTATAGTATATAAGGTAGACAATTCTATACAGAGTTCTCTATTGAGTTCTCTTATGATTAACTCAATCCAAGGTTTGACTTTTGACCATAATACTTGTGTCTTAAGTCATAATATAAAGCCTACTGATGCTTAGTAGACATATTATCTTTTGTAGATGTGTTAGTTAGTTTTTTGTGTAGTAGCTTCATGCTGCTGATCCATTTGTGACCAGTCTACACAGGGAAATAGTGAGAACTCTTAAAGTACCATTTAGAGTAGAGATCCCCTTTTTAAGAATATCTGTTTACAATTTAATTAGAATAGTAGTTGGTAGTATAAGTAGTTAGTAAATAGTATAAGATAAGACAAAAAGAGGGCCTACTAGCACTTATAGAGATTGAGTCTAGTTCAGAATATGAGTCATAGGGGAAAACCAGCACCAGTTCCATCCTATCTCTTTTTATATTCTCATCTCCTATACCACCTCCTATTTTATCATTACCTATCCTAATTAATTCACCACTATTTTACTATAATATGAGTCAACATAGCTTAATAAATCTGGAGCAGCTAGTTAGACAGCAACAAGAGCAAATAGCTATCTTACAGGTGCTAATCACTTAAGTTGGTCTAGGAAGAGAGGAAGTAATAGCAATTCCCTGACCCAACACTAAATTAAATGTAGATGTGACTAAGCCACTAATATTTAATGGAAAAACAGGAAAAGTATCAAGCTTTTTAATGGTATGCAGGTTGTTTATCAGAATGAAGATGGGAAATGATTTAGTAGAAAAACAGATGCAATAAGTCTTATCATATGTATAGAGAGGATTAGCAGATATCTGGAAAGAGAATACAATAAAGGATTTAGAAAGTGGAAGTTTGAGTTACATAACAGTTGGGAAGTTTTTGTCAGATTTGAAAGAAGAATTTGGTAAAGAAGGTGACAAGACAATGAAGATGATAGAGTTGAAGAAAGTAGAGTAAGAAAGTAGGATGATAGAAGAGTTTGTACAGGAGTTCAGAGAAGTGGTAAGAGGAAGTGGGTATGAGGGAAGGCTATTGATTGAGGAGTTCAAGTAAGGTATGAATGGGGTGATTAGGTGAAAACTGATGGAATCAGAATGCTCTTCCAGGAATATTAAACAATAGTATAAATGAGCAACAAATCTGGATAGGTACTAGAGAGAAAGCAGGTGAGAGGAAGAAAGGTTGAAAAGTAGGAAGAAAATAGGAATTTAGCTACTGAGAACAAATATTGAAAGGGCAAACAGGCAACAGTTGCTATAGCCCAAAGTTTGGCCAAGGAGGCAAATGTCAGAATCAAAAACAGTAGATTCTATCTATTTTTTATTTTTGTTTATTTTATTTTTTGGACTTAGAATTAGGGTCTAGTGTGACATCACAAACTATCACATTTATTACAAGTCATAGTCATAAAATTATATCTCATAGAAGAATATAGAAGGTTCTAGAATAATAATGTCATCTTATATATCAATAGCATGTACATGTAATACATATGGTCTTTAGGGTAGGCTAAGATTAGTATAGTATAGACCAGTAGTCTAGCATATATAATTTTGTACTTGGAACTCCATCAAGTTCTTTTTATTCTCTAACCCCTGAGTTTGAATCATAATAGCAGGAGGTTCAACAGCAGGTGCTAGTAGAGTCTGCTCTAATAGAAGGAGTAAAGAGAACAAATACAACCATGGACATAATTGATATCTAAATGTAATTTATATACTATAGATATAGATTAAGGAAGAAACTGTTATAGCTGTAAGAATTTTGGTCATATTATAAGAAATTTCAGGAATTGAGAAATAGTAGAACAAAAAAGAGGGATTGATTATGAGAACAATAGTAATTTAATGGGAAAGAGAGTCTGGTAGTTCTTGATTAGGCTCTAGTAGTACAAATAGGTTTGTAATGTTCTCTAGAGTAATAGAAAACAAATACATTTTGCTGCAACTTACAAAATAGGAACATACTAAGAGAAATGATGACTAGAAAGTAAGTATAGAGAAATATAATAAAAATCAGATATTAAAAAACAGTCGATTTGTACTTTAGCAAAAATAATAATAGAAGGACCTGAAGTAGAAATACTAGAAAAAATGAAAATAGCAAAATGAAAATAGCTAGAGGTAAAGATAAAGAGATAGTTAAAGTAGCAGAGGAAATGAAAAAAGTAGAAGTAAAAGAATTGCAAGAAGATGAATGGTAGATAAAAGGAGAATTATTATTGAAGGAAGGCAAGGTCTATGTGCCAAAGGATAAAGAGTTGAGGGTAGAGATAATCCAGTTGTATTATGATGTGCTAGCAGTGGGATGTGGAGGGAGATGGAAAATAACAGAGTTGATGATGAGGAACTATTGGTAATCAAGAGTAACAAAAGATATAAAAAAATATGTGGATAGTTACAATATGTGTTAGAGAATGAAGAATAGGATAAAGGTACCAGCAGGAAAGTTAAAGTTGAGTGAAGTACTGGAGAGGCTATGGATGCACTTGACAGTAAACTTCATTATAAAGTTACCATTATTAGCAGGAAAGGATGTGATCTTAGTAGTATGTGATAATGTATTAAAAATAACACATTTTGTAGCAATAATAGAACAGATATCAGTGGAAGAATTGGCAATATTGTTCAGAGATAACATATAGAAGTTACATGGGTTTTTGGAGAGCATGGTATTAGATAGATAACTGCAGTTTGTAGTGAAGTTAACAAAAGAGCTAAATAACATGTTTAGGATTGAGACAAAGCTGTCAATGTTATTCCATCCACAAATGGGTGGACAAACTGAATGTATGAGCCAGGATGTCACAAACTTTATTCAGCTTGTATCTCCACAACTAGTAGACTGATTTTCACAAACTAAGTTGTGCTGAAAAGCTCTAAATAAGAGATATCTGCATATATGTGGAATATACAAAAGTGACAACAAAAAACTGAAATATCAGGCCATCAGAAACTGAAAAAGCTTCATTAGCTAATATCTCATGAATGACTGGACAGATTCACACAATTGAAATCAATATAGTAACATAATTAGTTACCTTCTAAAATTATCCTGACATCTGCTATAACAGATGACAGCTCTACTAGGTATGAGTTTTGATCATGTGATGGAAACAACTTGCACACAGACTATCACTATTTTGTATAATGTTGTGGCAACCACTAGACACTCAAGGTCCAATGATCTCACTAACGAGTAAACCTCAAAGGAGAAGTATAATGTGGGAATTCACAAGAGAACTCAACAAGGAGCCTCTTCTTAATTAGAGTCCTATTTATACAAATGGTTCATGGTCCATGCTACTAATAAATAACCCTGCCCTTATGTCCATGTTTCATCCTCATTCCTGCCTCATGTTCTACTCAA
>Ga0157358_1000840_pt1 | contig 13158 bp, 5 predicted proteins | sample AttcapACBM2_FD_111484 | JGI IMG/M metagenome (GOLD analysis project Ga0157358, IMG submission 111484) | Fungus gardens microbial communities from leaf cutter ant in Botucatu, State of São Paulo, Brazil - Atta capiguara ACBM2 | ecosystem: Host-associated > Fungi > Mycelium > Unclassified ...
GATCGGTTGTGATCTCTTATAGCTCCAGGGTTGGACGTTGAATGAGTGTTATGATTGTCATCGCGCTTCTGATACAGCCAAGTCGTTTTCCCTTGATATCTCATGATATGTGTATGTACTACTGTTTCTCAAGTCGTCTAGTGAAGAAATGTATGAGTGGTGTAGGGTATCTGCTTGTCATTGACAAAATGAGTTTTGTTCATATTTATTTGATGTAATTTGTGGTTAACAGTGTATCAGAGAGCACAGGTGACACAGATATGAGACAAATATGGGGTCCTAATAGCCTTAGGGACCACTCTGACAACTCAGGAATCATCCAGTAAACTATGGACAACTGTAAATGACTAGGAGTCAAAAAAGTGTTCACAGAGAGTTGAACATACAAATCTGCCGACAAAGTGAATCATTGCCTTATAGCTAAGTTTACATTGACTACCAGGACTATACAGAGCACATCTAACACACCTCCTTTAGAAAAAGAAAACAAATTAAGAGAGATAAGAGCAAACTAAGATGATAAACCAAGTCTAGAGACTGCAGACTTGACTACTTGAGATTAAACAGTCTTAACAAGTCAGCTACATATGTACTACAGAATAGTGTCTGTAACATCATTACTTATCACAGGTCATGACTGTCATAAACCCAGTTGCTTTCTGCATGTGGATAAGATCTCTTACTTGTTTTAGGCATGATCTGTATCTGACATAGATCAAGTTTCTATATTTTGCTGTCTAGTAACATATTAGGAACACATACTCAGTCTGACATGAAGATATGTAAACAACTGAGGTCTATGTTTTTTTATTTCATCTCATTCTCTTTTATTTCTTGGACAATGAAGAGGCATGTGATCATGGTCACATAACATGTCACATGACATTATATTATAGGCCTAGAACATAGAAGAAGGGGCTAGAAGGATGATGTCAAGATATATATCTACAGCATGTTCATTTTATAGTATATATATAGTGTACTCATGGCTGATACATGAACATTAGGGTAGGGCTATTTATTGCTAGCATAGACCATGTATCTATAGTATAAATAGGGTAGCAATATATTAGGGACTTCTTGTCAAGTTCTCTTGTGATCCTCATAAGATTCTTACTTGTAAAACTACTTAGTATGCTATTAACCATCTTGGTTAGTGGTTGCCACAATATCTAGTGTTCTTTATATATGAAAAAATGTAAACTATATAATTTTAGTCTAAGCATTAACTGACAGTCTTTTAGACTGTTTATCAGATATGATCAAGTAACTATAGTATAAATAGGGGAAAAAATGATAAATAGTATAAAAATAGAATAGAATAGAAATGATTATTTTCTACAATGTTATATCTTAGCCAATACTCCTCTAGATATAATAGTCACTTAGTTGTCACATATATATCTGACTCTGTTATAAATAATGCTTTTCTATAACTTAGTTCTTAAGTTAAGATGAAAGACATACTCTTGTATTAAGTAACACAAGAAAACTTGATGAAGTTTCTAATACAAGCTAGTCTACCTTATATACTACAGACTATGATCTATATGCATATTATAACTAATTTACCCTAAAGTCTATATGCTTTCTTATAAGACTAACATATTGTTGCTATACTATATGATGTTACCTATTTTAGAACTTTCTATGATTTTTTCTATGTTACATGATTGTGTAACCACACTGTAATAGGTATCAAATCTTTGTCATGCTTTGTAATATATATAACTATCATACCTTTTACTAAAGTCTAAAATAATGAAAATAAAAGCTAAAAATAAAATAAAAGAGAAATAGAAAATAAAATAAAATCAAGTCCAATATTCACAACTATAATACTTTTAATACAGATCTTTCTATTTCATATCCAATCACTCTATAACTGATTACATAACTTTCTCATGATCTCCATAGAATTCCAGACTCTATTCTGAGAACTTGAGTATATTATCAAGAGTAGTATTAGAATAGACAGAACTCACTTCAAATAGATATCTATAATTAGTCATGTAGGAAAAATTTGAATCAAGTATGAAAACTTATCTGAAAATGGATATAGTTATCTATGAGATTAGATAAGATATCTGGTTGTGTATCAAGCTTGGAAACTTATCTATAGATTAGCAATATAATCTTAGATAACTAATCTTGGCCTCAGTATATCTATTATATTTACTATTTGTTATATAATTGTAATTTTGGATGTTAAGATATTAGGTAAAAAGTAAGAGGAAGTTGTTAGAAGATTCTGAGTGAGTTCTTAGTCAAATCTTAGTTAATTTCCAGACTGGAGACTACAGAGTATTCTAGAGAACTTCTCAGAATCACCTGAGATCATACTAACAGATATGTCACAAAACTTCATTCAGCTTGTATTTCTACAACCAGGAGACCAGTTTTCATAAACTAAGTTGTGCTGGAAAGCTTTCAAGTAAGAACTATCTGCATATATATAGAATGTACAAAAGCAACAACAAACAACTGAGATATCAGGTCATCAGTAACTATAAAAGCTTTATTTGCTAATATCTCATAAATGGCTGGATGGATTTGCACAATTGAACTTGCATTGGAAAGTGCTCACCAAACAGTTTCCAATGATATATAGTATATCTTATAGTAATAAGTATTCATAGAGATACAAGTATATCAATGTAGTGACATAGTTAGTTATCTTCTAAAATTAACCTGACAGCTTCCATCAGGTACAAGTTTTGATTATGTAATGAAAACAGCTTGTACATAAATTATCACTTTTTTGTATATATACCTTTATATCTGAGGATTAGACCTCAGACTTAATAATATCAATTATTCTTGTTAATACTACTTATTATCTATCATCACTATCTTCTTATACTAAACCTCTGAACCACTATCAAGATATCTGAGTTCAAGTATCACAATCAGTGAGTAGCTCATTTTGTAATAAGATAATAACTCTAACTAGGTGAATATACTAAAAACAGAATGACCTTTACTTTATCTATTACAAAGCACTCCACTTAGTAAGCATATAGTACTAATTAGGTAGTTGATAGAAAAATTTACATAGTTAGATTTGTCTTGGATAATACAACTCATTGTTCTTTGTTTTGTTGCTCTCTTTTAGCTCTTCATAGAAGTATACTATACTGTATCATACTGCTGTGCACTCTGTTTCTTGCAACAGATTATGGACCCTAGTTGCCTTAATCTCTAATTAGCACCCTCTCAGGCTATTTCCTATTGATAAGAAGGACTTGACCAACTCTACTAGTAGACTAACACCTTATTGCTTTTAGGTCTGTTATAGATTGAGCTGATTCTGAATCACTCTATGCCTACAGAATTCCTTTGTATCTTACATATGCTGATGGCTCATCACTGGTTAGGTTGAACATTTGCACTTTAGCTGGCTGCATCTGCCCTCTAATTTATGCTGATTATCTTTATTGATAGCAATAGCCAACTTTGTTACTACTCTCTCTAAACTTACTAGTCCTGCTGACTATTCTTTCTGGAAAATTCATGTTAAATCAACTCTTGCTCTCATTACCTACTCTGAAGCTATCTTCACTGCTGATGACATGCTGAATGTTTTGGTACTTTCTCAGACCACTGATGTAGATGAGATAGCCAGGAGAAACTTTCTAGGCTCTCAAACTCTAGCTGTTCTTAACTCCACCTTATCTGAGAGCAATGACTCTCCTATCATTACAAAGTGAGGGTTCTTTTAAGCAGCAAAAGAGAAAAAAGAAAGATAATCAAAGCAAAAAAGTAACAATGCTCACCAAGTAGATAAAATAAGAGACCAGAATAATGACAGCAGCAACATTTACTATGAGACAGCACACTTATTCCTAGCTATTACTGCCCTTGAAGATTAGAATATTCATAGTGTTAATGTAAAAACTGTCTATCTTTATAGTAATCTGAATAAAGAAATCTATATGGAGTAACCTGAAGGTTTTAGGCTACCTAGCAAAGAAAAGAAAGTCTAGTGACTTCACCAAGCATTGTATGGCCTTAAGCAAGCTGGCTTATCTTGGTGGCAAACTATGACTAAGTTAATGTTAATCCTAGAATTTAAGCAATACAAATCTAATGCTAGTGTGTATTACTTCATTAACAAAAAGACTAGAAAGCTTGTTATAGCAATTGTCTATGTCAATGATGTTTGCTTCATGGGTTCAAAAGATTCTTTGCTCCTCTTAGAGCTAAAGCAAAAATTTATGATGAAATGGGAATACTATGACCTTGGAGAAACTAAAGAGTTTCTTGGAATATATATAAATTGTAACTGCAAGGATCAAAAGATCTTTGAAGACTAGTCTAAGTACTTGAACAAAGTTAGCATAATTCAATATAACAACCAATCCAACAAGTACTTCACTTCTATTGGGCTATGTGTTTAAACTTAATGATAAACAATGTGATTCCAATTTCCATCAAAAGTACTAACAAATGGTTAAATTTCTAATATATCTGATGATTGGCTCACATCATGATATAGGATTTGCTATAATCAAACTTGCTCAACAAATGGTAAATCTCTCAAATAAGCATTATCAAGTAAGATTGCACCTATGTAAGTATTTGCTTAATACTTGCAAGTATCAGATAGTCTATTGTAGCTCACTTTGACTCAGATTAGGCACAAGATTCAGAATCACATAAATCCATAACTGGCTACTTTACTCTAATAGCTCATAGAATAACATTCTGGATAAGTTGCTAGTAAAAAATAATAGCTCTGTCTTCAACTGAGACTGAATATATAGCTTTCTCTGATTATGGCTATTAGCTTGCCTGGACAAGAAGCCTCCTCAATGAGATTAGGTTTGATGTTCCAACTCCTCATATTTATAGTAATAATCTTGGCTCACTTTTCTGGTGATCTAACTATATACAAGAAAAGCACTCTAAACATATTGATATTTGCTAACACTATATAAGAGATCTAATTGAGAATGAACAAGTTAAACCATATCATATTAATAGAAAGAAGAACTCTGCTGATATTCTGACTAAAAACCTTGGTCAAGTCCTATTCAGTTTTTTCTGTTTATCTCTTAGCTTAAAGATACTCTTGTCAAGATCGTTGATGGTAGACTTCATTTTTTATTTTCTCTTTTCACTTTATTTTATTTTTATTTTTATTTTATTTTCTATTTTTAGAACAACTCAGGTTAGGGTTTATCTGTCATGCTGTCACATCAGTCACAAGTTGATGGTGTAGTCACAAGACTGATCACGGGACTTAAGAGAAAGGAGTAGAAGGTTTTGGAATAAAGTGACATCATACAACATGCACAACACATGTTGGCCTCATGTTATACACATGGTCATTTAGGGTAGGGTGCACAGTAGTGAGCACAGACCATAAGTAGTAGTATATAAGGTAGACTACTTTGTACTAGGAACTCTATCAAGTTCTCTTGTGTTACTCAATACAAGAGTTGTTCTATTGCTTAAACCCTCAAAGCTTTAGTTCATAACAACTCTGAGCTCACCTACTTATACCTTTATTACTTAATAACTGAAGCCTTAAGTAAGAGGGAGTGTTACAAAGCATTTTGCTTAGTAAGCACATAGTTCTAATTAGGTAGTCAATAAAAAAATTTATGTAGTTAGGTTCATCTTGGATAATACAACTCATTGTTCTTTGTTGCTTTCTTTCAGCTCTTCATAGAAGTATACACTATAAGTAAGTGGTTGCTAGTTATCCACACTGCATTATACTACTATATACTCTGTTCCTTCCAATACCATCTACAACTATTATTTCCCTTCAGTTTATAGATCTCTTGGCTAAGGCTTTCAGAAAGCTGGCAGCTAATCTTATGTTAGCAATAAACTCTATATTCTTGGTTACTAGATCACAGATGCTAAAAATCTTTGATAAGACCAACTTGGATAAATTAAACAACTTTCTGTTTTAATATCAACTTCATTTCCATACAAACCTTGTGCAACTCATCATTAATATTGTAAAGATAAACTTTGCAATGACTTATCTAATATCATATGCCAAGTCCACCCATCCAGAAAACACATCCCCATGGTGATACTCCTTGTCAACATCTAATCTAAAAAGCCCACCTTCTACAGTGGCCACCTTCCTTGTAACATGCCCATACAGCATTGGTGCAACAATCTAGAGATATTATCTTCCATGATGGAGATACTCCTATCCAACTCAGTCTTCCATGGCAGAGTCATACTTCTGTCAGTATCTCAATACTGAAACCTCCACTTGGGGCAATAAAGACTATACCACTGAAACTCCAAACATCTCCTATAGTATATATCTGTATATAAGACTAGTAGTTATACTGTAATTTGCTAGTCTGATAATCGACAAAGATAACTTCTATTGAACTTGATTCCCAGTATTTAACAGTAACACAATAATCAGTACTCACTTCCATTTTAGACTTCTTCCTTCTATTGGAAATTATGACCATATTGTAGACAGATAGTGTAGTATATAAGTTGAAGCCAAGATCATTCCACAAGTCCACACATCTCTGAGTCTATCTTGTGGACTTTCACCTCTAATATGAACTGTGCTTGACACCTAACAGGAGTAGTATAAGACTAGTTTGAGATCAGATTGGACCAAAAAGAACAACAAGTCTACTAAGACTTGCTTAAGGACTGGTTAAGATTCTTAGAAGAATTACACCACCATTTTGGCTTATCTGATCTTATGAGGGACATTGCAGTTATACTGGACAATCTGTGAATGAAAATGATAGGATTGTTACCTACAATATTGAGTTCATGAGGTATGTATTCCAACTGGATTAGAGAGACAATGTTCTCTGTCACAAATACTATCAAAGGCTTTTACACTGATTATAGAATCCCATTTGTTTAAGGAAAGAAGAAAAGTCATCCACTTTCTAATCAATGTACTTCTTAGCTATAGTCATCAACAACTACTACTGGAAAAGAGAGTGGAAATGCAACTGGGCATGGAATTTATCATTCACACTGCAACCTCAAACTCTTGTATTCACTCTGTTTAATAAGCCAAGCTCAAAAGGTAAACCCTTAAACTTCCCCTCCCAAATTGATATATCTGGTCAACTTGGAAGTGATAGAAAACTCATTATAGATAAGCAAAAGAGATATGTAGACAATAATCTATACATGTGCTATGATAACAAAAGCCACAGAATTGAGGCCTAGTCTTTACATTTATCTAGAACTACTAGGTTTTAAGTCAAGCATGTGAAAGCTACACCTTTTGTTTTGGAAACAACTCCAGCTACTCAGTCAGAAAACTAGAATGTGACCCTATAAGCTCTATATAGAATGTGGGCCATGTTGATCTCATCTGTGCAACTAAGAGTTCTATCTACCTCAATATTACTGCCTTTTCTGATATGAACTTACTTACACTACCTCTCATATCACCACTGGTCTGCAAGTCAGACCATATCCAAAATCTAACTTTCCATGTCCTCATAGACTTCAGATCCACACACTGCTTTATTAACACTGCATTTGCATTGAAGTACAACATTTCCACAAAACCAACTTTACTTGTGAAATTAAAAGTATTTGAAAGTTTATCAAACAACATTATTACCAAGACTGCTTCTTTGTCCATCACATTTCTATCTGAAGACTAGATAGTACTAGATATATACATTACCCCACTTGACTCTTCCTACTTGCCAGTCTTCAGATACAACTGGCTTATCCAACACAATCTAACAATTGACTTCCTTTTCTTATGAAGCACTAGTGTTTTTTGTAAAATAAAATAAAAAATAGTACTTTTTATTTATGTATTAACTTCTGAGAATTCAACTGCATTATGTAAAAAGATAAGTACCTACTTTCTTTGATATCCAATCTTCTTGACTTGTCTCAGAAGGTATGCATCTATACCAAAATTGACCTTCACCATGCATACTACTGAAAATAGCCTTCTGTACTCACTATAGATCTTTTGAATGGGCAATCATATCTTTTAGTCTAACTAATATCCTTATAGCTTTCTAATAGTTTATAAACAATATTTTTTAGACCTTCTTAACATCTATATAATTGTATATCTTAACAATATTCTTATTTACTTGGATGACATGTCTCAGTATAAGGATCATATTAAAGAAGTGTTGTGCCAGCTTTGAAAGGCTAGGCTATATACAAAGGCAGAGAAATAAAAGTTTCACTCTGATTCTGTAGAATATTTAGGATATATTCTGTTTTCTTTCAGATTATTTATATCTTCTAATAAAATTGAAATAATCCAAAATTGGCCTGAACCCAGGAAAATAAAGAATATACAAGCCTTTTTAGAATTTGCTAAATTTTATTATCATTTCATTTACAACTACTCAAATATAGCTGCTCTACTGACTTAGAAGATCACATCTTGAAACTTCAACTCCCCATACTGTGAAGTATTTAACATCCTCAAAAAAGTGTTCATTTCCACCCTTACCTACTAGATTTCTAACATTCAGTTGGTAGTGAAAACTGATATGTCAGAATATGTGCTTACAGCTATTCTTTTGGTCATAACAGAAGAGAAAGAGGTTTATTCAGTTATATTTCATTCTTGTATATTTAAACCCATCAAACTTAACTATAACCTATACAACAAAGAGCTCTTCGCAATGTTTAAAGCTTTTTATATGTAGCACCATTACCTAGAAAGATTGAAACTTTCTATAGATATTATCATGAACTACAAAAATCCAGAGTATTTCTCAACTACTAAAGTTCTTTTCTATTGCCAAGCAAGATAGTTGGAATTTCTCTCTTAGTTCAATCTCACCATCTATTTTTATTTAGAACACCTAAGATCTAAGCCAGATGCTACTACTTACAAAGAAAACCTCTATCTAAAAGAAGAAAGAGCTGCTTACAACTCCATCAACTCTATCAATCTCCAAAATATACACTTTGTCTTTACTCATAGTCAACTTATAACATCTTTCTGAGCCATAGCTCTAGTCTCTTCAACTTTTTGGGCTGCTACCATTATAGATCTCAATAGCCTATACAATGACATCTAGTCTGCTATTATACAAGATAAAACACTGAAAAAACACTTTCATTATCCAGTGAAATAATATAAGATACTAGAACTCATCCATTATAGTTATACTTGGCCATCTCTATATACAGATGTAAAAAAAATTTTGTAATTCTTATGTCACTTGCATAAGGTCTAAACCACAACACCACAAGTTTTATGGAATACTTAAGCAACTTCCAATTCCCAAGTGACCTTGAAACTCAATCTCTATGAATTTTATTGAGAAATTTATCTTTTCATCCAGCTGTAACACAATCCTGATCATTGTTGATTGACTCTCTAAACAGGCTATATTTGTTCTGACAGTAGATACTATCACTTCACATAAGTTGGTAAAGCTGTTTGTAATCCACATCTTTTCCAAGTACAGTGTTCTATCTTATATTACTTCTGATCATGGATCTGAGTTCATCTCAAACTTTTTCCAGTTCTTAGAAACTACCCTTAACATGTAACTTCACTTCACTTTTAGATATCACTTTGAGAGAGATAGCCAAATAGAGTGTACCAACTAGATACTAGAACAATACCTCTATGTATATTGCAACTACTAACAGGATAACTAGTTATATTTTCTTCCACTTGTAGAATTTGCATACAATAATGTATCCAGTACCATTACTGGTATATTACCATTCTTTGCAAATAAAGGTTATCACCCAAGCATCACTGTACATCTGGAAAGAGACATCACTTCATTTCACATTCATAAATTCACTATAGACCTCAATAAACTACAAGACACTCTGAAAACAGAAATATTTACTACACAACAATGTTACCAATGATTAGTGGATATGTGCAGGATTCTAGCCCAAATTTACAAATAGAACAACAAATATTTATTAAAGCCTAGTTCTTTTATATAACATGACCTTGAAAAAAGTTGTCAGAGAAATACCTAGGACTATTCAAAATTATCAGTCAAGCTAGTATCCACTTATTCACAATCTATCCTCTGAGATAAATATATGCTGTCTATCTGATATTTCATATATCCATGTTCAAACCTGCAATATCCCAATACTTTTCTTAGTTGCTTTAAACTCCTACTACCACTAGTCTTGATAGATAGCAAACCAAAATATGAGATTTTCCAGATTATTGTCAGATATGCACTCTAACTTTTTTATTTAATTTTCTTTTTCTTTTTCTTTTTCTCATCCTTTTCTTTTCTTTATTCTTGGATCTAGAGTTAGGGTTAGAGTAACATTATGATCACACTGTCACACATCAGTCACATCAGATGACATGGTTACAGTAACAGTCATACAATCACATAGTCACATAGAACATAGTAGAAAGTTTGAGAACAATAATGTCATATGATATGTATAATACATGGTAATCTCATGTTGACCTCATGGCTGACACATGGTCTTTAAGGCAGACTAGAAATAGTTGAGCATGGACCACTAGTAGTTAGTATATAAAGATAGATACATTGTACTAAGGACTCCATTGAGTTTTCTTGTATTAACCCTAATACAAGATTTCTTTCTTTGATCAACTCTAAGGTCATTAAATCATGACAATTATAGACTCAAAAACTGACTACAAATAGGCATGCAAGTTGCTCTATAAAAATATGGAAGAAAAATCCAACTAGTTAACTACATTTAAACTCATCTATGCTCCTGATCTCATATCCAACTTCTACTAAGCCTACTCTAGTAAATCTGGTCCTCTTCTACTTCTCTAGCTCTAACATTCTTCTATTGTTGCCTTTTTTTCTTTTCTTTTTTCTTTTCTTTCTCTCTTCTTTCTCTTTCTCTTTCTTATCTATTTTTCTTGCACTTAAAGTAATATAACTTTTCTCTTCTTGTTTCTTTCCTATTACAATGTTAGGTATGGTTCATACTTGAAGATGAAAGTCTACAGAGTTGGCTTGAACATGCACAGAGTATAGAAACTCCTGCAATGAGCTTGGTGATGTGGACTTGTCAGAATGACCTTGGCCTCAACTTATATGTTGTGCCTCCTACAAGCCATGTGGTTGCAATTTCAGAGAATAGTCTTGTAAGGAGTTGTAAGGAGAGGGGTAAAGCATGTCACCATTGACACCGGAGATTTAGTGTCAACTTTTAGTTGATTATCAGGCTAGCTATTACAAAGAGGTCACCAGCCTTAAATACATAAAATAATAAAAGGAGTAACTAAAACAGATCTCCAAGCAAGTGTTTCATTAGTGAAACACTATATAGGAGTTTAGATTTAGAGAAGGGAAAACTCTACATAAAGTCTGAGTAAATTTGTGGAGTTTGAAGGAGATAATTAGACAATGGATACAGATGAATATGACCATGGATTTTGACTCAAATAAAGCAAAATAACTGCGGACTTTTGGTGGAATTAAGTCCATTATAAAGTACCAAACTACTAATGGAGTTTTGAACACAAATAAGACCAAATAACCATGGGGATTTGATGTCGTATTGAAGTTAAACATGTCTTGGATATGTTTCAGAGTTTGGAATATGACATACAATGAGAAATCATAGCAACTACTACTCCCTCTACAACTAAGGCCTTGAGGGCTCAGTCTTAAAAAGAAAATACTATCATATACCATCTGATATCTGCATACTTCCCATCCTCTTCTAGTGTAGATCACACTCTATTCCAATCATCTATCATTCTAAGGACCAAACCCCATATTCTCATCAATCTTATAGAGTTCCAAATGACAACCTCTATAGTATTTGACAACCCAGAGTAAATACAGCAAGAGAGTATTATTAGATTAGCACTTCTGTATTTAAGAACAATAACTATCATGTACCATTCTTCAGTCTGTTTTGAACTTGTGCTATACTTGTCATTTAAAACCCTTCTGAATATTAACATTCAAAAAATATGACCACACAACAAACAGGCTAGATACAGCATTATCTGTTGAAGCCAAGGTTGATAATCTATATAGTACTAACTTTCAGTCCCTCAATATTAGAGTTTGAAACAGTGGAGGAATTTTTAGAAGAAATAAAGAAAGAGTTTAGAGAAGAAGATAAAGAGTTGAAGGAGTTAGAGCAGGGAAAACAAAATATGGAGGAATTTATCCAAATGTTCAAAAAAGCAGTGAAAGATAATAGTTATAAAGAAAGACTGTTAATAGAAGAATTTAAAAAAGAAATAGATAGAACAATTAGAAGAAGGCTGGTGGAGACAGAATATCCTTCCAAAAGTATCAATCAATGGTATGAGAGAGTGGTAATGTTAGATAGAAATTGTAGAGAGAGTAAGAGAAAGAAAAAAGAAGTAAGATAGGAGAAGAGAATTAAGAAAAAATAGAGAAAAATTGAAGAAAGAAGAGCAAAAAGAAGAAGAGCAAAAATAAAGTGGAAATGATAGGAAGAGTAGGAAAGACAAAGGCAAATAAATAAGGAGAGAGCAATACAAGAAAGAAAGTGTTTTGGATACAGAAATTTTGGGCATATTGCCTGTAATTGTAGAAATATGAAGAAGAAAAGAAAAGAAGGATCAATACAAATGCCCTCAAATAATTTGAAGTATTGATGAGCAGAGTAATAAATGTGGAAGTACCTAATAGAAGAAAAGTGAGAAAGGATAGAAGAATGATTTTGAAAAAAGAAAAATTGAAAAAAGAAAGAAAAGACTAGTAAATATAAGAAAGACAGAAGAAAGAAAAGCATTGAGAAAAGTAACAGTAAAGATTGGTTTGGAGAAAATTAATACTGTCACAAACTTCATTCAACTTGTATCTTCACAACTAGTGGACTGGTTTTCACAAACTAAGTTGTACTGGAAAACTCCAAGTGAGTGCTATCTGCAAATATGTGGGATGTACAAAAGTGACAACAAATTACTAAGATATCAGACCATTAGTAACTACAAGTTTCATTAGCTATTATCTCAGGAACAACTAAACATATTGTTATAAGACGAGAAAGTGTGGACAGACTTTAGTGAGATATTTATAGATAGTTATATTATTAGTCTACAATGAGAGAGAGAAGGCATATGTGTTAAGATCATTGATGGTGGACTTCATTTTTTATTTTCTCTTTTCACTTTATTTTATTTTTCTTCTTCTTTTTCTTTTCTTTTCTATTTTTAGAACAACTCAGGTTAGGGTTTATCTGTCACAC
>Ga0157358_1000842_pt1 | contig 13135 bp, 7 predicted proteins | sample AttcapACBM2_FD_111484 | JGI IMG/M metagenome (GOLD analysis project Ga0157358, IMG submission 111484) | Fungus gardens microbial communities from leaf cutter ant in Botucatu, State of São Paulo, Brazil - Atta capiguara ACBM2 | ecosystem: Host-associated > Fungi > Mycelium > Unclassified ...
ATTATCAATGAAACTCCTTACTTCTCCAGTGTTGATTAAGTTCCATGAGATTTTGTTTATTATTGTTTGGAACATTACTGGAAAGTTTGTAAGCCTAAAAATATGACTGTTGGTTCAAATGACTCTTCTAGAGTTATAAATGCTATCTTTTACTCATTTTTCTTTTTTATCCATACATTATTATAGCCCTATCTCAGGTCCAATTTTGTAAATAATTTTTTATACCTATACTTTCTACAATATCCAAAATAAGAGATAAAGGATAATTATTTTTTATAGTTTATTTATTTAAATACTGATAGTTCTGTACTATATACTTCTTACTATTCTTCTTTTTCACAAAATATACAAGTACTATTTGAGATGACTTTGAGAGTCTGATATATTCTTTTCTCAATTGTTCTATGATAAACTCACATACCTCTCCTCTCTTTTTTTGACAACAGATAGATCTTCCCCTTCCTTGGTATAAATTCTTCTTTCAACTCTATTGCATAATTCCACAACTTCCTCATTGGTATTCTCTTACTCATTTTTTTTCCAAAGATATAGATTTATTCATAGAACCTTATAAGAACCAATTTCCTGGCCTATTCCTCTGACTTTGCTACTTCCTCCTTCTCATTCCAAATCTTTCATTCTTCTACCACTTTCTTTATCTCTATTGTTTTCTCATTTTTTAGTTTTTTCTTCCTTTTCCTTTCTTTCTCTCTCTTCTGTTTCTTCTCCTCTTATTTCTTTCCTTCTTCCTCTTTCCTTTCTTCTTTGTATTTTTGCTATCTTCTTGTAAGAGAATTAGTCTTACATTGAGGAGTTGTAAGTACCTAGGAACTCTAGATGATATTTGGGTAAGATATTCTACTATTATTTTACTACCATATATACTATAATAGAGTGGTCCAAGCATATGGTCTGTGTACTTGACCAATCAATATCTATAACTATAATTAACTAAATAACTATAGTATTACTGTAGCAGACTAGACAATAAGGATCAGGATAAGATAGAGGTGGTTATCAGTTTATCAGAAGCTAGTCTAGTTAATGATCAGCCTAAGAGTGTAACTCAGCCTCTATAGAGCTAGACTTATAATACTGCTAATATTCTCTAATACTTCTCCTACTTTGGCCTTTACTATTTTTCACATTCCTCCAGACATCTCATTATCTTCACTTCTCCTGTTCTCTAGTCAATCTCAGAATTGTAGCATACAAGCCATAGCATTTCTAAAATCACACTCTATTTCTGGCCTCTGATCACATCAATCTCCAATCTCTTTCTGTGCCCTTGATAATAAATATTTACCTCTACCATATACTCAATTAGCCCCTCCTTATTAAAGGAACTATTTACATTCTTCATATATATTGGTCTTTCTATTTTCTTTAACTTAAATTTCTGTTTTCAGATAAACTCCAAACTCCAAACTAATCCTGTCACTTTACTATCCAACAATGCTTTCATTGTTACTCCTTCTTATGTATCAATTCTTTCCAGTCTAATTTTTATTATCACTTCCCTTAGCATGTTTCTATTATCTAAGTTGCAGAAAGATATATTTTCCATTACTCTACTGAGCATTGCAAACCTATTATAGTTAGAACCTAATTAAAGACTATTAGATTCTATTTCTCATTTAAATTACTATTGTTCTAGTTGTTCTTATAGTTCACTCTTTGCCTTCATCCCATTGTTTCCTGATTCCTATAATTCCTTACAATATAATTTAATCCTTTATAGTTATAGCAATTCCTTCTTTGATCCACATACATGGTATATGGATCTTGTCTAGGTGTAAGCTCTGCCCATTAGTTTAGGTTTACTATTGTTATATTTGTTCTTTTCACTTCTTTCATTAGTATAGACATTATTGGTATCTGCTATTAGGAAGTTTTCTATTTTCTTAGCCAAACTTGAGGCTGTGGTAACTATTGCCATTGTGTCTCTGTTTGTCAGAGTTGTGAACAATAGACTTAATTTTATTTGTCTTTTATTTTTATTTTTATTTTTCTTATTTTTCTTTATTTTGAACTTAAATGAAAGTATGACATGACATTATGTATAACAGTTATACAAGTCACAAAGTATGACAAAAGCATGAAACCTGTCATAATGTAGTTACATATATTATAGTCAAAGTCACACAATCATGTAGCATAGAGAAGTCTTGAAACAGATAACATTATATAGTATAGCAACAACATGTTGGTCTTATGGCAAGCATATATACTTGAGAGTAGATTAGTTGTAGTGTATGCATAGACTATAGTCTATAATATAAGGTAGACTATTTTATACTTAGAACTCTATCAAGTTCTTTTATATTACTTAATATAAAAGTTGTCTTTTATCTTTACTTAAAGGCTTAAGTTATAACACTGTTGTATTCTACCTTGATGCTTGAGCTTTTATTTCTCTCTTACCTCTCAGTCTTTCTTCCTCTTATCTACTTTTCCTCCAATACTTGTCCAAGTTTGTTGTCTGCTTATACTACTGTTTGATATTCTTAGGTTAGTATTCTAACTCTATGAGTTTTCACCATATTACTCTATTTATCCCTCTCTTGAATTCTTCTATCAATGATCTCCTCTCATACTCACTTCTTCTAGCTATCCTTCTGAATCCCTGCACAAACTCCTTTATTATTCTACTTTATTGTCCTACTTCCTTACTCTACTTTCTTCAGCTCTACTACTTTCATTGTTTCTTCTTGTTCTTTTTCTTTTTCTCCAAACTCTTTCTTTATGTCTGCTAAAAATTCCTCAAATATCTTGTATTCTAAATTGTCTATTTCCAAATCTTCCAAAATGTATTTCTTCTAAATATCTACTAATCTTCCCTGTATATATAATAGCACCCACTGAATTTGTTCTTCTACTACTATCTCTCTTATTCTCATTCTTATAAATAATTTGCATACTGTCAAAAACCCTGAAATCTTACTTACTATACTATCAAATGTTTGTGGCTTAATATTGTGGCAACCACTAATCACAAAGACTAATAGTAGCATGACAAGTAAATTTTTTAGTAGAATATCAAGTAGGAATCACAAGAGAACTTGACAAGGAGTCCCTGATGTATTGCTATCCTATTTATATAATAGATATATGGTCCATGCTAACAATAAATAACCCTACCCTAATGTCCATGCATTATCCATGAGTGCACCATGTGTACATCATGAGATAAACATACTGTAGACATGTACCTTGACATTATTCTTCTAGTCCCTTCTTCCAAATTCTAGGCTTATGACCTCACATCATGTGACATGTCATGTGACCACAGTCACATGCCTCTTCATTGTCAAAAAATAAAAATAAAAAGAAAGAGAAAAGAAAAGAAATATTAAATCAAGAAAAATAGATAAAAAGAAAAGAAAAATGTTAGTGTTCAAGTGCATCATAATACTTAGCCACTTTTACATTAGACTTAGTATTGAGTTTAGAGACTACCACCACTTCTGCTTCTTCTACTACCAATAGTACTTGAATTTATACCTGCATTACTGTAAGCTACTCCCATTGTTGCTAGATAATTTGCTGTAAATCATACTGACTTATGTTGTAATAAAGAGGTAGAGAATTGATAAATGTTAGTGATGCTAATGATAGTAGTGGTATAGGGAGTAATAAGGTATAAAAAGAAATAAGATAGAACTAGTACTGGTTTTCCTTTCAGATTTATACTCAAAACTCAACTCAATCTCAGTAAGTACTAGTGGGCTCTCTTTAATAAGAAAGTCATCCCACTCTAGATAATGCTTTAAGAACAATTGTCATTCTCCTATATGTATAGGTTACAAGAGAATATTACAGTACAAAGCTTCTATGTAAAATAATACAGATATACTATATAATACCACAGACTTAAATGATAAGTATGTTTAGAAAGAAACCTATGCTTAGTTCCAACCATCTATGTCAATCTTCTAGCAGCTGATATCAACCTCTTGAGCCTAAGGTTTAGCTTTGTCTTCTTGACTTTGAATAGTATTGTCCTTGATTGAGGATGAATAGAGAGTAAGTAAAGAAAGAGCCCTGAGTTGGGCAGTTTCAGAAATTGAATTGAATTCTAATATTACAAACTTAAGCTCAAGAAGTGGTAAATTAAAAGAAAAAATCTTATATTAAGGCTTACATAAGAGAACTTAATGAAGTTCTTAGTACAAAATTGTCTACCTTATATATACCAGACTATTGGTCCATGCTATATTAGACTTGGCCTACCCTCAAGACTATACATTTTTCTTAAGATCAACATGTGTAAAATATACAGTATAATATCTTTTGTTCCAAAACCTTCTATAATATTCTTTGTAACATGTGATTGTGTGACTATGACTTGTGACAGTTTGTAACAGTCATGAGTGATGTCACACTAACCCTAACTCTAAGTCTGAAAAATAAAAAACTGGAAGATAAAATAAAATAAGAATGAAAAATTAAGTTTATTATCTTTAACTCTGACAAAAGAGAGCAAAGAAAGAGAAAGAAGAAGAAAAAGTAGCAAAGTCCAAAGAAGAAGTAAAAAAATTATTTTCTCAAAGATTCCATAAGTGAATTTATGTCTTTGGAAAGAAAGCAAGTAAGAGGATACTAACAAAAAAGTTGTGGAATCACATGATAAAGATGAAAAAAGAGTTTTTGCTAGGAAAAGAAATAATATATTCATTATTAAAAGAAGAAAGAAAAGAGATATGTGAGTTTATTAAAGAATAATTAAGGAAAAAATATATCAGACTCTTAAAGTCACCTCAGATAGCACCAGTGTTTTTTGTAGGAAAACTATAGATATTTAAATGAATGGTATTGTAGCAACCACTAGTCAAAACAACCAATATGTTATGATTCAATGACCTTAGAGTTGATCAAAGAAAAGAATCTTATATTGGGTTAATATAAGAAAACTCAATAGAGAGTTCTGTACAGGATTATTTATCTTATATACTAAAACCTAATGGTCTGTGCTCTACTACTTTAGCCTACCCTAAATAACCATGTGTTTTCCTCAAGGCCAACATGTGTTGTACATGCCATATAATATTATCCTTTCTAGATCCTTCTACAATGTTCTATATGTTATGTGATTTGTGTGACAGTGACCTATGACATTATACTAATCCCTAACTCCAAAATAAAGGAAAAAGTCAAAGTAAAAAAAAATTAAGTCCACTGTTTTCAATTCTAATATAATAAACTACTAAGATAAACTTATCAATAAAGTATCTTGTGGGAATCACAAGAGAACTTAACAAGGAGTTGCTGATGTATTTCTACACTATATATACTAATAGTACAAGTCCTATCCTAAACTACATATGTTATTCATGAGTCTACCATACTATTACTACAAGATGAACATATTACAATCATACTCTTGACATCATTATTTCAGTTTCTTTTACTACATTCCAGACCTATAACATTGCATCATGTAACCATGGTCACATGCCTCTTCTTTTTATTTTTATTTTTACTTTTATTTTTAAATCATCAATTTATTATATAGAGTATGTAGGTAGACTATAGTAGCTACTTTATAACTACATACATGAAGATACAGACTACATAAGAAAGGGAAAATAGAATAAAAGAAAGGAAAATTAAAATCAGAAAAAGCTTGCTCATGATTCAACTAAGTAATTCTATCATCAAAGGAAAAGGCATTACTGTTAAACTCTAAGAAGAAAGTAAAGTATGCTATTGAATCTCTTCTCAGGTTCTAGTAGTTGTTGAAATGTCTACACTCATGAAAAATGTGGTATCTTGATTTGATAGGGTAAAGGCCACATAAACACTTAAACTCTTCTCAAGGGAAGAATCTAAGGTGATATTTACCTATTGGTGTATGATTGACTATTACTGTTGTAGCTCTGACACAAAGCAAGTTGAAATGGCCAAAATATTTGAGCCACAGTCTATCTTTTGATATAGACAGTTCAATAAGCTTTGAATCATCATCTAGAAGCTCTAAAAAATTCGTTCTTTGTCATCCAATGCTTGAAAAGATATTTTCCAGTTGTTGAGAATAATGTTGCATTCACTTTTCCTACTAAGTTCCAAGAGAATCTGCATGGGAAAATGGGAGTGAAGTTGAACTTCTTTGTTTCTTTATCAATCATGTCATGAAGTGACTATTTGTAATTACTGGGACAATCCCAAAACTTAATGGAATTGTTACTATCTTTTTGGAAAAACTCTCTAAGTTCTCTAGATATTGCAGCTGAATGAATTTGATACAGATGGGATGATGAATTAAATATTCTTTTGGCAGTGTGGATGGAATCTGTGATAACAAAGATACATTTGACATCAGAAAGATAAGTAGCTTGATTAATACTATATCTTATTACAAAGAGTTTAACTTTAGTAAATGTAATACTAACTGTATGATGTATTGTCTTGATAACTGGTCTGTCATGGATATGAACATGTGATATCAATGTGGCCACCTGATTCTTAATGCTTGCATCTGTTACAACAATGACCAAGTGTGAATCTAATTATACTTGAAGAGTAATACTATTGAGTTTGAGTAAATGGCTCTTAACATTGTGATTACTTTTCCTGTTCAAAGAATGAAAAGAGAAATGATTAGAGAAATGTCAACAAGTCTGTTTCCTGGTAAAAACTCATAATTAAATAGAGAAAAGAATAGAAAGACTTTATTAAACCTGTTATCTATGTCTACTATTGGACCTTTGATGATCACTTGTTATCTAGGTATAAGTCTTTCTAGCAATAGTTGATGAGGTTCAATATTGTTCAAAGATCTTGTTTTTAGGATCAATTTGATGATATAGTTTTGGGACAGAAAGTGAGCTCTGAGATGAAATCTGCCATTAAGTTTTTAAAAAATGAATAGAGATTAAACCAGCAATGGCTTCAATATCTGATATAGGAGATGTGTGAAAAGCACCTGAAATCTATAAAGCTGCTTTTCTTTGTATTTTTCTGAGTTTTTTAAAGGGGTATAAGAGTGGTGTCTTATTATAATACTACAGTTGAAAGCTGTATAAGGCTATTGGCAAAGCACAACACCTGTATAAACATCTCTTTTGAATGGAACTGAAACCTCTTGATGAATTCCCTAGCATCTTCATGCATTTGATAGTTGAAATAGCCTTGTTGGCATAGAAATTGATATGTTATCAAAATTATAATTTTCAATCAAATATGATCCCAAGGTAACACTATGTATTTTTGGAATAAAGAATGGGACCCTCTAGAGGCATAAGGTCTAAAGAAAGAAGATTGAACACTTCATGTGATCTAGAAAAATGGAACACCTCCATCTTCCCATGCTCCATGATAAGTCCAAATTTCCCAAGATAAGATGAGATGACATTGTAACTACAAAAAAGGTTTGCATTTGAAACTGTTAGAGAATTATTCTGAGAAATAAAAAGACCATCATTTACAAAAGAGAGAATGGAAATAGAAATTTTTAGATTTTAGATTCTTTTTTCAAAGGTATGAAGAATAGAAGAAAGATATAAGGCTAAAAGAATAGGGGAAAGAGCTAACCCTTGGCCAACTCCAACATAGATAGTTCCAGAAGAAGGACAAGACCTTGGAGTCAAACCCAGCTTTGTTCAGAATTAAGGGAAGAAGTTAATAGTTCAACAAAGGAAAAAATTGCACAATATCAAATGCCAATGTGTTAGTGGTGAGATTTTTAACTCATCTCATATGTATAAAGTGGATGAGAGTGATGTCTGCATCTATAATAGACTACTACTTTAGACCACCTAATTGACACAAATAGATAAAATTGTTAGAAATTGACAAGGATTGCAATCTTTTGCCAATAATCTTCTCAAATAGTTTGCCAATTGTGTTAAGCAGACAATGAGATAATAAGCCTTGAGAGAGTCATAAGACTTCTTGTTAGGCTTGGGAATAATAATGGTTGTCAAAATTTTAAAGTACAATAGCCAATGGCTGATATCAATACATGTATTAGCAATGTCAATGAACTTGTTGAGACATGTATTATCTTTGATGATTCTCTTAAGATGTCTTCAAGACAATTTGTCTGGTCCAGAAGTCAAGGTATTACTATATTTCTTGATTGCACTAATGAGTTCTTCTTTCAAAAAAGGGACTTATTTCATAATTTTTTATTAGAAATTTCTTCCAGTACTTGTGGATCTACTTGATGATCTTAAGCTAAGTTAAAAGACAGATAAAGTGCCTGCTATAAATCCTCTAGTTCAATATAGTTGACCATTATACTGAATAGCTTCAATTGCTAAAAGCTTGTATTTCTTAACCCAATTCTTGAGTTCCCATGGCCCATAATTTTTATTAGCAATTCTTGAATCTTTAAATCAAAGAAGTTGTGTTTTGTCTTCTTAATTGTACTCTTGAAATGTTTCCAGTCTTCAATATGTTTGGATTGTCTATAGGTCTCCCTTCAATAATTTTTATTCCACCATTCCTTTGAATGTTTAGTAATATTAACAATTTTCAAGTGTTTATACCATATTCTATCAATATGGATTGCAAACAACTGAACAATAAGTTTGAGTACTTCTTTACTTTGAATATTCTCTATATTAATTTCCTTAATGGCTTCAATTAGTTCATTCAAGAAGTATTTCTCTTCTTTGCTGTTCTTGACTAACATTAATTTTCTGGTTTGAATATGTTTCTCAAAAATGGAGATGTTGATAATGAGAGGAGCATGATCAAAAGTTAATCTCCAGTCAGAATAGATGGTGTGATTGTCATGTTTCAGAGACTTTACCCTAAGAAACATAAGGTTGATGACTGAATTAGAGTCCTGTTGGTTATCTAAATATCTAGTATGAACTTGTTCAGTAGGTCTAGACAGTTCTAAATGAAAAGAATCTGCAACTTCAAAAAGAATGTCACTATAAAAAGAATAATACAGAAAATGTGAATCCCAAATACTATCTCTAATGTTGAAATCTCCAGTCATAATAAGAACATTTCTAATGTTGACTTCAGTATCCTTTAGATACTTCAAAGCTAACTGGGATGAATCTAAGTATACATTAATTAAAAAGTAAACTGAGTCATAATTGAAAAAAGATACAAGAAACATCTCTGTGGTTAAATATATCCTTTCATAGAGAAAATTGAAGTGAGGACAGTCTGACATTGATATAGGTAATAACTCCAGGAGAGTTATTAACTTGAGAGAGGTTCCTAGAAAACATAACCCAGTTTGGATGATTGGGTACTCCTACCAGCTCTTCACCTTCCTTGTTCAGTTTTTCACCTTCCTTATTCTTTGAACTCAGTATGGCATGTAAGAAAGATCAAGATAGTTCTTGAATGAAAATGATATTGAAGAAACTTTGTATTTCTAGTACAGTATTGATGAGGAAATTGTTCTTGTGAACATTTTGAGAGAAGATCTTGATATCTTTCAAAATCATGCTTAAATACCATTCACAGATGAATAAATTGACTGCATTTTGCTTTCACAAAGCTCTTGGTGTTTCTTTAAATGCCATTTCTGGTTAAACCAATGTTGCCAGAAGAAACACTGGTTAGAGTCTGCCTGATGATCACCTTAGCAATTCAAACACTTGAAAGAGTGGGGGTATGGTTCTCTCTGCTTTATTTCAAGTCTAGGAGGGTTAGTTTTGGGATTCACTTTACAGTACCAAGTGAAATGACAATGATGTTTAGATTTATGGGAACCATTGCACTTTACACACTTAAATCCTTGAATTTTGCATGAAAATGTCACATGACCCCATTTCTAGCAGTTCTTGCACTGGAATACTCCTGGGTTCATATTCACACCCCTAATAGTTGCTATGTAGCTTCTGACATTGAAGCACCTGTTGATCAGTTTTTTAGCTTTATTACTGCTTTGAACATTCCAAATGTCAAGCCAGATAATGCCCATGTCTGATTTGGAGGAGACTTTGATTATATGAGGTTTTGATGCTAATGCAATGTTGTTGAAGATATGGTTTTTCTTTTGAGATAAGATTTGAATTGGGATAACTATAGAACTTTGACCTCATTGGCTTCAATACAGTTAGTGCTCTTAACATACTTCTTGATGGTCTGGAGATCTAGATATGAGGCAACTTTGTTTGTGATAATAGTAACTTCTGATTGCTCTTGATAAATAAAGTTGACCATGATATTCAACTTGATGTTTTTTAAGACTCTGTTTAAGTTAGTAACATGATTGCTACTATTTTTCATAAAACTCATCTTGTTGTTATTGTTTGTAGAGATAATGACTTGTTTCCTAGATGGGCCTTTTGTAGTCATGATAAGTTTTGGTTTAGACTTACCATTACTGTTGATGATTTTTTGTATGTTTTCAATCTTCTTTGCTTGAAGGTTTAGAAAGGCCTTCTTGATTTTGAGAACATCTCTTGTATTGTTCCCTGAATGTGATACTTAGGCATATGATTTACCATTGTTATTGTTTTCATTGAACTGGTCATCTTGAAAAATTTAGAGATTTCTTTGACTTCTTTAGATGATTTAGCCAAGATAAGTAGAGGTAACCTTTTGATGCTTGCAGATTTGTCTGTGCTATTTTTCCCTTTTTTCCCATTCTTCATTAGATTAACATTTGGAGTATATTTGAAAGATACTTTCTGTCTAAAAGAATTGTTATTCTTGTCAGCAAAAAGTGAATTCCATTCTGAACTGTAGATAGCAGAAATAAGTTTCCATGTGGCTTCACCTATACCCCTAAGTTTGGGAACTTTGTTAGATTTGTTGATGTCAATTTTTTCATTTTCAACATATTTAGCAATGCAAATCATTGAGTTCTTGATATTCTTTGCATCAGACAGAAGGTGTTCTAAAAAGCCATGAAGAGAAACAGGCTGGAATATTCTATCCCAATACTTCAGTTCCATAGGTTGATTGGAATCATATGGAATTTGAATATTGATGATGTCTTCTGATTGACTCATATTAGTATTGTTTGGGAGTGTACTTATTACAACTCAAAGATCTTAGAGTTGATCAATGAATAGAACCTTATATTAGGGTTAACACAAGAGAACTTGATAGAGAACTCTGTTACTGTACTATATACTAAATTCCCATGGTCTGTGCTACTACTACTTGAGCCTATCCTAAATAACCATATATTTGCCTTAAAGTCAACATGTATTATATATATTGTATAATGTCATTCTTCCAGAACCTTCTACTTTCTTTTGTTGCTATCTCATGATCTGTGACTGTTATTGTGACTTGTGACAGTGTGACAGTGATGTCATGCCAAAACCCTAACCCTAGTTCCCAGGATAAAAGATAAAAGAAAAGAAAAGAAAAAGAAAATTAAAAGAGAAGTCAAAAGAAACTTGGGTCCAAACTTCATAAGTCTGACAGTATTCTTTTCTCATATTGTAGATGTATTCTTTAGGGTCAGAGCTTCATTTTGAATATGTTGCTGGTTCCTAGTAGAATCTTTATTAGATGCCTTTCTAACAGAATTACCTGCATCATTTTTGTTCTTGTACAATAGCTAGGAATTATCAATTAGATTTCTTACCTCCTCATTAGGGAGGTTGTTGTTAGTTTCCATTCTCTCATAGTATGGAATAGAAGAAGCATTTGAAGTAACCAATGTACTTTTTGAGCTTACTTTGCTAGAAGAGTTCATTCTTTTCCTGATAAAGTTGTTATCAACATCCATCACCATATCAGCTGGTATTTTGGCTATTTAAAAAGATTTTGAGTTGAGAGCTGAAGTAGAAATTTGTATATTCACTAATTCTCTTATATATGTTACTATACAAGATGGTAGTATGAGAGAAAGAAGTGATGATGTCATATGCCTCTTCATTGTCTAAGAAATAAAAGAAAAAGAAAATCAAATTAAAGAAAATAGATTAAAATAAAATAAAATAAAATAAAATATAAGGATTCAAGCATACCATAACAAATGGATGATTAAAAATAATTACTCTTAATCTTTAATTTCAGATATTATAGAGAATATTGGCATGAAGAAAGTATTTACTAAATTAGATTTATAGTAGGATTATAATAATATATGGATAAAGGAGGAGAATGAGTGAAAGACAGTGTTCAAAGCACTGGAAGAGTTGTTTAAACCAACTATAATGTTCTTTGGACTTGCAAATCCTCTAAAAATATTCCAAATAATGATGAATAAGATTCTACAGAACTTAATCAATACTGGAGAAGTAGTAAGTTTTATTAATAATGTTATAGTAGAAACAAAGAAAGAAGAAGGACATGATGAAGTAGTAAAGGAGATAATAAAAAGGTTAGTAAAAATAACTTGTATATGAAATCAGAAAAATATAAGTGAAAAGTTAGAAAAGTGGGATTCTTAAGAGTAGTGATTAGACTAGAGGGAATTAAGATAGAAGAAGAAAAGATGAAAGGAGTGTTGGATTGGCTAACTTACAAAAAGGTCAAGGATATGTAAAGGTTTTTGGAACTAGCTAACTACTATTAGCAATTTATTAAAGATTTTGCATCTATAGCCAGACTACTACACAACTTAGTGAAAAAGGATTAAAAGTTAAAAGCACCAAACTTAGACAAAATAAGAATAGAAGTTGATATATTAGAATATACAATAGAAAGAGTGTTATTAATAGAGTGTAAAGATGAGAAATGGAGGCTTATAGCATACATTACTTCTTTCACTCATATCACCATCTTGTATAGTAGCATCCAGTAGTAAATCATTGAATAAAAAACCAAGTTCTAACAAAACTGTTAGTTAGTAATCCTACAATAAGGATAGTCATCCTATTTCTATTCCTTTTAAAGACTCTTCAAAAGAGAACACAAATACTTTAGTTTCTCATAGTACAAGAGAGACTACATCCAATATTTCTATGTCTGTAGATCTACTAATGAGGAATCCTGGCAATAGCAGGACTTTGCAAGTTCCATCTTCATCCCAATCTTCCTCTTCTCAACTTTTTGCAGTCTTACAACCCACAGAAGAAAACATGTCTACAGACAGGCAACCTATAAAAACAAATGTATCTGTATCTCAAGACCAAGACATGTCTAATAACACTGAACCCATGTTGGAGTCTTTGGCTATTCCTTACAATGATAATCAACCAGCTAATCTAGAACTTTGGAATGGCCTTTTTGCTCCTATCTTGTTACTTGGGATTGA
>Ga0157358_1000843_pt1 | contig 13122 bp, 6 predicted proteins | sample AttcapACBM2_FD_111484 | JGI IMG/M metagenome (GOLD analysis project Ga0157358, IMG submission 111484) | Fungus gardens microbial communities from leaf cutter ant in Botucatu, State of São Paulo, Brazil - Atta capiguara ACBM2 | ecosystem: Host-associated > Fungi > Mycelium > Unclassified ...
AGTCTTGCACAGTCACTGCGGAGTAGACATGAGATAAACACATTGTTGTAGCATGGACCACCTATAACTTATATAAATAGGGTAACAATTCAGCAAGGGCTCCTTGTCAAGTTCTCTTGTAAATCTCCACTACTAGATAGCCTACTGAGAGCTTTGCTGAAGTAAACATACTACAAGTGCCATTCTGACGAGTGGTTGCTACAACACTCAACATTAACAATATTCTTACCAATCTTATAATTCTGAAACCTGTGAATATTAGTATCAAACCTTATCTTTATATCTATAAATATACCCTATTCATCATTATCTTTAAAACCCCCTTCTTTCACTAGTACTCCTATATCTAGAAACCTCTCTTATTGTTCTTAATTCTATAACTCTTTTCTGTCAGATGTTAGTAGTGATTGACAAACTGAATAAGCTTTTTTAAACTCTTGTTTCTTATACTATTGTAATAACCACTAACAAAAACAGTTAATAGTTTACTAAATAATATATATTTTATGTTACATAGTCTATGCTATAATAAATAACTTTACTTTAAAGTACATATATTATTTATAAGTTTATCATACATATACTTTGAAGATAACATATTATATACATATATTCTAACATTATTGTTCTAGTCTCTTTTGCTATGTTCTAGACCTATAATACCACATTATGTAACCATAATTACATACCTCTTTATTAACCAATAAAGAAACAAAAAATTAAATAAAAGAAAAAAGAGAAAAAATTAAAATAGATAATATAAAAATAATATATATAAGTGTTATGACTTAGATATCAGAAATAAGACAAAAGCACTCTCTTGTATTGAATAGTACAAGAAAACTCAATAGAGTTCTAAATATAGGCTAGTCTATCTTATATACTTTAGATTATAGTCTGTACATATACTATAACTAATCTACCCTAATATTTATACACTTTCTATAATACACTTTTTATAATACACTTTTCATAAGGCTAATATATTGTTGCTATATTATATTGTTATAATTCAATCTTAAAGTGTTAAGATAAAAAAAAACCTTATATTAGGTTAACATAAGAAAACTTGATAAAGTTCCAAATACAAAGTGTTTACCTTATATATACTAGTTAGTTGGTCTATATGCAATTTTATCTAACCTATCCTAAAGGTCATATATACTTTATAAAGTCAACATATAGTAAACATATTATATAACATTATTCCAAAACCTTTTATATTATTCTATATAATATATGATTATGTAACTGTGACTGTGACAGTTACATCTAACTCTAAGTCTGAAAATGAAAATAAATAAAGTTCACTGTCTTTAACTTTAACATGTATAATATTACCTATTCTAGAACTTTCGATAACTTTCTCTATGTCACATAATTGTATAACCTGTGATTATGACATATATAACCACTCTGTGGTAGATGCTATACTTTGTGACTTATATAACTATCACATCCCATCTTTTTTTGAATTATCAATTAATTATATGAAACTCAAAGATAAACTGTGATAACTATAAAAAGTAGCTACTTACATAAGAGAAAAAGAATAAAATTAGAAAAGTAGCAAAGTGAAACTAAGCTAAGACATTTTCCTGAAAGCAAAAGGCTTCAGAATTGAACTTTAAGAACATAAGTATATTCATAATAGATTCTCTTCTCTAGTTCCAATACTTGTTGTTACAACTTAAGCCCAAGAGTTTGGTCAAAAGAAGAAACTAATATTATTGAGCACAAAAAAACTCAGTAATGTTCTTAGTACAAAATTGTCTACTTTATATATCTTTGGTATATAGTCTGTACACACCTATATTTAGCCTACTCTAAATATTATGAGTTAAATAAAGTCATTCTATCTTTTATGATATATGATACCATTCTTCTATGATATCATATGACCTTATGATGGTAACTGTGAAAATTGTCACATCTTGTTCCTTCAATTTTTAGAAAAAGAAAAAAGAACTACAAGATAGAAAAAGTCTAAGTGAAAAATAGAAAGACTTTATATAAGAAACTCAAATGAAGAAATAACAAGTCTACTGTCTTAGCTTCTAACACTTGTTGTATTTCTAACACTCAAATAAAATATAATATATCTCCTTATTTTAATAGAGTAATTACTATATAAACAAGCTATAGGTTCTTTAAGAAAGAATCTAAGCCTATATTTATCTATTAGTGTATAATTAGTGATTAATCTTGTGATCTGTGCACATAATGAATTTGAAAGGCCAAAATATTTCAGCTATACTTTTTTTTTTGTGTATATCAGACAAATATCTTCTCCTTTGTTATCTTTTAAATTGAGAAAGTTTCTTTCTTTGTAATCAGAGGCTCAAAGCATCATCTGCTATTTGCAAATGATGTAATTGTATTCTTCTTTTCTGCTGAACTTCCAAGATGTTCTACTTGGTAGAATAGGATCAACATTAATACTCCTTGACTCTTTGTCAACTATAGCATGTGGAGACCATTTGATACTGTCAAAACAGTTCTAGAAATAAATTAAATTGTTGGGATTTTTATTGATGAATTCTTTAAGACTCTTTAATATTGTAATTGAATAAAGTTGCTATGAATAAGTTGAAGTATCAAAGATCTTCTTTACAGCTTGGATGGCATCTATACTAATAACTACTTACAAGGTATTGTGTAGTTTTGTCACTTAGTCTATTCTACATCTAATGGCAAATAATTTAGCTTCTATAAAGTTAAAATTCATTGTGTGGTAAACACATTTGTTAACAATATTATGATCTTCTTGAATGTGAGATACTGAGGTAGCAATATTTTTTACACTAGTATCAGTGATGACAAGTATAGTGTCTTAATTGTTGAGCAAATCTTTATATATTGTCAGGCCTATTGTGATAAGTTATTATGATATTTGTGTCTTTATGATTAACTATAGTGAAAGAAAATTGATCAGAAAAATATCTACTAGATGAAAACTGAGTAAAAACTCTTTATTTAAAGAGTCAGAAGAAGAAAGGACTTTGTTCAAATAATGGTTAATATCAACAATAAGACTTTTGATTTTTGCCCATTGTTTCAACATAAGGAGAGATGTTACTACATAATGAAGAGTGGTCTCCTGAGAGTGTTAATCATCAAGCAAGAAGAAAAAGGTATATTGTTTAGAAAGAAATGTCATATATAGCTGTAGATAACTAATTATTTTGTCAAGATAAAACTGAATTGGAATGAGACTGGCTATAATCTCAACACCCCAGATAAGAGAGATGTAAAATACTTCTGTAATCTACAACATTGCTCTTTTTTATATTTTCTTAAGTTCCTTAAGTAGATAAAAAAATAGTACTCTTTTGAAGTACTACAACTGTAAACCATATAAAGAAATAGATAAAACACAAGTCCTGTACAGAAAACATTTGTATATAGAAGATAACCTTCTATTCAAATTTCCCAACATTTTCATTGTCAAGACAACAGAAAGTAGACTTAGTTTTTTATTATTTTCTTTCTCATTTTTATTTTCCTTTTGATTTATTTTTCATCTTTTCTATTTTTAGAACTCTGGGGTTAGGGTTAGAAGTGATTGATCACATTAGTCACATTTGATGGTATAGTCACAATATTGATCACAGGATTTGAGAGAAAGTCATAGAAGATTCTAGAACAAGTGATGTTATACAACATAGATATCATATGTTGACCTCATGTACTACACATGGTTGTTTATGGTAGGGTGCACAGTAGTTAGCATGGACCATCAGTAGTAGTATATAAGATAGACTAGTTTGTAAAGGGATTTCTATTGAGTTCTCTTGTGTTACCCAATACAAAGTTACCTCTTAATCCAACTCTAAGAGTTTTGAGTTATAACATTCATATCTTTTGTTAGAAACACAAATATTGGACTTTATTTTATTTTTCTTTTCTTTTCTTTTCTTTTCTATTTCTCTCAGTCTATTCAATTTTTAGAGCTAGGGTTAGGAATCAGTGGGATGTCACAGATCACACTGTCACATAATTATATACCATGATGAAAAATGGTATAAGGTTCTGAAAGAAATGACATTATACCATATGTTATATACATAGTGGCTTTAAGACAGATATATGGTCATTGAGGATAGGCTAAAGTAGTAGTGCACAGACTAGTAGTCTAAGGTATATAAGGTAGACAATTCTGTACAGAGTTCTCTATCAAGTTCTCTTGTGTTATCCTAATACAAGATTCTTTTCTTTGATCAACTCCAAGGTCATTGAATTGTAATACCTTTGATTATAAAGAGTGCTTTGTTGGCATAGTGATGAACATAATGTCTAAAGAATAGCTTCTTATCAAAGAAAAAATAGTATCTCTATATGTCTTTCAGATAGAGTAAAGAACCTCCTAATAAAGAAAAGTCTAACAGGAAAGGGTTGATATTATTTCTCAATCTTGAAAAGTGGAAAACTTCTGACTTGCCATGTTCAATAATAAGGCCAAACTGAGTAAAAAGGAACAAAATGATGTTATAACTGCAAAAGATATTTGTGTTTGATTTTTCATAGCTTTTCTCTTGAGAAATAAGAAGTCCATTATTTACAAAAGAGAGAGTGAAAATTGGAATAGAAAGTAAAAAAGAGACTTAGTTCTTTTTTTGAAGATGTGAAAAATAAAAGCTATATAAATGACTGAAAGAATTGGAGAAAGAGTGAAATCTTGTTCTACACCTACATCAGCTTTAAAGAAATAAGAAACAAAACTGTTTCATATATATTGTATTTGCCCATTAACTAAATAATCAGAAAAGAAGAAAGAGATATAAGAATCAAAACCAGCTTTATTTAAAATAATTGGAAGAAGTTGGTGATTGAGAGAAAGAAAAAATTGAGCAACATCAAATACAAAAGTACTTGTGTAAAGACTTCTGAGCTATCCTATATATAAGATAAGTTAGAAAAACTCTAGTATCTGTAGTTGACTATTGTTTGATATTCCCTATTTGAGTTAAATGAATAAAGTTCAAAGTAATAGAGTAAACTTGAATTCTATTGCTAATAACTTTTTTAATCAACTTTTACAACTATATTGAGGAGAACAATAGGTTAAAAGATTTTGGAAGTATCATATGAAGATTTATTTGGCTTTGAAATGATAATTGATGTTGACTTCTTAAAGTAAGACAGCCAATAACTAAGATCAATGCACAAGTTAGCAATGTTGATAATATTTGAAATGCACTTGTTGTTCTTAATCAGAGTTTTCAAGTGGCTCCATAAAATGTGATTAAGGTCTGGGGTAGACAAGTTGCTATATTTACTGATAGCCTCAATTAATTCTGCTTTAGAAAAAGAAGGCCATTCTGTATTAGGATATAATGGAACTTCTTTTAATAAATGTGGATTTATAAGCCTATTCTGAACCATGTTATAATATTAATAGAGTGCTTGCCATAACTCTTCTAATTCATTGCATGAATAATTGTTGTGCTTAACTGCTTTAATAGCTGTTAGTTTTTGTTTCTTGATCTAGTTCATTAGGTTCTATGGTCTCTTATTAGTCATCATGATTTCTTGAATTTTATTATCAAAGAAAGTATATTTTGCCAATTTGACAGTATTCTTGTATTTGAGCAAATCTAATCTTTTCCTAAATGTTTGATACAAGAATAAGTTTCTACTGTATTCTTTGTTCCATCAGGCCTTGGAATGTTTAGTAATATGGACTTATTTGGCATGTTTATACCAAAGTTCTTTTGTAATAGAAGCAAATTTTCTAACTGTTTTTTCTAAGGTCTCTTAATCATGGATATTAGTCATGTCAATATTTCCTAATCTAGTTATCAGATTATTCACAAATGCCTTTTCTTCTTTGATGATAGCTAGTTTTTTCTCTAAAATATGAACTGATAAGAAAGTATAGTTAAATAGGCCTTAGAGGTCAGATAAGATAAAATAATGGTTTAGCTCCTCTGAAATGGAGTGAAGGAACATAAGGTTAAGAACTGAACTTGAATTACAGTAATTATCAGTATATCATGTAAGAACTTGGTTGACTGAAGTTGAAAGTTCTAAGTTTAAGAAATTAGTATGGTGTAAATGATGAGAATATGAAGGATCCTATTCATTGTCTCTTATATTGAAATCAACTGTCATTATCAGAACATTATTCACCTCAGTATCCTTGAGATACTTTAAGACAAATTGCCAGTTATCTGAATATATGTTAATAAAAAAACACATGATGCTGTTATTGAAAAAGGAGATGAGATTAATGTCTTTGTAATTAAAAATGTCTTCTATTAAAGAGAAATATAACCTTATGAGTCTAATATTGATATAAGTGAGAACTCTTGGGTGTTTGTTCTCATTGTTCAAGTTTCTAGTGAATAAGGTTTATAATGGGTGATTAGAGACTCCTATAATTTTCTTGTCTTCTTCAGACAAAGCACAAGAAATGCAACAAAGAATAGACCAAGATGGTTCCTGAATAAAAAATATTATAACCTTTGCAGTTTTTTAAAAATGTGTCAGTAAGAAGTTTGTTTTTGCAAATATTCTGTAAAAATATTTTTAAGGATTTAAGAATTATTAGTTGTTACTGTTTATAGATGAGTAAATTGAGTTTATCCTGATTTCTTAGAGCTCTTGAGATTTCTTGTTATACCAATCACAATTGAACCTGTGTTTTCAAAATAGGCATAAATTACTATCTGCTTGGTAATTGCCTTTACAATTGATACATTTGAAGCTATATAAGTATAGTACTTCTTTGGAGGTTTTGAATCAGGGCAGTTGATTTTGAAGTTCACTTTATAGTACCATGCTATGTCCCTATAGTGTTCAATTTTATAGGGACCATTGCATTTTTGGCATTTAAACCTGTGAATATAACATGTGAAAGTAGTATGTTCACATTTCTAGCAGTTTTTGCACTAGAGAATGCCAGGGTTCATATTGATACCTCTAATTGTGACAATGTGTTAACTAATGTTAAAGCATCTATTAATTAGCATTTTTCTTTTTATATCATTTTGGAAATCTCAAATGTTGATTCAAATGACAGCCATGTCTAATTTTGGAGAAGCCTTGATAACATATAGTTAGGAGACTAAGACCACATTATTAAAGATATATGTAGTTTTTAGAACTTTCTCAATAATTTCATAAGTCACCAAAAGGTTAATATCTTTGATCAAGTACAGAATATCTAAGATTTTCAAATATGATTTCAACTGTGAAAGCCTAGAATTCATTACATTGCTTGAATTGACATTGTTTAGGTTCTTCATGTATTTTTTAACAACATTCAAATCTAAGATAGCTGCAACTTTGTTAGTGGTAACAATAATATCTTTATTATCCAATCTAACAAAGTTGATGACCACTTCAGATTTGATACCCTTGAGTAACCTGTTGATATTAGTGACATGAATGTTTGATCAAGCTATTACTCTTTCAACATTGTTAGAACCCATGAGAATGATTATCTGTTTATATGAGAGGCCTCTAGTTGTTATATTGAGTTTAGGCTTCCCTTTGTTTTCCAAGTTGTTGATGACTTTATGGATTTTTAAGATTTTATGAGACAGAAGTTTGGGAAATACATACTTGATTTTAATAATCTTGTTGATACCTCTCTCTGAAGCCTGAGTATATGACTTGTATTTTGATGTTTGATCTTCTTTCTAAAATTTAGATTTAGCTAAGACTAATTTGCTAGGTCTGGAAGGAATAGACAGAGGAATTCTAAAGATATTAGTAGGTTTGCTCTTACCTATATCTTTGTCTTCTTTCTTCTGATTTGAATTGACAAAAAGTTGTTTTATCCTTGGCTTCAAGTTTGTTCTATCCTGTTTCATAGATAGATAAGATAAAATCCTATGCTGCATATCCAAATTGAGAGATTTGTAAAATATCATCCACAGTTCTATCTTCCATTTTACATTCTATAATAAATGCTACCATCCTGTAGAGTGAGCATGTGATATTTCTGGCATTACCTTCTAAGTATTTGTCTATGCTAAAGATCAAGATGAGATAAAAATTGCTATTCTAAAGTTAACTGTCTACAAGTATATTGTCTGCATAGAGGATAGCTGAAGGTTGGAAGCCTTATATAGGGTACAAGTTGTTAAATGCTGCCTCAAGAAGGGTATGCTTTATGTCTGCAGTTAGTGCCTAATTAATAGAATTGTTTACCCATTCCTTGGCTATAGTATAAGAATATGCTCTGCATATATCTTGGAAGATACATTTAAAAGCACCAAAGCTTATCTAGAGCTATTAACACTAAAAGATATAAGCTAACCTCTCAAAGTGTTAACTTCCATGTTGATAGCCATTTCTGTAAAGAACTCTTGAAAGTTACTACTAGTGTTAAATACAAAAGAGAACAATGTATTCACTTAATTTCTTTCATATGCTATCATATGAGATGGTAGCAAGAAAGAAAGAAGTAATACCATATCACATCTTTTACCTAAGTTTAAAATAAAAAAAAAGTAAAATAAAAACCTAAAATAAAATAAAATAAAAATAAAATAGAAAGAAAATAAAAACCAAGTCTATCATTTACAAGTCTGACAATCAGAGTTCAAGTATACCATAACATATACATTTATTTGTCTGTTAAATAGTTTACTTACAATTAAAACAAGATTCTCTAGGCTCTATTCTTTTTCAAAAGTAGTCACACCTTTAAATAGTCTAAGAACAACTTTGGAGTCTTCTAAAAACAGTAGCTACTATAAGTATCTTTACAGTTTATACTAATTAAGTAGAACATTTATGATATAAGCAAAGATTATAAGAGAAAGAGAAGTGAAAAGAAAGTAGAAACAAGAAGAAGAAAGAAAGCTAAGAAGAATGAATTGGAAAAAAGATCAATACAAGAAAGAAAGTGTTTTAGTTATAGAGAAAATTGAAAATAAAGTAATGAAAAATAAGAAGACAATCTTGAAAGAAGAAATATTAAAAAAAGAAAAGAAAGAAGAAAGAAGAGAGAAGAAGGAAAACCTAGTGGATGTGATAAAAATAGATAATGTCATGGTACACTTTTAAGTCAACAATTTATTACATAGGGCACAATGGCAGTTTGTGCCTACAGAAGGAATTATGTATGAAGTATCAATATCCTAATCTTTTTATGTAGTTACCCAACACAAAGGACTACTAAAGAATTAAACCCATAACCTCAAGTAGGTTTGAGGTAGGCATAATACACATGGATGGGGGTCTCTTCCACTATGCCATCTTTCCCCCAACATGGTATACTTAAACCCTTATATTTTATTTTGATTTTCTTTTCTTTTTATTTATTTTCTTTAATTTGATTTTTCTCTTTTTTTTCTTTCTTAAACAATAAAGAGGCACATTACCATGGTTACATAATACATCACATGATATTATATTACAGGCCTAGGATATAGGATAAGAAAATGGAAGGATAACATCAAGATACATATCTATGATCTTATAGTATATATATAGTGTACTTATAGCTAATACATGAACATTAGAGTAGAGCTATTTATTGCTAGCATGAACTATGTATCTATAGTATGAATAGGATAGTAATACATCAGAGACTCCTTGTCAAGTTCTCTTGTGATCTTCATAAGATTCTCATTTATAAGGCTATTAAGTATGCTATTGATGTTACAACTCAAAGATCTTAGAGTGGATCAATGAATAGAATCTTGTATTAGAATTAATACAAGAGAACTCAATAAAGAACTCTATACAGAATTGTTTTTATATATCTAAAACTAATGGTCTATACTCTACTATATTAGTATTATATTTTAAGACTTAAAGTTAAAGTCAAAAGAGTAAACCTTAGATTGAGTTAATCACAAGAGAACTTGATGGAGTTTCTAGTATACAGTTGTCTACCTTATATACTCTACTAGATAGTTCATACTACTACTATGTCTAGCCTATCCTAAAGACTATATGTAAATCGTAAGATTAATATATGTTAAGTACATTGTATGACATTATTATTCCAGAACATTCCACCATATTCCATCATGACTATGTGATCATATGACCATTACTGTAACAGTGTCATATGACATGTGATGTCATGCTTCTACTCTAATTCCTAAATAAAATAGAAATGAAAATGAAAAGAAAATGGAAAAAATAAAATAAAATTTAGTCTAACATTTACAACTCTGACAGTTAACCTACTCTAAATAACTATGTATTTGTCTTAAGATCAATATATATTAAACATGTTGTATAACATTATCTTTCCAGAACCTTCTATATGTAATATATGATTTTGTGACAGTAACATGTAATATTATGCTAAACCCTAACTCTAAGTCCAAAAATAAAAAATAAAGAAAAAGAAACTAAAATGAGAAAGAAATTGACAATAAATAAAGTCTACTATCTTTGATTCTGACAATTGACTATCTTGGTTAGTAGTTTCCATAATAAAAGAAGAAGAATTGTTGTAAGAGGTTACTGTGAAAATAGGATTGAAAAGAATAGATACATAGAAAGAGATTTGTTATGAACTTAAGTCTTTTAGAGTTAGACAAAAGAACAAACTCTTATATTAGAGTAAACACAAGAGAACTCAATAGAGAGCTCTTTACAAAATAATCTACCTTATAAACTCCTACAGATGGTTTGTGCTATGTACTGTGCATCCTACCCTAAATGACCATGTGTAAAGCATGAGGCCAACATGTGGTATCCATGTTGTATGATGTTATTTTGTTCTAAAACCTTCTATTCTCTTCTCTCAAATCCCATAATCAATGTTGTGACTATACCATTAGATGTGACTAATGTGACAGTGTGACCAATCATGTCTACCCCTAACCCCAGTATTCTAAAAATAGGAAAATTAAAAATAAATTGAAAATAAAGTAAAAATAAACTAAGTCCACTTTCTGCAATCTTGACAAGATTATTGTAAAGACATTGTTGAATAGTAGAGTGATAGAGTTGGTAATGAGTTCAGAGTTTATAAAAAAGCAGAAGTTTAAATTGAAAAACTAAAAGACCTATTTATATATAGAATATAAATAATTCTTTCAACAAGAAGGAACTTATTGAGTATATAATAAAGATAAATATTTATTATACAAAATATAAGGAGAGAATAGAGATAGATATAATTGGTGGACAAAAATAGAAAGTAATTTTAAGAATGCCATGGCTAGCACACCACAATCCTGAAATTGACTGGAAAATAGGAGAAGTGAAGATGATGAGATGTCTAGAGAAGTGTAGAAAACAGTAAAGGTCAAAGTAGGAAAAACTAGAATGGTAAAAACAAAGAGAAGAAGATAAAAAGACAATAGAGATAAAGAAAGTAGCAAAAGAATAGTTAGAATGAAGAAAAGAAAAGTTAGAGGAAGAAGTCAAAAATTGATTCCTCCAAGGTTCTATAGATAAATCCATGTCTTTGGAAAGAAAGCAAGTAAGAAGATACTAGTGAAGAAAATGTACAATCATACAATTGAGTTGAATAAAATGTTTGTGCCAAAGAAGAAGAAGATTTATCTATTATCAAGGGAGAAGAGAAAAGAGGTATATAAGTTCATTAATAAACAATTAAAGAAAAGATATATTAGGCCTTTGAAATCACCTCAAACAGTACCAGTATTTTTTGTAGGAAATAAAAATGGTAAGAAAAAAATGGTTCAGAACTATAAGTATTTAAATGAATGGACTATTAAAAATAATTATGAATAAAGAAGAGATAAGTGAAAGATAGTGTTCACAACTCTAGAAGAGTTGTTTAAATCTACTGTAATATTCTTTGGGCTTACAAATTTGCCAGCAACATTTCAAATGATAATGAACAAGATCTTGTAGAACTTGGTCAATACTGGAGAAGTAGCAAGTTTTATTAATGACATTATAGTGGAAATAGAGGAGAAAAAAGGATATAATGAGATAATAGAAGAGGTATTAAAGAGGTTGGCAGAGAATGATTTGTATGTGAAACTGGAGAAGTGCAAGTAAAAGGTTAGAGAAATAGAACTCTTAGGAGTAGTGATTAGACCAGAAGAAATAAAAATAGAGTATAAAAAGATGAAGGTGGTATTATATTAGCTAACTCCCAATGAGATCAAGAATGTTCAAAAGTTTTTAAGACTTGCCAACTATTATAGGTAGTTTGTCAAAGATTTTATATTCATAGCCAAACTGTTACATAACCTGGTCAAAAAAGAGAAATGGGAATTAAGGCAAGAGAAGTCATTTAAGACATTGAAAAAATAGTTTACTATGGAATCCATTCTAGTAGTATTGGATCTAGATAAGAATATGAGAATAAAGATAGATATATTAGATTATGCTATGAGAGAAGTGTTATCAATGGAATATAGTGATAGACAATGAAGGCTGGTAGGATACTTCTCAAAATCTCTCAATAAGATACAGAGAAACTATGAGATTTATGATAAAGAGATATTGGTAGTAATTAGAGATTTAGAAAACTGGAGATATTTGTTAGAAGGTGCTAAATTCAAGTTTGAGGTCTGGACAGATCACAAGAATTTGGAATATTTCATGAAGACACAGAAGTTAAACAAAAGACAAGCTTAATAGGTACTATATTTGTCAAGGTTTGATTTCACTTTGAAACATGTTCCAGGAATAAAAACAGGAAATGTAAATAGATTAAGTAAGAGGTTAAGTTGGAAGATTGGAATGAAGAGTGATAATGAAAATCAGAAGTTAATAAAAGAAGAATAGATAAAAATTATAACAGAAGTAGTTGTAGAAAGACCAGAGATATTATTAGTAAAAATTAAAAAAGCAAGAGAAAGATAAGGAGGTGACAAGAGTAGTAGAAAACAGAGGTAAGAAATTTCAGAGGTGACAAGTAGGAGATAAAGAGAGACTTAGTATTAAAGAAAGGAAAGATGTATGTACTGAAAGATAAAAAGTTGAGGTTAGAAGTTATCTAGTTATACTATGATGTACCAGTAACTGGATATAAAGATAGATGAAAGATCATGGAGTTAGTAACAAGGAATTACTGGTTGTTATGAACTAAAACCTTAGAGTGAGGTAATAGGACAACTCTTGTATTGAGTAACACAAGAGAACTCAATAGAGAACTCTTCTACAAACTAGTCTACCTTATATAGTCCTACAGATGGTCCATGCTAAGTACTGTGCACCCTA
>Ga0157358_1000844_pt1 | contig 13095 bp, 12 predicted proteins | sample AttcapACBM2_FD_111484 | JGI IMG/M metagenome (GOLD analysis project Ga0157358, IMG submission 111484) | Fungus gardens microbial communities from leaf cutter ant in Botucatu, State of São Paulo, Brazil - Atta capiguara ACBM2 | ecosystem: Host-associated > Fungi > Mycelium > Unclassified ...
GCAGGCCATAAAAGTAACGTGCTGCCAGCTTTCCAGTTTTTCCAGCCGCAGGTGAATCGGATTACGTAACATGTTGGGATCTCTTAAACAAAAGTGCGCGGGCTGCAGTGTAACCGAAAAGCCCGCGCCTCACACCGTTATAGCAGAGTGCCCAGACGGGCGAAAGCAGGCCGGTTGGACGCTACGGCATCGGCCCAGCGCGTCGGTTCCGGCAAGCGGTAGCCCTGCAGGCAGGTTTCAACCCAGTGCAGCGCTGTATCGGCGCTGACGCGGTGGCCCGGCGAAATAAACAGAGGATTGCAGCGTTTTTTGCTGCGTAATACCCAGCCAATCTGCTCGCCCTTATCGATCAGCGGCTGCCGGGAACCCGGCTCGTCGCCTAACGGCTCGAACTTGCCGCACAGCCGGCTTTTCGCCACGCCGATAGTCGGCACATCCACCAGCAGGCCAAAATGGCTGGCAACGCCAAGGCGGCGAGGATGCGCAATGCCCTGACCATCCACAAACAGCAGATCGGGTTTTTGCTCCAGCTGCTCCCAGGCGGCCAGTAGAGCAGGATATTCACGAAACGAGAGAAAACCGGGAATATAGGGCATGGTGGTCGCTATCCGCGCGACGCGATGCTCAATCAGCTTCAGCGAGGGATATTCCAGCAACACCAACGCGGCGCGCGTGACCTCACCGCCCTGCTCAAATCCCACATCCGCCCCGGCGATATAGCGTGGCGGCATTACGTCAAAATCATCGGCGCGTACCACTTCTGCCGCACGCGTCGTCTGTTCCTGCTTTAATGCCTGTATATCCATAATTAATCCTGGTGATACTGTCCTGACAGTTTGTGGACGGCCTCCACAAAAGCACCCGCGTGTTCCGGTGGGACATCCTGATGAATGCCGTGACCCAGGTTGAACACGTGGCCCGTGCCGTTGCCGAAGCTCTGAAGAATACCCGCGACTTCCTGCTCAATTCGGGCAGGAGAGGCATAAAGCATAGAAGGATCCATGTTGCCTTGCAGCGCCACCTTGTGACCGACGCGTCGACGTGCCTCGCCAATATCCATGGTCCAGTCCAGACCAAGTGCATCGCAGCCGGTTTCCGCCATCGCTTCCAGCCACTGACCGCCACCTTTAGTAAACAGCGTAACGGGCACGCGGCGACCGTCATTTTCACGCTGCAGGCCATCAACGATTTTGTGCATGTAGTGCAGAGAGAATTGCAGATAATCGCGCCCGGTAAGGACTCCGCCCCAGGTATCGAAAATCATCACCGACTGCGCGCCCGCACGGATCTGGGCATTCAGATAAAGCGTCACGCTGTCCGCCAGCTTATCCAGCATCAGGTGCAGGGTTTCCGGCTCGGCGTACATCATCTTTTTCAGTTTGGTAAAGGCTTTACTGCTGCCGCCTTCGACCATATAGGTCGCCAGCGTCCACGGGCTGCCGGAAAAACCAATCAACGGCACCGCGCCCTGTAAATTTTTACGGATGGTGCGCACGGCATTCATCACATAGCCCAGCTCCTGCTCGGGATCGAAAACGGGCAGTTTTTCTACGTCCGCACGGCAGGTGACAGGGGAAGAAAAGCGTGGCCCTTCGCCCGCTTCAAAATAGAGTCCCAGCCCCATCGCATCCGGGATGGTCAGGATATCAGAGAAGAGGATCGCCGCGTCCAGCGCGTAGCGACGCAGCGGTTGCAGCGTGACTTCACAGGCCAGCTCAGCATTTTTACACAGCGACATAAAGTCGCCGGCCTGGGCGCGCGTCGCCTTGTATTCCGGCAAATACCGTCCGGCCTGACGCATCATCCACACGGGCGTAACGTCTACCGGCTGACGCAGCAGAGCACGCAAATAACGATCGTTCTTCAGTTCACTCATCTTCAGGACTCTTTTTCATTCAGACGCACAGTATATCAGTTATTCCACAGCGGCGCGGCAGAGCGCGACGGTGTCTTCTATCAGTCGACGCGCCACCGTTCCCGCTGGCGGCAGCGACGGCAAAGCGTCGAAGCGATACCAGTTAGCGTCCAGCAGCTCTTTAGGATCGATGTTGATCTCGCCACTGTCGTAATCGGCCATAAATGCCATCATCAGGGACTGCGGGAAAGGCCAGGGCTGCGAAGAAACATAGCGCAGGTTTTTCACCCGGATGCCGCTCTCTTCCATGACTTCGCGCGCCACGGTCTGCTCCAGCGTTTCACCCACCTCAACAAAACCAGCCAGCACCGTGTAGATGCCGTTGCGGTGTCGGGTATGCTGTGCCAGCAGGATCTCATCATCGCGCCGGATAGCTACGATGATACAGGGCGCAATTTGCGGATAGTAACGCTGGCGGCAATGGCTGCACAGGCAGGCCCATTCCGTTTTACTGCGAGACATCGAATGGCCGCAGTAACCGCACCACTGGTGCGAGCGGTAAAATTCCGCCAGCTGAATACCGCGTCCCGCCAGCTGAAACAGCGCGGGATCCTGATCGAGCAGCTGGCGCAGCGATGCCATTCCTTCTGGCCGATTTTCGTTAATCAGCCGTACCGGTTCACCCTGCCATTCCCCTATCGGTGCACCCTTCGAGCCGACCAGGCCTAAATCTTGTGCATTTCCGTACGGTAATTGACCTTTTGGCAGCCAAATTTTCTGTTCGTGGCTGACAATCCACCAGCCAGCGTCTACGCTTGAAATCTCAAGTTCCATAAATTGCTCATCCTCACTTCACGCACTTACCGGATTGGGATAGACAGTTAAAATAACACTTTTTGGAGTCACTCATGCTTGACCAGCTGGAAGTTTTGGCCTCGCGCGTAGGCGGATGCAGCGAACTGGTAGACTTTTGCCTTCACTCACGCAAGCAGCTGTTAGTTGCTTATTATCAAATGGTTGGCATGAAGCCTAACAAAGAATCGCTGACCACGCTCGACGAAGAGGCGCTGGATAACTTCTGTCAAAGCCTGGTTGATTATCTCTCAACTGGCCACTTTACGGCATACGAGCGCTTTATTCAGGAAATGGAAGGAACCGAGCAGCTGGCCAAAGCGGCGCTGATTTATCCTTCCCTACAGTCCAATACCGAACAGATTATGGGTATTTACGACGCGCACCTGGAAAACGCCATCGATCACGATAACTATCTGGAATTCCAGCAGGCGCTGTCGATTGTCGGCGAAGCGCTGGAAGCCCGCTTCACGCTGGAAGATAAATTCATTCAGCTGGCGCTGGAAAAGTATATGGGGAAGCCCGCAGCCAATGATTCTGCAATGGCCCGTCCTGCCTGAAAAGTTCTCCGTTTAAATTCTTGAGCTTTCCATAACGTCCCTTTATGCTGAAAAGGCAATCAGATGATTGCCCCTGGCGAAAGCCAGACGTCTTCTTGTCGGAGTGCCCCTCGGGGCTGAGACCGTTAATTCGGGATCCGCGGAACCTGATCAGGTTAGAACCTGCGAAGGGAACAAGAGTAAAGATCCAGGTTGGGGCTATCAGCCCCGCGCTTACTCCTCCGAACTCCGGACAAGCAAATTTCCCTTAAGTCAGGAACTTGCTATGTCTACCCAGGTTAAGAAATCCAACCGACGCGAACAGCGCGCTGAAGCCCAACAGTTTATCGCCGCTTTACAAGGCACCGCCTTCCCCCATTCCAAACGTATTTATCTGACCGGATCGCGAGCCGATCTGCGCGTGCCCATGCGTGAAATTCAGCTCTCGCCCACCCCTGTTGGCGGCAGTAAAGAAAACCCGCTGTTCGAAGAAAACGAGCCGGTACCGGTTTACGATACCGCCGGACCTTATGGCGATCCCGACGCCGTTATTGACGTCCATGCCGGCATCACCAGGCTGCGCGAAAGCTGGATTGCAGAACGTGCCGATACGCAATCGATTGAGCAACTGAGTTCTGTTTATACGCAGCAGCGCCTGGCGGACGCAGGACTGGATCATCTGCGCTTTGATAATTTGCCCCGTCCGCGTCGCGCACAGGCTGGCCGCCGCGTCACCCAACTTCACTACGCACGCCAGGGCATTATCACGCCGGAAATGGAATTTATTGCACTGCGCGAAAATATGGGCCGCGAGCGCATTCGCAGCGAAGCGCTATTGCAACAGCATCCGGGAGAGAGCTTCGGCGCAAGGCTGCCGGAAAACATCACCGCCGATTTTGTTCGGCAGGAGGTGGCCGCCGGACGCGCTATTATCCCGGCCAATATCAATCATCCTGAATCGGAGCCGATGATTATCGGCCGCCATTTTCTGGTGAAAATTAACGCCAATATCGGCAACTCTGCGGTCAGTTCCTCCATCGAGGAAGAAGTCGAAAAGCTGGTCTGGTCGGTGCGCTGGGGGGCGGATACGGTAATGGACCTCTCTACCGGGCGGAATATTCATGAAACCCGCGAGTGGATCCTGCGCAACAGTCCGGTGCCGATTGGCACGGTGCCCATCTATCAGGCGTTGGAAAAGGTTAACGGCGTGGCGGAAAACCTCAACTGGGAAGTGTTCCGCGACACGCTGCTGGAGCAGGCTGAACAAGGCGTGGATTACTTCACTATTCATGCGGGCGTGCTGCTGCGATATGTGCCGATGACGGCAAAACGCCTGACCGGCATCGTTTCGCGTGGGGGATCCATTATGGCGAAGTGGTGCCTGTCGCATCATTGTGAAAGCTTTCTCTATGAACGCTTTCGTGATATCTGCGAGATCTGTGCCGCTTACGATGTCTCGCTGTCGCTGGGCGACGGCCTGCGCCCCGGCTCGATACAGGATGCCAATGACGAGGCGCAGTTTGCCGAGCTGCGCACGCTGGGCGAACTGACAAAAATTGCCTGGGAATATGACGTGCAGGTGATGATTGAAGGCCCGGGACATGTGCCGATGCAAATGATCAGACGCAATATGACCGAGCAGCTTGAGCACTGCCATGAAGCGCCTTTCTATACCCTCGGCCCGCTGACTACTGATATTGCGCCAGGCTACGACCATTTCACTTCCGGTATTGGCGCGGCGATGTTTGGCTGGTTTGGCTGCGCCATGCTGTGCTACGTCACGCCGAAAGAGCACCTGGGCCTGCCGAACAAAGAAGATGTAAAGCAGGGGTTGATTACCTACAAGATTGCCGCCCACGCGGCCGATCTTGCCAAAGGCCATCCGGGCGCGCAGATCCGTGACAATGCCATGTCTAAAGCGCGCTTTGAATTCCGCTGGGAAGATCAGTTTAACCTGGCGCTGGATCCGCACACTGCCCGCGCTTTCCACGATGAAACGCTGCCGCAGGAGTCCGGCAAGGTCGCCCATTTCTGCTCTATGTGCGGCCCGAAATTCTGTTCAATGAAGATCACTCAGGAAGTCCGTGAGTACGCCGCAAAGCAGGAAGCGGAAGCGCAGCCGATCGCAATAGGCATGGCGGAAATGTCGCAGGCGTTCCGCGATCGTGGTGGCGAACTTTATCACGCTGCCGATGCACTGAAGCCGGAGGAAAACATATGAGCCGTGCCGCTTTTCCCCCAACGGCGGCCAGACTGGGACTTTATCCGGTGGTGGACAGCGTGATCTGGATCGAACGTCTGCTCGCAGCTGGCGTACGAACCCTCCAGCTGCGCATTAAAGATTTACCCGAAGACGCGGTAGCAGAAGATGTAGCAACGGCTATCGCGCTGGGTAAACGCTACCAGGCCCGTCTGTTTATCAACGATTATTGGCGGCTGGCGATTAAGCATGACGCTTATGGCATCCATTTGGGCCAGGAAGATCTGGATAGTGCCGATCTGGATGCGATCCACCGTGCCGGGCTGCGCCTGGGATTATCCACGCACGACGATGTGGAACTGGATCGCGCGCTGGCCGAGCACCCTTCTTATCTCGCGCTGGGACACGTCTTCCCTACCCGGACAAAAGTCATGCCTTCTGCCCCCCAGGGGCTTCAGGAACTGAAGCGGCATGTCGGGCGGCTCAAGGGCATCTCAACCGTTGCTATCGGCGGCATTTCGCTGGCGCGAGCGCCTGAGGTACTCGCTACCGGCGTTGGCAGTATCGCCGTGGTCAGCGCCATTACCCAGGCTGCCGACTGGCAGGCCGCTACCGCGCAGCTGCTGTCACTGGCCGGCAGCGGAGGGCCACTCCATGCTTAGCGACGGCGATTTTATGCGCTACAGCCGCCAGCTGCTGCTGGAAGAGTTTGGCCCACAGGCTCAGGAAAAGCTGCTGGCGGCCAGCGTGCTGATTGTCGGACTGGGGGGTTTAGGTTCACCAGCCGCAGCTTATCTTGCGGCTGCGGGCGTGGGCAAACTGCTGCTGGCTGATGACGATAAGCTGCATATCAGTAATTTGCAGCGCCAAATCCTTTACCGCAGTAGCGATACAGGCCAGCCAAAGGCGGTCCTGGCGAAGGATCGTTTACAGGCGCTGAACCCTCAGGTTGAGTTCATAGCGCTTGAGCAGCGCATGGATGCCGTTACGCTGCAGGAAGAGGTGCAGTCTGCCGATCTGGTTCTGGACTGTAGTGACAATATGCAGACGCGTCACGCCGTTAATGCTGCCTGTGTGACAGCCAGCACGCCGCTAATCAGCGCCAGTGCGGTGGGCTTCAGCGGCCAGATAATGGTGCTCGCCCCGCCTTTCCATCAGGGTTGCTATTGCTGCCTGTGGCCTGATGAAACGGAGCCGCAGCGCAACTGCCGTACCGCAGGCGTACTCGGGCCGGTCGTCGGCGTGATGGGCACGCTTCAGGCGCTGGAAGCGTTGAAGATGCTGGCCGGTCAGCCGTCGGCGCTGGACGGTAAGCTGCGGCTGTTTGATGGTAAAACGCAGGCCTGGCGCACGCTTGAACTGGAGCGCAACCCAGGCTGCCCGGTATGCGGAGGCCCTCGTGAACATCATCATTAATGATGAGCCACACGTTTTTGCCGCGCCGCTGACCCTGACCGTCTTGCTGGAGCAGCTTTGCCATAGCCCCTCCGGCACCGCACTGGCCGTGAATCAGCGGATTGTGCCGCGAGACCGCTGGCCTGACTATCTTTTACAGGAAGGCGACAGTCTGGTTATTTTCCAGGCCATCGCCGGAGGCTGATATGCTACAAATTGCTGATAAGACCTTTTCTTCGCGCCTGTTTACCGGCACCGGTAAATTTTCCAGTCCTGCGGTTATGCTCAGTGCCCTGCAGGCGTCCGGTACGCAGCTGGTGACGATGGCAATGAAGCGCGTAGATTTACGTGGGGGTGATGACGGTATTCTGGCGCCTTTACGCCAGCTGGGCGTGCAGCTTCTTCCCAATACTTCAGGCGCGAAAACCGCCGAAGAAGCCATTTTTGCCGCCCGCCTGGCGCGGGAGGCCCTGGGCACGCACTGGGTGAAGCTGGAAATCCATCCTGATGCCCGTTATCTGCTGCCCGACGCCGTAGAAACGCTCAGGGCGGCGGAGACGCTGGTACGGGAAGGCTTTACCGTTCTGCCCTACTGCCCTGCCGATCCAGTGTTGTGTAAAAGGCTTGAGGAAGCGGGCTGTGCTGCGGTCATGCCGCTTGGCGCACCGATTGGCAGCAATCAGGGACTGAAAACACGTGATTTACTGGCCATCATTATCGAACAGGCCAGCGTTCCCGTGGTGATTGATGCCGGCATTGGCGCGCCCAGTCACGCCAGCGAAGCACTGGAAATGGGTGCCGATGCGGTACTGGTGAATACCGCTATGGCTTCCGCCCGCGACCCTGTTCAGATGGCGCGCGCCTTCCGTCTGGCCGTAGAAGCGGGCGAGCTGGCGCGGCAGAGTGGACTGGGAAGCCGTCAGCAGCAGGCCGTCGCCACCAGCCCGCTGACCAGCTTTTTGCAAAGCGGAGCGACCTTATGAAAAGCTTTGTCGCGCAATGGGAGCAGCTGGACTGGGACGATATTCGCCTGCGTATCAACAGCAAAACTTCCGCGGACGTGGTACGGGCGCTCAATGCCCCTGTGGTAGGCCGCGAGGAGCTAATGGCGCTATTGTCACCTGCCGCGCAAGCCTGGCTGGAACCCATGGCCCGTCAGGCACAGCGACTGACGCGCCAGCGCTTTGGGCACGCTGTTAACCTTTTCGTTCCGCTTTACCTCTCCAATCTGTGTGCTAACGATTGTACCTATTGCGGCTTCTCAATGAGCAATCGTATCAAGCGCAAAACGTTGGATGCACAGGAGATAGAACGCGAGTGTCTGGCGATCCGGGCGATGGGATTCGATCAACTGTTGCTGGTCACTGGCGAACACCAGGCGAAAGTCGGCATGGACTATTTCCGGCGCCATCTGCCTGCTATTCGCGCGCATTTCAGCTCGCTGATGATGGAAGTCCAGCCGCTGGGCCAGCAGGACTACGCGGAACTGAAAAAGCTGGGCCTGGATGGCGTGCTGGTCTATCAGGAAACTTATCATCCGACGGTATACGGTCAGCATCATCTCAAAGGCAATAAGCAGGATTTTTTCTTCCGGCTGGAAACGCCGGACAGATTAGGGCGCGCGGGTATTGATAAGATTGGGCTGGGTGCGCTTATCGGCCTTTCCGACAGCTGGCGCACCGACTGCTATATGATGGCGGAACATCTGTTGTGGCTTCAAAAAACCTACTGGCAAAGCCGCTATTCAGTGGCTTTTCCTCGCCTGCGGCCTTGTGCCGGCGGCATTCAGCCTGCCTCACTCATGGATGAAGCCCAGCTGGTACAGGTTATCTGCGCGTTTCGCCTGTTTGCGCCCGAAGTGGAGCAGTCGCTATCAACGCGCGAATCGCCGCAGTTCCGTGACAAAGTGGTACCGCTGGCGATCGATACGGTGAGTGCTTTTTCAAAAACGCAGCCCGGCGGCTATGCCGACGGGCAAAGCGAGCTGGAACAATTCTCACCGCACGATAATCGCCCTCCGCAGCAGGTTGCCGAAGCGCTGATTCGCGCCGGCATGCAGCCCGTCTGGAAAGACTGGGACAGCTGGCTGGGAAGAGCCTAAGCGCCTGCACTGCCGGACATGCCGGGCATCGGCATGTCTGGCACATTCGGCAGCCTGTCGGGCACATCCGCAAACAGCACCTGCCCCAGTAAACTGTCCTTATTTACCGCACCATAACGTAAGTTGGTGCTGAGGTATTTCCGATCCAATCCGGTCAGTTTGACGATAGGCGGCAAAACGTCGGGCAAACGATCGATCATCAGCATACGGCTAAGCTGTACGGCATCCCAGCTCACCAGGCGCTGATAATAAAGCGCGTTAGCCTCGCACTTTCTTAAATAAAAATTGTAATCATTATATTCGCGCAGCGCCTGCTGCTGCGTAATATTCAGGATAAGATATTGCGGGTCGGTGATTTTCTGCACCAGCTCCTGATAATTGGGCAGCTGCTGAAGTTGTTTAAACATTTCTTCCGCGCCCAGGGTCAGAATAGGACGGAAATAGCTTAGCCAGCTGGCAATAAACGAGTTCTTTTTCGGTGCGGCCATAAACCAGGTTTCAATCACCGGATAGCGCCGATCGACAGTGGAGACATCGCGATAAAACGCGACCATGTCATAACGCTGATTGCCGTTAACTGCCAGAAACTCATCCAGCGTACGGTTCAGTATCACGCTGGCATCCATCCAAACGCCACCGTATTTATACAGCAACTCCAGACGAATAACGTCGCTTCTGTGCGCCACCAACATATCCTGACGCGTAAAGACCAGGTCGGGCAGATAGTGCGACAGATTCGCGTCATTGACCACCGTGACCGACCATTCAGGGTTCTCACGCGAGACCTTATCAACGAAACTCTGAATTTCTTTCGGCAATGTTGAGCCTGCCCAAAACATCCAGACCCTTTCAGGAATGTCACCGGATATTCTGTTATGAACAATAATATCCATATCCTGTTCCAGAGCAGGATTATATTCCGCTAATTTTTTTCTTTTCAGTAAGGCTTTTTCAACACGCAGACGTAGCGAAACCGCATTTTTCATGGCCGGGCGCACCATGGCCTTTATCTTATTTTTATTCATAATACCTCACAGCAGCTGGCTGACAGTGCTGAGCGACGACAGGGAAGTGCGCCGCGTGGCCGGCAGCGGGAATTTATATTAATTTAACAAGATGGGATAGACATCTCAATATTAAGCGGAGAGCCTGAATGCATTTAAGAGAAAGCTCAGGAAAAGAATACAAATCAAAAAAATATATATAATATAAATGCGACTACCGTACCCCTGAAAATTCCTATAAATAATTAATTAGCCTTTCCTTACCTTCTATTTTTTAACGTAAAAATAGAAAAGGACAATAAATACCCGAAGCGTGTTCCACAAATCAACTCTGGTTATGACTGGCGCTGGCAAGATAAATAGAATCGCTGTTGGCGTTGTAAGAAGCCGCGCCCAGGCCCGTTAATTTTTTCCTCTCGGGCCTGCCCCTCACTCCGCAACGATACCGGGAAGCGCCGCCTCGAAAGCCTGTTCAATGGCGGATCCCAGCGTGACCAACGCTCTTTCCGTCTCTGCCGTAAAAGGCAGGCCGTAATTAAGGCGCAAACAGTTTTGATATTTGCCCGAGGCGGAAAGCAGTGACCCAACAGCGATCTGCACGCTTTCATCGCGCATCTGCTTACTCAGCTTTACCGTATCCACGGCTTCCGGTAGCTCAATCCACAGGAGATAGCCGCCTTGCGGACGCGTAACGCAGATGCCGCAGGGGAAATACTGTAAGACGGCAGCGGTAAATATATCCAGGTTACGCCGGTAGTACTGCCTCATACGGCGGAGATGGGCAGGATAGTAGCCCTGCCGGACAAACTCCGCGGCCGCGAGCTGCGTGTGCTGCACACCCGAACCGGTGACGATATATTTCATATGCAGCACACGGTCCAGATAACGGCCCGGCACGACCCAGCCTACGCGTAGCCCGGGTCCGAGCGTTTTGGAAAACGAGCTGCAGAGCAGCACGCGGCCATCACTGTCGAAGGATTTTATCGTCGGCGGCCGCGGGTACTCCCAGGCCAGTTCGCCATAGACATCGTCCTCAATAATGGCGATATCAAAGCGCTGTGCCAGTGCCAGCAAGGCACGCTTACGTCGCTCCGGCATAATAAAGCCCAGCGGATTGTTACAGTTGGGTACCACAATTACCGCTTTAACAGGCCATTGCTCCAACGCCAGCTCCAGCGCTTCCAGGCTGATGCCCGTCTGCGAATCGGTCGGAATCTCAATCACCTTTACGCCAAAGCCGCGCAGCGTCTGCATAATACCGTGATAGGTGGGCGACTCTACCGCCACAATATCGCCCGCCTGACAAACGGCGCGAATCGCTACCGATAAAGCTTCATGGCAGCCGTTGGTGACAACAATTTCTTCTGGCGTGAGCTGGCAGCCGCTGTCGATAGCCAGACGGGCCACCTGCTCGCGCAGCTCGGGCATGCCGTAAATATTGTCATACTCCAGCAGCCTGCTGTCCTGTTGCTGGGCGAGACGACCGATAATTTTCCACAGCGGTTTCAGGGTCGACTGTATCAGGTTAGGCGTACCGCTCCCCAGCTGCAGTATTCCCTGTTCCTGCCGGGTACTAAGCTGCTGCAGCACCGCTTCCCACTGCGTGATGTCTACAGGCTGCTGAACCGGCCGCGTTAGCGCAGGCAGAGGATGTACGGATTGATGCGGCGTCACGAAATAACCGGAACGAGGCTGAGGCGTAATCAGCTGCTGCTCTTCCAGCAGATAGTAAGCCTGCTGAACAGTGCTGATACTGACGCCATGCTCTTTGCTCAGCGCCCTGACCGACGGCAGACGTTCTCCGCACAGATAAAGCCCCTGATTAATACGCTGTGCCAGTAAATTAGCCAGATGCTCATAACGTGTCATCGCTTTCACTTTCCTTTTCACAGGGGAAACCAGTACAGATCCGCAGGCAAAACACCATTCAGACCTACTATCGCGCAGTTTGTATGTTAAATAAAAGTGATTATTGCATCTGTATCCCTGTCCGGCCGCCGCGCAGAATAGTTGTACAGCGAAATGAGGAGACGGGGATGGAATTTAACGAAAACAGAGGCGGGCAGCCTTTCAGAGCGTCGCCCTTTGTACTGATGTTCAGGTTACCACGGCGGCTCTGGCTGGCCTGGCGACAGCAGGCACGCAGCCGCAAAGCATTAGCACGGTTGAGCGATGCGCAGCTAAGAGATATCGGGCTAACCAGCGATGATATTAAGCGATACAGGTAAGTCAGCTATTCGAAGCGGCTTTCTTACGGTGATACCTTACCTGACCTACACATCATCCTGTTTCAGGCATAAAAAAACCCCACCGAGGTGGGGTTTTTAGGGTCAGCGAGAAAGACGATTAATCGTCGTTGCCGCCCAGACCTGCGTTCAGCAGTTCCGCCAGGCTGGCAGACGCTTCGTCGGCCGTGACCTGAGGAACAACAGGCGCTTCGCCTGCTGCTTTGCGGCGCATACGATCCTGATGATAAGCGTAACCGGTACCGGCTGGGATCAGACGACCCACGATTACGTTCTCTTTCAGGCCGCGCAGTTCATCGCGTTTGCCCGCAACGGCTGCTTCGGTCAGTACGCGCGTCGTTTCCTGGAAGGAAGCGGCCGAGATGAAGGATTCGGTCGCCAGTGACGCTTTGGTGATACCCAGCAGATCGCGCATATAGGTCGCTGCGATTTTGCCGTTGTTTTCCAGTTCACGGTTAGAAATCTTAACGCGTGAAACTTCAACCTGCTCACCGTCCAGGAAGTCGGAGCTGCCTGCACTTGCGATGGTTGCTTTACGCAACATCTGACGAACGATGACTTCGATGTGCTTATCGTTAATCTTAACGCCCTGCAGGCGGTAAACTTCCTGCACTTCGTTAGTGATATAACGGGTCACCGCATGCACGCCACGCAGACGCAGAATGTCATGTGGTGATTCCGGGCCATCGGAAACCACGTCACCGCGCTCTACGCGTTCACCTTCGAACACGTTCAGCTGACGCCATTTCGGAATCATCTCTTCGTACGGATCGCTACCGTCAACCGGTGTGATCACCAGACGACGCTTGCCTTTGGTCTCTTTACCGAAGGAGATAATACCGCTGATCTCCGCCAGGATTGCTGGCTCTTTCGGACGACGCGCTTCGAACAGGTCAGCAACGC
>Ga0157358_1000845_pt1 | contig 13094 bp, 8 predicted proteins | sample AttcapACBM2_FD_111484 | JGI IMG/M metagenome (GOLD analysis project Ga0157358, IMG submission 111484) | Fungus gardens microbial communities from leaf cutter ant in Botucatu, State of São Paulo, Brazil - Atta capiguara ACBM2 | ecosystem: Host-associated > Fungi > Mycelium > Unclassified ...
ATAAGACTAGTAGTTACACTGTAATTAGCTAGTCTGATAATCAATGAAGATAATCTCTTATTGAACTCGATCTCTGGTATTTAACGGCAACACACCAATCAGTACTCACTCCCATCTCAGACTTCTCCTCATCATCTGAAGTTGCAATCACACAGCAGACAGATAGTGCAGCACATAAGCTGAAGCCAAGGTCATTCTACAAGTCTGCTCATCTCCGAGTCCATCCTGCAGACTTCCACTCCAGTGTGAACCATGCCTAACAAATATATAGCAAGCACATATACTTGAGAGTAGGTTAGTTATATTGTGTATACAGACCTTTGTGGTATATAAGGTAGACTAGTTTGTACTCAGAACTCTATTGAATTCTTTTGTGTTACTCAATACAAAAGTTATCTTTTGTCTTTACTTAAAGACTTAAGATATAAGACCCAAGGCCTTTCATCCTATTGTTCTTCTCAATATACTAGGTAAGTTAATTGAAAAAGGGATAAGTAATAGACTACAAGTTTATTCTATTACTTCAAACTTCATTTATCTGAACCAATTGGAGGATATCAAATAACATTCTACAACAGATGCTAGTATTTCTTTTCTTCTTTGAATTACCAGCTTTTTCCAATAATTCTGAACAAAGTAAGTTTTGATACTAGAATTTCTCAATTTTTAAAGCAGATGTTAGTGTTGGACAGGGATCTACTCTTTCTCTTATTCTCTTGGCTCTTTATACCATCTCTCTTTTCTATATATTTGAAAAAAGAACTAAAAATATTTCAATTCCTATCCCAATATGGTCTTTTTTTTTTCTCAGGAGAAGAGTTACAAAAAGTCTAATGTGAATCTTTACTGTAGTTATAATATTATTTTATCTCTCTTCAACCAATTGAGTTTGGCAATTGAACATGACAAATTGGAGGTCTTTTACTTCTCTAGGTTGACAAAGAATACCAATCATTCTCTACTAGACCTCAGATCTATAGGTAGTGCTGTACTTAAATATAAAGACACATGGCAATATCTAAGATTCTTCTTTGTTAAGAAATACTTTTTTAACATCATATTCATTATTATACTAATAAAGCTTTATCTACTATTAAAGGCATGAAAATGCTTGGCAACTTAATAAGAGGACTCTTTTCTATTCACAAGCATTTTCTATGCAGAACTTGTGTCCCTTCCATCACTCTTTACAGCTTTCAGCTGTGGTATTTCAAAGGAGTACTGTTATATCAACCTATTAAGGAATTGAAGAAAATGCAAAAGAGAGTGGCCTTATGAGTTATAGGAGCTTTTTATACATTTTCTTTATAGGAAGTTGAGGCCATTGCTAGTCTCATTCCTATTCACTTTTACCTCAATAAATTTGTAAAACATCACTATCTCAGAGTAGCATCTCTTTCTAAACAACATATATTAAACTCTCTTTTGGATGCATATCATTCTAAACAGGCCGATTCTTATTATATAGCCATGAGTTGTCTCACTTCCAAGCAATACTTAAAGATCAAAAGTCTCATAGTAGACATTAACAACTGTCTCAATCAAGTCTTACTAGTCTTTGACAGTCTAAACAGAGAACTTTCTCTAGGATTTCATTTAATAAACAATTTTCCTAATTACTTTTTCTTTCATACAGCAGATTGTAAAGATGCTGAAGCAAGAACTGCTCATCATAATAAACTTGAGAATATCTTCAAGAATTCACCCCAGAGCAATGATATCATACTTGTTATTTCTGATACAAGTATTAAAAACAATATCACTATATTGATCTTGTATATTAAGAGAGAATATGAAATTATCAAGAAAACCATCTAACATGTGATGAATATCACACCCACTAAAACAGAACTTTTTGCCATGAGGTGTGATATTAGTCAAGCATCTCAGATATAAGGGATTAAGCATATTATTATTGTTACTGATGCTATTCCAGCTGCCAAAAGAATATTTGTCACATCCCTTTATACATATCAACTGAACTCTATCACTATATCCAGTAACTTTAAGAAGTTTTTTAACAAGAACTCAAGTAATATGATTTTATTTTGGGACTGTCCTAGTGATAATAAATGGCTTCTGTATTTACTTGTTGACAAAGAATCAAAATTCCACAAAATTAGTCCTATTTTGTCTAGCAAGATATTATGAGACTTCAGCAGAAAAGAATAATGCAATTCCATTATCAAGAAATGGCAGATGTACTTTCAAGTGTCTAACTACAAGGGAAAAAATTTCCTTGATCTAAATGATGACAATAATAATTCTATTCATTCCATTTATTTGAAAGGTGGAGTATGGCTAAAACATTTTAGCCTCTCTAATTTACTATGTGCTTGTATCACTAGATTTATCACTAATTATGCTCCCATTGGTGAATATAGACAAAGATTTTTTCCTAATTCATTAGTCATATGTTTATGCAGTAATTCTTCTATTGAAACAAGATTACATATTTGACATAACTGCAAACAATACAATAAGTTATGGAATACAAAGCAAGAATCCCTCAAAGATATTCTTTCTTTATCTCTTTATCCACTTGATGATATAAATACCACTCTCTATCACTAGGGTATTCCCAGAATTCTATAGAATTGTTTGAATGGATGTCAAAAAACTTTCAAAGATCTTTGGAAATTGTTATTGATTGTAGCTAGTGTGGGTAAATGGAAGAATCAAAGATTTTTTATGCTATGTAAAGAGTGTCAGTGATAATAATAATACAGGAGGTTTTGGGTATTTGAACTGCTTGATTTATCCCACATCTTATAGCAAATAGTTCTGCTTCAGTTGATGTAACATTAATAATGTGGTGGATTGTCTTAATTATGGGATTGTTGTAAGAGTGAATATAAGCAATTGATATGGCTACATTATTCTTGATGCTAGCATCAGAAACAAAAATAACTGTTAATGGTTTAGAAGATGCTTTGAGAGTGACATCATTGAGGATTTTACAATGATGAGATTTGCTCTTGTTGGAGTGGCAATCAGCCTTGTAAAATGAGAAGCAACCAGGGAATACATCAATTAATTTTTTTCCTGGATGAAATACCTCCTTTAAAGAGTCAAATGATGGGAATACTAGATTGAGACAATTATTGGATGTTATTTCACTGCTTAGCTGTCATATGATCCAGGGAGAAGCAATAATATTGTGATTTTGGAGAGAATCTACTTTCCAGTAATATGTTTAAGACATGATTATAGGGAAGAGTGGAAGCTCATAGTTGATTTCTACCACTCAATTTGTGAAGATGAAGGTGAATAGGAATAAGACCAGTAATGGTCTTAATTCTCATGGATGGTAAAGTGTGAAATGCTCCTAGAATCCATATTGCAGCTCTGTGTTGCATTTCTTTGAGCTTATTCAAAGAATATAATAGTAGATCATTGTTGTAATGCCATAAAGAAAAGCCATATAAGGTGATGGGGAGGATACAAGTTCTGTAAAGGAGATGTTTTTGATAAGGTAGAAGACCTCACATCAAGTTGCTAAGCATTTTCATGCTTTTGACAGTAGACAATGATTTGTTAGCATAATAGTCAATATGTTGACAAAACAACAGTTTCTTGTTGAAAATGAAACTTAAGTAATACCATGTAGGTTTAGAAGATAGAATGTGTCCTCCAATGGAGGAAAGATCAAGTATAGGAGGAGAGAATAAACCATATGTTTGGGAAAAATGAAAAACTTTGGTTTTTCCATATTTGATAACAAGATCAAACTAATCAAGAAGAAATGAAATGATGTTGTAACTATAAAATAGAAATGAATTGGTTTTTTCAAAAGATTTTTCTTGAGAGACAAGGAGACCATCATCAACAAAAGATAGGAAGGAAATAGGAATTTTTAGATTATTTGCATGTTTTTCAAAGAATATAGAAAAGAGGAGAAAGATAAAGGGCTGATAAAATAGGAGACAAAGCAGAACCTTGGCCAACACCTACATTGACCTCAAAAAGAGGAGAGGAAAAATTGTTCTATACATACTGAGTTTTTCTGCCAATTAAATAATCAGCAAAGAATTTGGAAACTTTTGGATTAAATCCTGCTTTATCCAATATGAGGGAAAGGAGGCAATGGTTGAGGGAAGTGAAAAACTAGGCAATATCAAATGTCAAAGTGCTTGATAGAATGTTTTTGACCCATTCTAATTGAACAATATGGGTTAAGAAGAAACCTGTATCAGTTATAGAGTACTGTTTGAGGCCTCCTAATTGACTGGGGTAGACAAAATTATTAGAGATAGAGTGGAACTGCATTTTCTCTCCAATGACCTTCTCAATGAGTTTGCTGAGAGTGTTAAGAAGAACAATTGGTTGAAAAGATTTAGGGGAATTGTATGATATCTTGTTTGGTTTCAGAATAATTATAGAGATTGATACTTTGAAATGCAATGGCCAATGCCCTAGGCTTAAGCAGGCATTAGTGATATTGATAATGAAGGTCAAATATGAATTATTATTAATAATCCTTTTGAGAACCTTCCAAGAAATTTTATCTAGTTCTGAAGCCGATAAACCACTATATTTGCTGATAGCAGCCTTGAACTCTTCTTTCAAAAAAGAGCCCCAATCTAAGGTTGGTTTGAAGCTGATTTCATTCAGAATGTCAATATTAACTTGATGATTATGAGCAGAATTGAACAACTGGTGTAGAGCTTGCCAGAGTTCATCAAGTTTAATACAAGGGCAACCATTGAATTGTAATACTTCAATGGCAGGTAGTTTTTGCTTGCAGACCTAGTCCCCAAGGTCCTATGGTCTTTAGTTTTTGGATGTAATTTTGAATTTTATTGTTGAAAAATGCTATCTTGGTTCTCTTGACAGTGTATTTGAAAAATTTCCAATTCTCAATTCGTTTAAAGAATTTGTAACTTGATAAACTAGACTAATACTCATTATTTCACCAATTCATGGACTATTATACAATTTTGACTTGTTTCAAATGTTTATTCCACAGTTGATCTGAAATTCTGGCAAATTCTTGCACAGCAGATTCTAACAATTCTTTATTAGTTAGATGTTAAGTGTTGATTTTTTTAAAACTATTAATGATATCTGAAGTGAACTTGATTCCTTCTTCACTATTTCTGACTATGGTGTGTTTGACATCAGGTACAAATTCTTTGATGATATGAATATTGACTATGAGTGGTACATGATCTGAATGGTATTATAGATCAGATAGAATGAAGTGATTATCAAGTTCTGAGAAGTTAGATCTAAGAAACATTAGATCAATAACAGAGTTGGAGTCATTTCCATTGTCCAGATATCTGGTAGTACAAGGATTAGTAGGATGTGAAGAGAAAAGGTCAAAAACATTAGCAATATTGTAGCAACCACTCGCCAGAATGGCACTCGTAGTATACTGACTTCAGCAAAGCTCTCAGTAGGCTATCTAGTAGTGGGAATTACAAGAGAACTCGATAAGGAGCCCTCACTGCATTGCTCCTCTATTTATATAGATACAAGGTGGTTCATACTACAACAATGTATCTACCTCATGTCCTATTACTCATCTACCATGCTTCTACCTCAAGGCTACCATGCCATGTCCATGTGCCCTGATATCATACTCTTTAATCTCCATCACCATATATACACTATGAGGAACCATTGTCCCTTGATGTCATCCCTAACCCTAACTCCTTCTAGACTATTAGTCTTTCCAGATCGTTTTAGACTCTGTCACATGACTTCCAGGTCACGTGCTCTCCATCTGTTGTAGACTAATAATAATACTATCTATTTATGTCCGGCTAACCCTAACCCTAGCCAAATTTTGTCCATACTCTTGTCTTATAACAAGCAATGTCAAAAAGAAGATCATTATAGACAGAATAAAAAGAGAACTCTGGGTTCCAATCTCTATCTCTAATGTTAAAATCACTGGTCATGATTAAAAAATTTTGAATATTGACTTCAGTATCCTTCAGATACTTTAAAGCAGATTAATTAGAGTCAGAATAGATATTAAGTAAAAGAAAATGTTGCCATTGTTAAAGAAAGAAAAGCAGTAAATATTTCTATTGTTAACAATGTCTTTTCAAAGAGAAAAGCAAAGATTGAGTAAACAAATGTTGATATAAGAAATAGCATGAGGATTATTATTATTATTTGAAGGAGATCTAGAAAAAGTGATCCAGTTCAGATAGTGGGAGGCCTTTACAATTGATATACCTTCTTCACTCAACAAACAAGGAATAGAACAGATAATCAACCAAGAAGGTTCCTGAATGAAAATGATATCGAAGTCTTTGTTGATTTCCAATAAAGTATTAGTAAGTAATTTGTTTTTCCAAACATTTTGCAAGAATACTTTGAGGTTTTTTAAAATCATAGTTGAGCATCATTCATAGCTAAACAAATTGACTTGGACCTATTGTCACAGGACTCCTAATATTTCTTGAAATGCCACTTATTGTTGAATTGATGATACCAAAAAGGATATATGTTAGAGTCTACTTGATAATCACCTTTACAGTTAAGGCATTTGAAAGAATGAGGATATAGTTTGCCTTGCTTAGTTTCAAGACAAGGAGAATTTGTCTTAAAGTTTGTCTTGTAGTATCAGGTGAGGTGACAGTAATGTTCAACTTTGTGTGGTTTATTATATTTAACACATCAAGAACCTTGAAAATAGCAAGCAAATGTGGTATGACCCTACTTCCAGCAATTCTTGCATTGGAGTATACCTGAGTTCATGTTGGTACCACAAATAATAGCAATAAAGCTTCTGACATTGAAACATCTATTAATCAACATCTTAGCAGACAAATCACTCTAGAAATTCCAAATGTCAATCCATATAATAGCTATATCTGACTTGGATGACACTTTGACCACATGAAGCTTAGAAGCAACTTTGATGTCATTGAATATATGAGTCAATTTGATGATAGTTTTGACAACACTAGAATTGATAGGAGTGTTGGTTCCCTTAAGAAGATAAGGAATACCTAATATCTTAAGATATAATTTGGATTGAGGAAGATGGGTATTGTTAGAGTCAATATTGTTTACGTTTTTGAGGTAGTTGCCAATAACACTTATATTAGAAGATGTGACTTTATTGGTAGTGATGATGAGATCTTTATAGTTGACTCAAATAAAGTTCACAATGATATCTAATTTAAGTCTCTTAAGAGCATGGTTAAGATTGGTGATGTGTTCACCAGATGAGATCATGAATTTTCTCAAATTATCACTACCCATGGGGGCGATAGGCTCTTGATTGTTATGTTGATGTATGGTTTTGGTTTGTTAGACTTATTAAGAGAGTTATAAAGCTCTTTAATCTACTTGTTTGAAAGGTTCAGGAAGTTGTCTTTGATTTTTAAAACTTTCCTAATATTAGCAGACAAAGCTTGAGTATATAAGTATTTAGGACTGTTCTCAGGTTTATACTAAGACTTGTTGTTAAGTTTGCTAAGTTCCTCTTTAGTGGGTCAAGTATTACATAATACAGAAAAGATAGAAGGTTCTAGAAGAATAATAATATAATAATATGGCTATAGTATATTGGTCTCATATATATCTTATAACACTTAGAGTAGGTTGGATATAAAAGTGTACAGACTATAGTTTAAATATATCTATGTTAGAAACTCTATTAAGTGCTCTTGTGTTAATCTGATATAAGGTTTTTTTACTCTTATACTTGAGTCTAAGTTGTAACATATCTAATATAATCTTACTATCTCCTTTATATCAAAAAGTTCTAAAAGTCACCAAGTTTACAAGAAATATAAGTATAGCTATTTGTATATTATCAACTCCTCTATTACTACTCAAACTTAATACTGTTAGGACAACTAGTAGAGTCTGTAGGGTTTTGCAGACTTTCATAACCTTTAGAAAGTTCTGAGTATATATTAACTGACTAAGTATAAGTAATACTTACTATTATATTCAAAGACTCAGAGTTAAGTTACCAAAGAAACCTTATATAGGATTTATACAAGAAAACTCAATAGAATTCCTAGTACAAAATGTCTACCTTATATATACTAGCTAGTTGGTTTGTATGAGACTTTATCTAACTTACTCTCTAGGTTATACATTATTTATAAAATCAATATATACTAAACATATTGTATAATATTATTGTTTCAGAACCTTCTATACCCTTCTGTGTAATATATGATCATGTGACCATAACTGTGACATATGTGACAGTTTATAATATCATACTATACTCTAAGTCCAAAAAATAGAATAAAATAGAAAATAAAATAAAGATAAGAAAGAAAAATAAAATAAACTTGGTTTATTATCTTTAACTCTGACATTTACCATTAGAAAGTTCTAAATATTAACTGACTAAGTGTAAGTGGCACTCATTTTCAGGAAGTTCTAGATATATATTAACTAATTAAGTACAAATAGTGCTTACTTTCAAAAAGTTCTAAGAGAACAGAATGAGAACTCTTAGAAATAATAAATATCCTAAATACTACTAGAATATAAGTATCTAAAAGATTTATATTAAAATAACTGAGCCAAGTCTGTAGTGTTTCAGTAGAGTTTATGTTTTCAGAAAAATCTTAAGTTATCTAACAGTACTATATATATGACTTATTTTCAGGAAAATTTTAAGAAAATAGAATAGAGTTTTCTGGAAGTGATAGTTACTCTGAGTACCCAGAAGTCCATTCTAATTAAGTAGAAAATCAGGTGGAATATTTGATAACCTAACTATAGGGTGATAAAGCTATATAGTCAGTAATCTCAGTAGAACATTGCTATATAGTGGAGGCTCATTTGTTAGTAGCTAAAGGAGATAAGTGTTATAACTCAAAGATTTTAGAGTAGATTAATAAGAAAGAACCTTGTATTAGATAACATAAGAGAACTTATAGTATAGAACTGTCTATCTTATATATGCTAAGTTACTGATCCATACTTCAGTATCATTAACCTACTCTAAAGGTCATATGTTATCCTTAAGGTCAATATGTGTTAAATATATTGTAATGACATTATTCCTTCTAAGACTTTCTACTGTAATCTATCATGACATGTGATTATGTGACTGTGACATGTAATATCATGCTAATCCTAAACCTAAGTACTCAAAATAGAAAATGAAAGAAAATGAAAAAATAATTAAGTCTAATATTCACAATTCTAATATTACTTCCCTTCAAGGTTTTTTCTCTGGAGAAACTAACTTCTATTTTTGCCAGTTCCTCTCCAACTTCTTCAAATACTCCTTCTCAAACTTTCCATCATCTCACATATACAACATCTTTGCTGTATACTTTCCTAGTAATTCTCTCCTCTTAGAGTCTTTTTCTTCTACCATATCCAACTTCTCTTGTTGCCTTACTTCTACATTCAATCTCCCCTCAAACTCTGTCACCACCACTTTTATATTTCCTAAATCTTTCTTCCTCTCCCAGGTATCATACTTTGCTATAAACCTCTTCCATCACACTAGATACTTTACTATTTCTTTCACTTTTCTTTTATTTAGTATTTTGTCTACTTGTCATATGCCAAGTCCATTCATTCAGAAAACACATCTCCGTGGTACATTCCTTGCCAACAATTAAAGCCTGCCTTCCATGGTGGCTATCTTTCTCACAACATGCCTTATGGCAGTGCTACAACTATCCAGGTATTCTGTCTTCCATAGCAGAGATACTTCTATTCAACTCAGTCTTCCATGACAGAGTTACTCCTGTCAGTGTCTCAACACTGAAACCTCTTCTCAGGGTAATAAGAGCTATTCTACTGAAACCCTAAGCATCTCCTATAGTAGAAACTCATATATAAGACTAGTAGTTACACTGTATTTTGCTAGTCTAATAATCGACAAAGATTGAACTCAATCTCTAGTGTTCAATAGTGACACACCAAATCAGTACTCACTCCCATCTCAAACTTCTTTCTATCATCTGAAGTTGTGACTATGCAGCAGACAGGTGGTGCAGCACATAAGCTGAAGCCAAGGTCATTCAACAAGTCTGCATATCTCTGAGTCTATATTGCAGACTTTTACCCCTGGTATAAACCACACCTGACACTACTTTCCACTCCTCAAATTCTTCTACTTCTACTAGTTTCATCTATTCTACTTTTTATCCCTCTACCTGTTCTTTATATTGCATTACTTAACTAACATTCATAACTGGATGAATTCTCATTAACATTGGTAGCCATAATTTGACTACATTAGTGGATACTACTTCATAAATGATGTATGGACCCACATAGCAATCCACCAATTTCTTCACCAGACACTTCTTGTATACTAAATCTTTCATACTCAACATTACTTTGTTTCTTTTTTCCCATTCTTCTATCTTCTATCTTCTCCTGTCTGCTTGCTATTTCATCTCTTCTTGTGTCTTTCTTAATGCTGCTTCAGCTTCCTTCTGCACCTTTCTTATCCTCTTAGCAAACTTTGTTACTTTGTCTATCTTTTCTTTCCTCCTAATATCTGCTCCCATTCTTAGCACTCTATTATAATTTGCCATAAACAGAGACACTTTAGTTACTGAATGTGTCTTGTTGTTTACTACAAACTCTGCTATTGCTAAACTCTACCATTGCTAACCATTCAGGCCAATTCTTTTGTTTATGATTGATGAAGAACCATAAATACTATTCTAATTCTTGGTTCATTCTCTCTATCTGACCATCTGCCTGTGGATAGGATGATAGAACCAACTTTGTTTTAACTCCTAACATTTTGTTTAGCTTCTTTGTTAATTCCACTGCAAACTGTGGTCCTCTGTCTAATACTACACTCTCCAAAAACCTATGCAACTTCCACACATTATCCCTAAACAACCATGTCAATCCTTTTGCCATTGTTCCTTCTGTCATTGCTACAAAATAAGTCATTTTTTACAATCTGTCACAGACTACTAGAATCATATCCTTCCCAGCTACTAACAGTAACTTAGTGATAAAGTCAACTGTTAGATACATTCATAGTTTCTCTGGTATCTCACTCAACTTTAACTTTCCTGCTGGTACCTCTGTTCTATTCTTCATCCTCTGACACATATTACACCTGTCTACATATTTTCCCACATCTCTTATTACTCCAGGCCACCAGTAATTCTTTGTCACCAACTCTATCATTTTCCATCTATCTCTATGTTCTGTTATTAGTACATCATGGTATAACCAAATTATCTCTACTCTCAATGCTTTATTCTTTGGTATATAAACCTTTCTCTTCTTCAATACCAAATCTCCCTCTATTTGCCATTCATCTCCTCTTAACACCTTAACCACTGTCTTCTTCATCTCCTCTACTATTCTGACTACCTCTTTGTCTTTACTCCTAGCTTTTTTTATTTTTTCTATTATTTCTACTTCAGGTTCTTCTATTACTACTTCTACTAAACTATAAACCCATTGTTTCTTAATTAATGTCTGGTTTTTGTTGTTCTTTCCTATACCTAATTTCTAGTCCAGTTGTTGTGGCAACCACTTATCACAATGACAAATGATAACACAAATGAGTAAATCTCTTAATAGGATATAGAGTGGGAAGTTCACAAGAGAACTTGACAAGGAGTCTCTGCTAAATTAGAGTTCTGTTTATACAAAACATGCCTGGTCTGTGCTACTAATAATTAAGCCTGCCCTATAGTTTATGCTATAACCTCATGTTCACCTTAAGGCTACCATGTTGTATACATGTGCTCTGACATCATCTTCTAGGTCCTTCCACCATGTTCTAGGCCTTTGATGTCACATCATGTGACATGTCATGTGACTGCAATGTCATGTGCCTTTTCATCATTCAAAATAAAAATAAAAGAAAAAGAAAAAGAAAATCAATATAAAATCAGAAAAATAAAAGAAAAGAAAAATAAAAATTGTTAGTGTTCAAGCGTCCCATAACACTAGTCTCCTACTTAGTTCATATGCTTTCTCTATTTTTGTGCCTAGCACATGTTTTCGAGTGAAATCAAACCTTGACAGATATAATGTCTAATAAGCTTATCTTTGGTTTAGTTTCTGCATCTTCATAAAATACTCCAAATTCTTATGATCTGTCCAGACCTCAAACTTAAATTTTGTGCCCTCTAATAAATGTCTTTAGCTTTCCAACCCCCTTATAACTGCCAACATTTCCTTGTTGTGAATTTCATAGTTTTACTTCATTTCATTTACATCCTCATTTTTTTGTCTAAATCTGGTGCTGCTAACACTGATTCTTTTGTGAACCTCTCTTTTAACTTCTGAAATGCCTTCTCTTGTCTCTTTGTACAACTTCACTTCTGATTTTTTTCACCAAGTCATACAATTGTCTAGCTATCACTGTGAAATCCTTAATGAACTGCCAGTAATAATTGGCTAATTCCAAAAACTTCTGTACATTCTTAACTATTTTTGGAGTCAGCCAATCCAACACTCCCTTCATCTTCTCCTCTTCCATCTTGATCTCCTCTGGTCTAATCACCACACCTAAGAATTCTACTTCCCTAACCTTTTACTTGTATTTTTCTGGTTTTACATATAGATCATTTTCTGCTAAACCTCTTTACTACTTCTTCTACTATCTCATTATGTCTTTCCTCTTTTTCCATTTCTACTATAACATTATCAATGAAACTCACCACTTTTCCAGTATTAATCAAATCCCAAAGGATCTCATTCATTATTATTTGAAATGTCACTGGAAAGTATGTAAGTCCAAAGAACATTACAGTTGGTTCAAATGACCTTTCTAGAGTTATGAACACTACCTTATGAACACTACCTTCTACTTGTCTCTCCTTAATACATACATCATTATACTCCTATCTTAGGTTTAACTTAGTAAACATCTTCTTTGTATCTATTTTCTCTATAATATCCAAGATTAATGGTAAGAAATAATTATTTTTAATTGTTTATTCATTTAAATACCAATAATTCTGAACCATCCTCTTCTTATCATCCTTCTTTTCTACAAAAAACATAGATGTTGTTTGAGGTGACTTTAAGGATCTAATATATTCTTTCCTCAATTATTCTTTGACAAACTCTTGTATCTCTCCTCCCTTGATAGCAGACATACCTTTCCCTTTCTTAGTACAAATCCCTTCTTTGTCTCTATTACATGATCCCAC
>Ga0157358_1000846_pt1 | contig 13093 bp, 12 predicted proteins | sample AttcapACBM2_FD_111484 | JGI IMG/M metagenome (GOLD analysis project Ga0157358, IMG submission 111484) | Fungus gardens microbial communities from leaf cutter ant in Botucatu, State of São Paulo, Brazil - Atta capiguara ACBM2 | ecosystem: Host-associated > Fungi > Mycelium > Unclassified ...
CTGAATCTGAATACGCCTCAAGCCAGCATTATCCCCGGTGGGATTCCCGAGCGGCCAAAGGGAGCAGACTGTAAATCTGCCGTCACAGACTTCGAAGGTTCGAATCCTTCTCCCACCACCATCCTGCATTCAGCACACTTTCCCCAAATCGATACATCAGCTTCCTGTTCTGCGGGGAGAGGGATGAGAACCCCCTGCTGACAGAGCACTTCCACGTTTTTCAAACGTTCTGCCCCCCTCTTCTGCCATGACTTTTTCAGTAAAAATCGCTACCATCACCGCCTCTCATTTTCTGAACCATGGTTGACCTCATGAAATTTGTTTCATTCAACATCAATGGGTTGCGCGCCCGACCTCATCAGCTTCAGGCGCTGGTTGAACAGCATCAGCCCGATGTCATTGGCTTACAGGAAACCAAAGTCCATGACGAAATGTTCCCGCTGGAAGAGGTCTCAAAGCTGGGTTATCACGTTTTCTATCACGGTCAGAAAGGCCACTACGGCGTGGCACTGCTCACCAGAATGCAGCCGGTTTCAGTGAGCCGGGGCTTTCCGGGAGAGGATGAAGAGGCACAGCGCCGGTTGATCATGGCGGAAATTCCCAGCCCGATCGGCGACATCACGGTCATTAACGGCTATTTCCCGCAGGGTGAAAGCCGCGACCATCCCACAAAGTTTCCTGCAAAAGAGAAGTTCTATCGCGACCTGCAGCGTCTGCTGACCGAAGATCTGCCTGCCGATAAACCGGTTCTGATCATGGGTGACATGAACATCAGCAGCACCGATCGGGATATTGGAATTGGCGAGGATAGCCGCAAGCGCTGGCTGCGAACCGGTAAATGCTCCTTCCTGCCGGAAGAGCGCGAGTGGATGGATCGGCTGCTGGGCTGGGGCCTGGTTGATACCTGGCGTGAACATAACCCGGAGGTCGCCGATCGCTTCTCCTGGTTTGATTACCGTTCAAAAGGTTTCGATGATAATCGCGGCCTGCGCATCGATCTGGTGCTGGCAAGCAAAAATCTGGCAGCACACTGTGTTGAGACCGGCATTGATTATGACATCCGTGGCATGGAGAAGCCCTCTGATCACGCTCCCATCTGGTCGCTGTTTCGCTTTTAACTGATGATCGCGTGGCAGAGCGCCACGCGACACTTATTTCACTATCTTCCAGATCAGGTTGTTGGTGCCGATGGAGTGCTCATCCCGGGCGCACTGCAGCAGCACCCCTTCCGACTTCACCACCGCGCCTTCACTGTAGTTACGGTTTTCAAAAATACAGCAGCGCAGGCAGTCTGGCTGACGTCGCTCTGCCTGCGTCCAGGCTTCCGGCGGCATATCCACTACCACATCGGTGTTCACACCGTTATTACCGGGTGGCATCGATTGATAGCGACCATTGGCCTGAACTGCGCTGGTTGCCAGCGACAGGGCCAGCACCATCAATACTGAGTAACGCCTCATTCCGTCTCCTTCACTTTACGTCTGGTTTTGCGCACCGGACGCTTCTGTCCGGTGGAGGGTAATCCCCGAAAGGCATGCGCCGCAGGCTGCTGTCGCGCCTGGTGGATCAGACCGGTTAAGGTCTGGACCAGCGGTTGCATAAATTCCTCATAACGACAGGCCTTTTCGCTGATACGGGTCAGTGTGGACTCCCACTGCGCCGTCATATCCGGGCGGGCAGCCAGATCGGGCAACGAGTGAATCAGGGCGCGTCCGGCCTCGGTCGCGTTGATGTATCGCCCTTTCTTCACCAGGAAACCACGACGAAACAGCAGTTCAATAATGCCAGCCCGCGTCGCTTCCGTTCCTAAACCATCGGTCGCACGCAGCACTTTCTTTAATTCTTTATCCTGAACGAACCGGGCAATCCCGGTCATCGCAGAGAGAAGCGTGGCATCGGTGAACGGACGCGGCGGCTGGGTTTGCTTCGCCAGCACCTCTCCGCGCTCGCACAACAGCGTATCCCCTTTCGCCACCACCGGCAGCGGCATGCCGTCATTCTCCTCGTCACGCTCTTTGCTGCCCAGCAGTGCACGCCAGCCCGCCTCCGCCAGGAAACGCGCTTTCGCAACAAATTTTCCCCCGGCAATTTCGAGGTCGATGACGCACTTACGGAACACCGCATCCGGGCAGAACTGCATCAGATACTGGCGCGCCACCAGCTCATAAATATGCTGCTCGTTTTCTGTTAGCTTTACCGCGCCGGCGCGGGCCGTCGGAATAATGGCGTGGTGGGCATCCACCTTTTTATCATCCCAGCAGCGGTTGCGCCGATCCGCATCGAAATCAGCGGGCGGGGTCAGCTGTGACTGATGCGCCTGAATCGCCTTAAGTACTGCATGACGCCCGGCAAAATGCTCTTCGGGCAGATAGCGGCTGTCCGAACGGGGATAAGTAATCAGCTTGTGGGTTTCATACAGCCGCTGACAGGTATCCAGTACCGTCTGCGCACTCAGCCCGTAACGTTTTGCCGCCTCAATCTGCAGGCTAGAGAGGGAGAATGGCAGTGGTGCCCCCTCGTTTTCCCGTTTATCGCTGTAGGCCGTGACCGTCGCTGGCTGACCGGTAATCCGGGCCACCACATGATCTGCCAGGGCGCGTCTGAGCAGACGGCCCTCTTCATCCTGCCACGGCTCACAGGCTTCGCTGGGGATCCAGCTGGCCACAAACCGGGTGCCATCAGGCGTGACGATGTGGGCTTTAACTTCGAAATACTCTTTCGGCAGGAAGTTTTCAATCTCTTCATCACGCCGTACCACCAGCCCGAGCACCGGGGTCTGCACCCGGCCAACCGACAGCACGCCATCATAGCCTGCATTTCGCCCCAGCAGTGTCCAGGCGCGGGTCATGTTAATGCCATAGAGCCAGTCTGCCCGGGCGCGAGCCAGCGCCGAAACACACAGCGGAATAAATTCGCGATTCTCACGCAGACGGTTGACCGCCCGATCCACCGCCTGCGGATTGAGATCGTTGATCAGGCAGCGCTGCACTTTGCTGCGTTTTTCCGCGGGCAGTTTCAGATAGTCGAGCACTTCATCGACCAGCAGCTGACCTTCGCGATCCGGGTCACCGGCATGCACCACTTCTGTCGCCTGTGCCAGCAGTCCCTCGACCACCTTCAGCTGTTTCGCGACCGACGGGCGCGGTTGCAGCTGCCATTTTTCGGGAATAATCGGCAGGTCCGCCAGCGACCAGCGTGCATAGCGGCTGTCATAAGTGTCGGGCTGCGCCTGCTCCAGCAGGTGCCCTACGCACCAGGTGACAATCTGATCGTTGCCGCAGGCAATAAATCCCTCACCCCGTCGATGCGGTTTCGGCAGTACATCGGCAATCGCACGTCCCAGGCTCGGTTTTTCCGCAATAAACAAACGCATTGAATCAGCTATTCCTTAACATCAGGGAAACGGAGAGTAACCGGCTCGGCTGTCGGTGTAAATTCAGGGCTATGTTAGCCTGGCAGGCCTGCTGGCGTAAGCATGACGCGCAGTGTTAGCGATCGTTCGCACAGGAACCGTGCAAAAAGCAGGGCCGAGAACGCCCTGCTTCCAGCTGAAAAAAGAGGATCAGAAATAACGCACGAAAGGCGTGGTGTCAGGCGAGAGAACCGTGGTGCTTGATTTCAGTTGTGGCGTGCCCAGATAGAGGAAGCCGACAATGGCATCCTGCTCCCGGCAGCCAAATGCCTGCCGCACCTGCTCGTCATCGGTCCAGGGACCGCTGCGCCAGATGCCGTTGTAACCCTGCGCGACGGCGGCCATCTGCATTGCCATGACTGCACAGCTGGCTGAGGCAATCTGCTCCCAGCGCGGCACTTTATGATGCTCCTCGCAGTGGGCCACCACCGTGATGATCATCGGGGCGCGAAATGGCGACTGACTTGCTTTGTTAATCGCCTTTTCATCCAGCTGTTTTTCCCGTGCCGCCCGCTCCAGCAGCTGGCTCATCCGGTCGCGCCCCTCCTTTTCCACAATGACGAAGCGCCAGGGTTGCAGGGTGCCATGATCCGGGGCGCGCATGCCCGCCCGCAGGATATTTTCAAGGATCTCACCCGCCGGGGCAGGTTCACTCAGGCGTGAGGCCGAACGACGATTTACCAGTAATTCAAGGGCGTCCATGTTTCTCTCCCGATCTCTGTATTGTTGCCTTCATCCTGGCACAGCCAGATTTTTTGTAACAGTGCGCGGTGATTTCCTGCTGACTTTTAACACGGCGCTCTTTAGGATGAGCTCGTCGGGGAAGCCGGGGCCGCGCGGCGGCCACTTCCTGCTACATATTTATGGAGAGTCTGATGCGCACATTGTGGCGAATAATCGCAGGTCTGTTCCGCTGGAGCTGGCGGGTATTAAATTTTATCAGGGAATTCATTCTGAATATTTTCCTGATTTTGTTGATTGTGGTGGGTGTAGGGATCTGGCTGCAGGTCAGTGGCTCAGGCAGCAGTTCAGCCCCCATTCAGCAGGGTGCACTGAAAGTCGATCTCAGCGGCGTGCTGGTCGATAAACCCTCAGTGAGCAACCGTCTCAGCAAAATTGGCCGTCAGTTACTGGGCGCCAGCAGCGACCGTTTGCAGGAAAACTCCCTGTTTGATGTGGTCGATGCCATTCGCCAGGCGAAAGATGACAGCAACATCAAAGGGATGGTGCTCGATTTACGTGAGTTTGCGGGCGGCGATCAGCCGTCACTGCAATATGTGGGTAAAGCGCTGCGGGAATTTCGTGACAGCGGCAAGCCGATTTATGCTCTGGGCGACAGCTACAGCCAGGCACAGTACTACCTTGCCAGCTATGCCACCAGAATCTATCTCTCACCGCAGGGCACCGTAGATCTGCACGGTTTCGCCACCAACGGGCTTTATTACAAAACCCTGCTGGAGAAGCTGAAAGTGACCTCGCACGTTTTCCGCGTCGGCACCTACAAATCGGCGGTCGAACCTTTCCTGCGGGATGACATGTCCCCTGCCGCCCGTGACGCAGACAGCCGCTGGATTGGTCAGCTGTGGCAGAACTACCTGAACACCGTGTCGGCGAATCGTCAGATTACGCCGGAACAGCTGTTCCCGGGTGCGGCGGCGATTATTGCCGGGTTGAATGCAGTCAAAGGTGACACCGCGCAATATGCGCTGGATAACAAGCTGGTCGATATTCTGGACTCGCGCGCGGCGGCCGATCAGGAGCTGGTAAAAACCTTTGGTCTGGATAAGCAGACTAACGATTACCGCAGCGTCAGCATCTATGACTACAGCGTGAAGTCCGCCTCAGCACAGCAGGATGGCAACATCGCCGTGGTGCTGGCCAGCGGTGCCATCATGGATGGTGAAGAGACGCCGGGCAACGTCGGTGGCGACACCACGGCGGCGCAGATCCGCGATGCGCGTCTCGATCCCAAAATCAAAGCGATTATTCTGCGGGTGAACAGCCCGGGCGGCAGCGTCACCGCCTCTGAAGCGATTCGCGAAGAGCTGGCGGCGGCGCAGGCAGCGGGCAAACCGATTGTGGTTTCGATGGGCGGTATGGCCGCATCCGGCGGCTACTGGATCTCAACGCCTGCCAGTTATATCGTGGCGAACCCCAGCACGCTCACCGGCTCGATTGGCATCTTCGGGGTCATCAATACCCTGGAAAACAGCCTGGACAGCATCGGTGTTCACACCGATGGTGTCGCAACCTCGCCGCTGGCGGATATTTCCACCACCAAGGCACTGCCTGCTGAAGTGCAGCAGCTGATGCAGCTGACCATCGAAAATGGCTACCGCAACTTCGTTGGCCTGGTGGCGAAGTCCCGCCATAAAACGCCGGAACAGATCGATGCGATAGCCCAGGGCCACGTCTGGACCGGCAGCGATGCGAAAGCCAATGGTCTGGTGGATGCGCTGGGTGACTTTGACGATGCGGTGAAGAAGGCGGGTGAGCTGGCCAAAGTCAGCAAGCCTCAGCTGAGCTGGTATCAGGATGAGCCGGGCTTCCTGGATCTGATCCTGGGTCAGATGAATGCCTCAGTGCAGGCCGTGCTGCCTGCCACGCTTAAGGCCTGGCTGCCCGCCCCCATGCTGGATGTGATGAGTGCGATGAAAGCCCAGCCGGGTCTGCTGGACCATCTCAACGATCCGCAGAACCGTTACGCATTCTGCCTCAACTGCGGCGAAGTGCGATAAACCTCGCAGCCCGGCCGCTGGTCGGGCTGCTTTTCCCCGCTATTCCCCTTATACTGCGCGTTTTACGGCAAGTCTGAGTGTTTTCATGCAAAAGAAAAATATCTATGTAGCCTACACGGGCGGGACAATCGGTATGCAGCGTTCGGCGCAGGGCTATATTCCGGTTTCCGGCCACCTGCAACAACAGCTGGCAGACATGCCGGAGTTCCACCGCCCTGAAATGCCTGATTTCACGATTCACGAATATCAGCCGCTGATCGACTCCTCTGACATGACGCCGGAGGACTGGCAGTCTATCGCTGAAGATATCCGCCAGAACTACGATCGCTATGACGGCTTTGTGATCCTGCATGGCACAGACACCATGGCCTTCACCGCCTCCGCGCTCTCATTTATGCTGGAAAATCTGGCCAAGCCGGTTATCGTCACCGGCTCGCAGATTCCGTTAGCGGAATTACGCTCGGACGGTCAGCAGAATCTGCTGAATTCCCTTTATGTGGCGGCCAACTATCCGATTAGCGAAGTGTCGCTGTTTTTCAACAACACGCTCTATCGCGGTAACCGGACCACCAAGGCGCATGCCGATGGCTTTAACGCCTTTGCCTCGCCTAACCTTCCGGCGTTGCTGGAAGCGGGTATTCATATCCGCCGCCTCAATACGCCGCCGGCCCCTGCCGGTCAGGGTGAGCTGAAAGTTCACACCATTACCCCGCAGCCGATTGGCGTGGTCACTATCTATCCGGGTATCTCTGCGGATGTGGTGCGTAACTTCCTGCGTCAGCCGGTGAAAGCGCTGATCCTCCGCTCCTATGGCGTAGGTAATGCGCCACAGAACACAGAGTTTCTGGCTGAACTGCAACAGGCCAGCGAACGTGGCATCGTCGTGGTGAACCTCACCCAGTGTATTTCAGGCAAGGTCAATATGGGCGGCTACGCCACCGGCAATGCGCTGGAACACGCGGGCGTGATCAGCGGATCGGATCTGACCGTGGAAGCGGCACTGACCAAACTACACTTTTTACTCAGCCAGGATCTCTCTGCCGATCAAATCCGCGCCCGGATGCAGCAGAATCTGCGCGGCGAACTGACCGAAGACTGACTACGGAGCGAATCAGAATGAAGCGGGCACTCATCATTATTGATATACAGAACGATTTTTGCCCCGGCGGCCCGATGGCAGTCCATGAGGGAGACCAGACGGTCGACGTGGCAAATCGCTATGCGCGAGCCTTTCGCGAGAACGGGGAATGCGTGCTGGCCCTGCAGGACTGGCATCCGGCCGACCATGGGAGTTTCGCCTCGGTCTCCGGTGAGCCGGTCTATACCCTGGGTGAGCTGAACGGTCTGGCACAGATCTGGTGGCCGGATCACGGCATTCAGGGCTCGGCCGGCGCAGACTTTCACCCCGGCCTGGATCGTTCGCTGTTCGATGCAACCTTCCATAAGGGTCAGGACCAGGATGTCGACAGTTACAGCGCCTTTTTTGACAATGGTCATCGCCGTAAAACCGAGCTGGACAGCTGGCTGCGCGAGCGTGGCATCACTCATCTGGTAATGCTAGGGCTGGCGACCGACTACTGCGTTAAATACAGCGTGCTGGATGCACTGGAGCTGGGTTATCACGTTGAGGTTGTCAAAGAGGGCTGCCGCGGCGTGAATCTGAATCCTGAAGACAGCGAGATCGCCTTTGCGCAGATGACCGCGCAGGGCGCGGTTCTGATTTAAAACAGAGCTGGCAGGACGCCAGCTTTTTTTAGTGCAGATGAATACGGGTCACGTCCGATTCAATGCCGAACTCTTCCTTCAGCTCTTTTTTTGACTTCATCACCATCTCACCCCCTTTGCCGATGGTCATGTGCTGCGGCGCATCGTTGTGTCTCGCCTGCCACATCATGACCAGCTGCAGGCAGTTGTCACGCTGCTCCTGGGTCAGGGCCACGCCGTCGGGCCATTTACCGATCTCCACCGCCGTTGCCAGGCGCTGATAGACTTGCGGCGTCATTGACGCCAGCATGGCTTCCAGTTGTTCCTTCATCGCCCTTACCCTCTGGTCTGTTCGCCCTGCTCATCGGTGAAATTCAGCGAGGCGGAGTTTACACAGTAGCGTTCGCCGGTAGGCTGCGGACCATCCGGGAAAACATGCCCGAGGTGCGCGTCACAGCTGCCGCAGCGGATCTCCACGCGCTGCATACCGTGAGAGTTGTCTTCGATATAGCGAATCGCCTCATCACTGACCGGCTGATAGAAACTGGGCCAGCCACAGCCTGAGTCATATTTGGTTTCTGACAGAAAAAGGGGCGCTTCACACACCAGACAGTGATAGATGCCCTCCTGCTTGTTGTGCAACAGGGCGCCGCTGTAAGGCGGTTCCGTTCCGCGATGCTGAGTAACGTAGCGCTGCATTTCAGTCAGCTGCGCAATTTTTGCTTCGGGTGCGGTCTCTTTAGCCATTTTAGGATTCCGGGCAGTGCCATTCTGAAAATTTCGTCTATTATTCTAACAAATGATCAACATAACCCGGGTCTTTTTTTGTGCTCACCCTTTCAGTCTGCCCATCGCAAAGCGGATTTGTGACTTCGATCACCTTTTATCCGGAGCATCCCTATATATTCGGCGATTGATACAATGAAGCGCGATATCATTGGCGGCGCGCAAGCGGTTGCGCACCGAATAATTCCTCTCAGGCGAATTGATTTGTCGCAACAATTGACACGATTCCGCTTGACGCCTGGTAAGGTTTTTGTAATTTTACAGGCAACCTTTTATTCACTAACAAATAGCTGGTGGAATATATGACTATCAAAGTAGGTATCAACGGTTTCGGCCGTATCGGTCGCATCGTTTTCCGTGCTGCACAGAAGCGTTCTGACATCGAAATCGTTGCTATCAACGACCTGCTGGACGCGGATTACATGGCGTACATGCTGAAGTATGACTCTACTCACGGTCGTTTCGACGGCACCGTAGAGGTTCAGGATGGCGCACTGATCGTAAACGGTAAAAAAATCCGTGTTACTGCTGAGCGTGACCCGGCTAACCTGAAGTGGGATGAAGCAGGCGTTGACGTTGTTGCAGAAGCAACCGGTATCTTCCTGACCGACGAAACCGCACGCAAACACATCACCGCAGGTGCTAAGAAAGTCGTTCTGACCGGTCCATCTAAAGATGACACCCCAATGTTTGTTCGTGGTGCAAACTTCGACAAATATGAAGGCCAGGATATCGTTTCTAACGCATCCTGCACCACTAACTGCCTGGCACCGCTGGCAAAAGTCATCAACGACAAGTTTGGTATCGTTGAAGGCCTGATGACCACCGTTCACGCGACCACTGCTACGCAGAAAACCGTTGATGGCCCGTCTCACAAAGACTGGCGCGGCGGCCGCGGCGCATCTCAGAACATCATCCCTTCATCAACCGGCGCAGCGAAAGCCGTTGGTAAAGTTCTGCCAGAGCTGAACGGCAAACTGACCGGTATGGCGTTCCGCGTGCCAACCCCTAACGTTTCCGTTGTTGACCTGACCGTGCGTCTGGAAAAAGCGGCATCTTACAAAGAAATCTGTGCTGCAATTAAAGCTGCTGCAGAAGGCGAGATGAAAGACGTTCTGGGCTACGTTGAAGATGACGTGGTTTCTACCGACTTCAACGGCGAAGTCCTGACTTCCGTGTTTGACGCTAAAGCGGGTATCGCGCTGAACGACAACTTTGTGAAACTGGTTTCCTGGTATGACAACGAAACTGGCTACTCAAACAAAGTTCTCGACCTGATTGCACTGGTTTCTGCTAAATAAGGCAGCCAGACATCATTGAGAATAAGGGCGACTTCGGTCGCCCTTTTTTTGATCCGCACAGGAAGGAATCGAACATGCAAGACAAACTGTTTTCTCTGCCGGTAGTCACGCAGATCTCCCCTTACCTCTCGCAGCGCCAGGTGGGTGAATTGCCGACCATTGTCGTCAGCCATCCTAAAGTCCGGGCGGCGATTACGCTGCAGGGCGCACACCTGATCGCCTGGCAACCCAGCGGTGAAAAGCCGGTGCTCTGGCTGAGTGATAAGAGCCTCTTCTCACCGGGTAAAGCCATTCGCGGCGGCGTGCCGATCTGCTGGCCCTGGTTTGGCCCCGCTGGTGAACCGGCACACGGTTTTGCCCGGGTTCAGCCGTGGAAGCTGACCGCGCATGACGAAAATGACGAGGGGGTGATGCTGACGCTGGTGCTGGAGAGCAATCCCCAGACGCTGAAACTCTGGCCACATGAGTTCACCCTGATTGCCCGCTTCCGTCTGGGTGAGCATTGCGAGATTGAGCTGGAAGCCTATGGTGATTATGAGGCCACGGCGGCGCTGCACAGCTACTTCAGCGTGAGCGATATCAGCGGTGTAGAGGTCTCCGGTCTCGGCAACAGCTATATCGATAAAGTGAACAACGGCGAGACCGGCAGCAGCGACGGCAGACAGCGTTATCCAGGCCGCATCGACCGCATCTTCACCGCGCCGGAAGATTGCTCGGTGATTCATGACACAGCGGGTCAGCGTCAGGTCGAGGTTTATCATCACCATCATAGTGACGTTGTCACCTGGAACCCCGGCGTTGAACTCTCCTGTAGCATGGCCGATATGGCGAATGAGGGTTATAAAACGATGGTCTGCGTGGAAACCGCGCGCATCAGGAAACCGCTACGCAGTGCGGGCGAGAAACCGGCACGGCTGGCCACGACGTTCCGTCTGAAAAAGAAAGCCGCCGCCAGCGACAAGGCTATCGGCTAAACGATATCCAGCGGTAATTTATGCTGCGGTGCAGGCCAGGCGCGATCGATAAGCTGAAGCTCTTCGTCGGTCAGCACCACCTCCAGCGCCGCAGCATTCTCCTGCACGTGGGCCACAGAGCTGGCTTTAGGGATAGCGATCACGCCAGGCTGACGAATCACCCACGCCAGCAGAAGCTGCGCCACGCTGATGCCCTTCTGCTGTGCAATCTGAGTCAGCAGAGGATCGGTAAAGAGCGTATCCCGCAGCCGACCCGCCTGCGCCAGGGGACAGTAGGCCATCACCGGCACGCCACGCTGCTGACAGGCTGGCAACAGATCAAACTCAATACCGCGTGACGCCAGATGGTAGAGAACCTGATTGGTCGCACAGTGTTCCCCATTGGGTTCATCCCACAGTTCGGCCATGTCATCTGTATCGAAGTTTGACACCCCCCAGAAACGAATCTTGCCCTGCTGCTGCAGCGTTTCCATCGCGCGCAGTGTCTCTTCCAGTGGAATATTTCCGCGCCAGTGCAGCAGGTAGAGGTCGAGGTAATCCGTCTGTAACCGGCGCAGACTGCGCTCGCAGGCTTCAATCGCATCCGAGTGACCTGCATTCCAGGGATAGACTTTGGAGACCAGCAGGGCCTGATCGCGGCGGCCGCGCAGCGCCTCACCGACGACCTCTTCTGCGCCGCCATCCGCATACATTTCGGCCGTATCAATCAGCCGTAACCCGCAGTCGAGTCCGGCCTGCAGGGCAGCGACTTCACGGGCACGCTGCGACGGATTTTCACCCATAAACCAGCTGCCCTGACCAATAACCGGCAGCGACGCATGGCCGGCAAACGTCATTCTGTTGCGCATTCTCTTCCCTTACCCCATTACGGGGCCCTGTAAAAGAACAGAGGGCGGTAAACGCCCTCTTTTAGTGCATACTCAGAAGCTGTAGCTGACGCCGGTCCAGACCGTCGCCTGCCCGCTTTTATCAATCATCGGGCTGTCTTTGATTTCGCTGTCAAAGCGGGTGTAACGCCCTACTACTCCGACGTTCCACTGCGTGTCAATCTGATAGCTGGCGCTCAGCTCAACATAAGGTGACCAGCTGTCATCCGGATTATAACGACTGATGCCGGTCCGGGCGCTCTCATGACCGGAGACACCGTAGTAATAACGGTTCTGATTGGCACTGTTCCACATAGCACCGATGCCTGGCGTCAGGCTGAAGTCGCCCATCTGGAAGCGATAGAGATAGGTCAGGTCCCAGATGACACCATTGCTGTTGTTCAGCACATCACCCAGCAACGCGGTGCGGACAATCCCCCAGTCTGCCGTGTGACGGTAAGTGGCACCGCCCATCAGCGTCATGCGGCGCTTATCCAGTCCTTTCATATCGCCCAGATCGTTGTCGCTGGGTTTGTACTCCTGCGGTGACCCCAGCAGGGTCAGCGACAGCTGATTCTGCGGATCTTTCCACAGGTAGTAACCACCCTGCAGGCTGCGGAACCAGAAGTTTTCACCTTCGTAGTTGATCACCGGAACCGGAAGATACCGGTCCTGTCCGCCGCGATAGGGTGACTCTGCGTAGATGACCGATGCCCCCAGAGAAAGCGGATCGGCACTCGCCTGCCCGGTAAGTAAATAACAGGGCAGAAGGGCAACAAGCGTCTTAAATTTGAATTGGTTCACAATTTATTCATTCCATAAATATAACAATCAAACCCTAAGTCTAACGGTTTTTTACCGCTGGATTAACTTATATCAAAATCCTTTAAGTCAGTTACCGATGCAGGTGGCATTAAAGGTTAAAAGTACGTTAAGTTAATGCTTCAGTCAGTTGAACCCATCTCACAACAAATCAAAATTGCCGTTGATCTTCCCCGCATTCACGCAAACCCACGGAGGAAATTTCTTAGAAGCCATCTACAGTTAGAAGTAACAGCAAAGAGTTTGGACGAGCAGAGTAACCACAAACGTTGTGTATCCCGATAAAAAAGATCAGGTTGGCATAAGGGTTGCTGTACTCAACAGAGAATATCTTCCGGGAGCTGCTACAAGCCTCTAATTACGCTCCTTACCTGTGCTAAAAACGAAAGGACGGGCATCGCTATGAATATATTCGATCACTATCGTCAGCGTTATGAAGCTGCCAAGGACGAAGAGTTCACACTGCAGGAATTTCTTGCCATCTGTAAGC
>Ga0157358_1000847_pt1 | contig 13071 bp, 7 predicted proteins | sample AttcapACBM2_FD_111484 | JGI IMG/M metagenome (GOLD analysis project Ga0157358, IMG submission 111484) | Fungus gardens microbial communities from leaf cutter ant in Botucatu, State of São Paulo, Brazil - Atta capiguara ACBM2 | ecosystem: Host-associated > Fungi > Mycelium > Unclassified ...
GTGGTCCATACTACAACAATGTGTCTACCTCATGTCTACTCTGCAGTGACTGTGCAAGACTGTGCATCCTGCCCTAACATCCATGTGTTCTACATGTGGTAGCAATGTGGTGTACATGCTCCCTGATATCATTATCTAGGCTCTTCTAGCCTTGTAGATCCTTGTAGACCTATTTAGGCCTATGACATTATCTCATATGCCCTTTTCCTGTTGTAGACTAATAAGAATACTACTGTCCTATTTCTGTTCTAACCCTAACCCTACCTGAAGTCTGTCCATACTCTTGTCTTATAACAGTTTAGGTAAAATAGAATTTACATAGCAAGTCAGAACTTGATTTAAAGGAATAAATAGTCTTAAATCTAGGGAGTCATAAATTTTCACTAGTGTATCAATATGACTAGAATGATGAGGATATGATGGATCTCAGTCAATATTCCTAATATTAAAATCTCCTGTCATAATGAGAACATAGTTTAGATTTATCTCAATATTCTTAAAATATTTTAAAGCACTTGGTTGTTTATTAGAATGAATAATAAAATAAATAATACCATTGTTAAAGAATGAAATGAAATTCAAATCTCTATGATTTATAATATCTCTTCTAAATGCAAAACAAAGTTGAGTGAGTTGAATGTTGATATATATTATGACTCTTGGATGTTCATTGTTATAAGCTGAATGTCTTGGGAAAGTTGTTCATAATGGATGATTAGAAACACCAGCAATGGTTTTCCTATCTTCAGATAATGAACTAAGAATAGTGTGTATAATAAATTAAGGAGGTTCTTAGATAAAAAATATTTTTGCTTTTCTAAGATTGTATTAGTAAAAATTCTATTCTTGTGAACATTCTGCAAAAAAAATTTAGATCTTTTAAAATTATATATATTTCTTGTCCATAACTAAGCAGATTAATTTACTTTTGTTTTTATGAAGTTCTTAATATTTCTTAAAGTACTATTCTTTATTGAACTAATTCATCGAGAATGTATAGGTATTACTATCTGCTTGATATTTGCTCTTACAATTGATATACTTGAAAAAGTGTAGGCATGATTTTTCTTTCATAGTCTTTAGTCTTGGAGAATTCATCTTGAAGTTCATCTTATAACACTATACTATGTCTCAGTGATGTTTAACTTTGTGTGAGCTATTATACTTGACACATTTTGATTTATAAACATAACAAGAAAAAGTCATATGGCCCTATTTTCAACATTCTTACATTGGAAAACTTCTAGATTCATATTTGTTCCATGAATAGTAACAATATGACCTCTCATATTAAAACATTTATTGATTAGACTTTTGGCCTTAGATTTGCTTTGGACATCTCAAATATTTATCCAGATAACTACTATATCTAACTTAGGTAAGGCTTTGATGACTACAGTCTAGATGCAAATGCTATATTATTGAATATGTGAGTGGACTTAATAATCCTTTTGACTACATCTGAATTAATGGAGACATTTGTATCTTTAATAAGATATGGGATACTCAAGATATATTTTTCAATAGTACTAAGATCTGGTGTGAACATGACTTTGTTAGTGGTGATGGTTAGGCTATGATGGTTTGTATAGATGAAATCAGCTATATATTATGACTCAAAGACCTTAGGGTTAGTTAATAAGAAGAATCTTATATAGAGTTTACATAAGAGAACTTAATAGAGAGCTCTATATAGGATTATCTATCTTATATACCAAGACTGGTGGTCTGTGCTACTACTGTGATTAGCTTACTCTAAATGACCATGTATCTACCTTAAGGTCAATATATGTTATATATGTTATATAACATTATTCCTTCCAGAACTTTCTATTGTCTTCCATTGTGCCATGTGACTGATGTGTGATACTAAGTCTTGTCATGTGACCATTTGTGATGGTAACACATAATGTCATACTAAACTCTAATACTAGTTTTTCAAAATAGAAAATAAATGAAAAAAATAAACTTAAGTCTACTGTTTGTGATTCTGACACTATGATATTAGACTTGATATCTTTGAGAGCCCTGTTAATATTAGCAATATGTAAACTAGACTTGATCATGAATTTGATTAAATTAGCTGGATTTATAGAGACTAATACTTGTTATCTTGATGGTTTCTTTTTAATTATATTGAATCTTGGTTTTTCTTTCTTTGGTTTGTTTATTACTTTCTGTATCTCTTTAATTTTTTTGGAGAAGAGATTTGGAAGATTTTCTTTGATTTTCATGATTTCCTTGATACTGTTTAAAGATACTCAAGCACACAATTAACCTTTCTGGATATTAATCTGTTTGTTAAGATTATCACCTTTCTCTTTGTAAAATTTTGATTTCTTGAGGACTTTCTTGGTAGGCTTTAAAGGAATAGAAGGAGGAATTCTATTCTCTTTACCAGAAATGCTTTATTCTTTCTTCTTGATTATATTACTATTAGCACTATTAGTCTTAAATTAACCTGAAACATATTGACAAAAAGATCTGTTATTTTTGTTAGCTGTAATAGAGTCCTATTTTACCTCATAGATGAATGATATAAGATTTTAAGTAGCAGGACCAAACCCTATAATAATTGGAAAGTCTTTCTCTGTTTTTCCACCAAGAAGTCTATTTCTGATGAAAAATACAATCCTGTAAAGTGAGGTCATAATGTTGTTAGTATCAATTTCTATGAATTTATTAGTACCAAAAATAGAGATGGAATATGCAGAATCATCCCAAGAGTTTGGGTTGGCCAGTTAGTTAACTGAATATAGAATAGATGAAGTTTCAAAACCTTATAGTTAACATGTGTTCATATCTGTATTGTTAATATCTTCTTGAGTTTTCAGCATGTTTCCATTTACTGTGGCCTCATTAGTATTGCTTGTTACCTTCTCTCTGGGATTTAAATAGGATAATGTAGGTTCTTGAGGCTCACTGATTTCAACTTGATTAGCCTAGGATGGATTATTGTTCTATATCTCCATTCTTTCAATGTAGGGAATAGAAGAAATATTCAAATACACTGACAGCTCTCTAAAGTTGTTAGTACTAGAAACAGTGGACCAACCTCTTAGGATGTCTATCTCTACGTCTATGTTTATATTATTATGAATTGCTAGGTTAGAAAGTATACTAAGGTCAAGAGAAAAATATGTATTTACTAAATTTCTGTTGGGTACTTCCATATAAGATGGAGGTAAGAGAGAAAAAAGCAATGAGTCCATGTACATTCTATAAGACTAATATACTATTGCTATACTATATGATATTATCTGTTTTAGAACCTTTTATATTCTTCTCTATGTTATATGATTGTGTGTGTGACATATGTGACTATCTTGGGATAGATGTCACGCTTATGTCACACTTTTTGACTTGTGTGACATTATATCACACTCTTTATTTAAGTCTAAAAAATAAAACCAAAATAGAAAGGAAAACTATAAGAAAAATATAAGAAAATAAGAATCAAGTTCATTGTTCACAATTCTGACACTAAGTATTAGAGACAAAAGTATACTCATGTATTATACTAACCTATTCTAAAATAATAACTAAGATTTTTTAGTAGGTTTTATAATGTTCAATCATATAACTATATAACATATATCATAACTCTGTTACACTCTCTTTACTAAGTTTCTAAAATAGAAAATAAAAATATCTAAGTCTACCTTTGTAACTCCTAACAAGAGTAACTAGCTATACATCATATATTCTCCAATATCTATATTTATGATGTAGATAACACTTCAATTCAAACTACTATTATTCTGAGGACCAAAGATCTTGACCCTGCATTCCTTATCAGTACATGGAGTCTAAATGACAACCCCTGTAGTGACTGACAACTCTGAGTATATACAGAGTAAATATCATTAGATGGTTACTTTTATATTTAAGAATATGGTTATAATATAATATTCTCCAGTTCGATAATCAACTTGAAATTGTGTTACACTTGTGCTTACCTGTCTAAACTTCCTATTATCTGAAATTACAATCACATGATGTATAGGCTAGATGCAACATTATCTGTTAAAGCTAAGGTTATTTTATTTGCATAGTATAGCTTTCAGCTCTTTCTCATTTCTTGAACTTGCTAAGTTCTTTTTCTATCCCATCTTCTATGCTGCTGTTGTGGATAACCTAGCAAGTACAATTCACTTCTGACACTATAACTTATTTTTTCATGACAAGCAGAACAAATAAAAGCTATAAGAGAATCAACTTACTAACAAACATCATAGACTTTCACTTGGAGTTTTCACTTACAAGTTCTATAAACAAGCCCAAAGTTTCCACTTGTAATCATAAAAGAACCTGACTTTTCAGACTTTTTATTCTTATTATTCAAGCTAAAACTTTCAATACCAAATCATATAAATCTTACTATAGACTTTTCTGCCTCACAATATTGATAAATCATATTACAAGACCTGTGTATCAGAATTAAAGGCAGTGGACTTGTTTCTCTTCTCTTATCTAAGTTTTTCTTATTTTATATTTGAATCTTATTTTTTTCTTTTTTCTCATTTTGAACTTAGTAAAGTGTTAAATATAGTTGACACCTTGTCATCTAAGATATCTAGAAAGTCCAAATAAGTTAATTATCCAAGAATACAGAAGACAAGTCAAAATGACCTTTGGCCTGTGTACTATATCTCTACTAGCTACACTAGTTACATATTTTGGAAGTGAACTTGGAAAACTTAGTAGGTAGAAACCACTAGAGGGTAACAAGATGTGTTATTGCCAACACTAGAAGAGAGTGTTAGTTTTAGTTGATTTTTAGGATAACTAATATAGTGTAAACTACCAGGTTATATACTAGGTATGCTATCTAGAATAGTTATCTAAAATGAAGGCTATTAAGTAAGTTACCCTGATTTTTAGTGATTCTCAGATGTTTAGAGAATGGAGGTTCATAGAGTTAACAAGAGCCAGCAAGGTTATCTGTAGGTTGGGATGAATGTGGTCAAAATGGAATGTGATAGTACTATAATTTAGAGAAAACTCAATGCTGGAGTATATAAGCCCTCCAACTCATTTTATTGGTTGAGATAGTTCTGTGTTATTTAAAAAGTCTTAGGATAGTACATAGTCTGGATATAATTACCTACTTGGGATTGCTTTTAGCTATAGAAGATTGGCTATATACTTTACAAGAAGGGCATACAATGGAATACTAGATTTATATATGAGATATGATAAGTGAATACTAGCAGAATACTTGTGAGACCTCACTATATTCTAGACTTATTTTAGGATACTCAGATTAGTTATCTTATCTATAGGTTAAACAAATTCTGTACCAATTTTCCATGAGAATATAAATTCTATACTAAATAAAGAGATTCCAAAGTATAAGACACTTGTGAGCAACTTTAGAATTAGAAAATTCATATTTAAACATTTAAATATAGTGAATTAAATACTACAACAGATGAAACATGCTAGAGGAATGTTCTCAAGCTCTAAGACTAAAATGTCATGATGTGCTTGGACACTTGTTATGAAATGCTTTGGACACTAACATTTTTATTTTCCTTTTATCTATTTTTCTTAATTTTATATTTCTTTTCTTTTGAATTTTTTTTTCCTTTTTATTGACAATGAAGAGGCATGTGACATTGCAGTCACATGACATGTCACATGATGTGACATCATAGGTCTAGAACATAGTAGAAGGATCTGGAAGATGATATCAGGACACATGGTATACACATAGTAGTCTTGAGTAAGATATAAGGCAGATATGAGATAGTAGTACAGACCAATATGTAACAGTATAAATAGGACTCTAATTTAGTAGAGGCTCCTTGTTGAGTTCTCTTGTGATTTTCCCTACTTGATTGCTTAACTGAGAGCTTTACTGCTTGTATTATCATTGGACTTTGTGTTTAATGGTTGCTACAACAACACTAACAATTTTCTTTTTCTTTTATCTATTTTTCTGGATTTAATTTTTCTTTTCTTTTCATTTCTTTTTATTTTTGACAATAAAGAGGCATGTGACCACAGTTACAAAACATATCACATGATATGAGGTTATAAGCTTAGATTGGGTAAGAGTGGGCTAAAATAGTCTAAATGAATAATATCAGAGCACATATATATAGTATAGTATTCTTATAGAAAACATGAGGTAGAGGCATAGATGAAGCATGGATATTAGAGTAGAGTAATTTATTATTAGCATAGTGTTGTAGTAACCACTAGTCACAGTGACCAATAATCACATAAGTAAAAAATCTCTCAGTAGGATATCAAGTAGAGATCACAAGAGAACTCAACAAGAAGTCTCTGCTATATTGCTACCCTATTTATACTATTACATGATAGTCCATGCTACTAATAATTATCCCTGCCCTTATATCTATGCTTTATCCTCATGTCTGTCTTATATCCTACTCAAGACCATCATGTTATATCTATGTACCCTGACATCATCTTCTAGATCCTTCTACCATGTTCTAGGCCTATGATGTCACATCATGTGACATGTCATGTGACTGCAATGTCACATGCCTCTTCATTGTCCAAAAGAAAATCAAAAAGAAAAAGAAAACAAAATTAATATGAAATCAGAGAAATTAGATAAAAGAAAAAAATTGTCAGTGTCCAAAGTGTTCCATAATATATAGATCATAGAACTTTTGTATAAATAAAGTAGTAATATAGCAGGGACTCCTTGTTGAGTTCTCTTATAATCCCTATAACAATATCTATCTTTGAGATTTATTGCTTATATCTCTATTGGTCTTTGTGACTAGTGGTTGCCACAACATATAATGTACAGTGATTACATTACTATTGTAAGGTTTGATTGTTTGTATCAAGAAAGGAAATATACTCTGGACACTAGAAAAAATTTTTGAATAAAGAATTTGTAAAGACACAATAGATATAAGAACCTTTTTAGGTATGGTATTGTAGTGTTAGAATCATATCCCTAACTTTATAACAGTGGCAGCCCCACTGTATAAAGTAGTAAAGAAGAATATACTTTTTAAATAGGGGCTAGTCCAAGAAAAAATATAGTCTATAAGAGGACTAGCTCTTTCAAAACTTTTTTTCTTTTGTGTTTTTTGGCTGATCTATGTTCTGTGATCCTTTTTCACATCTACACTTATTTGAGTATCCACTTTCCTATACTCTGGACCTTTTCAAGCTATACACTAATACTCTTAACTATCTAGATATATCATTTAATTCCCCTTTCTGGTACTCCCTTACTCTTACACAATACTCTGTGGTCTTCCAAAGTCCACTAGTATCATCTGTACATTTACTTATCTGCTTTCTCATACTCCAGAAGTACTTGCTAAGCACTCTGGCTCTCTTTCAATTTAGTCTCTCTATTTTGAACTGTTTCTGATTACTTAAGTGTCATCATTCCTTGCTTATGTAAGCATAATTCTGACATGAGAGAATGAATCTATTATTGTATAGAATAGTTGTTACCTTTAGAAATTTCCATTCTGTTTCTTAGAATTTCCTAGAGATGAGTATATAGTTTAGTATTTCCTAGAGATTTGAAGTACTTTGCTCTTCTGCCCAGTTGCTCTAACATAGTCAGATTTAAAAACATTGATAAAAAGTTGTTTTTATACTTGGAATCCAAAGTTTACTAATAAGCAACTGATTACTTTAGCAGTCAACACCTCCTAAAAAGCAGTAGAATACTATATTTACCAAAGGGATAATGATGAGCCCAGGAAGATACATTATGTGAAATTCAATTTGCTATTAATGAATCACAGATAGTAGAGATATTTTGTAGCCAAAGTAAGAGCTTTGTGGCTTGAGACATACTTTTAAGCAACAAATATACCTGTTAAGAAAGTATAGTAACTTTGTAAAAACTAATATGAAATACTTAGTGGAAATACTAAATAATCCAGGAAAGATGCCTAATATAACTTTTAATTACTAGGTGGATTATATTAGAATAAATTTCTTTTTTGAGATAGTCCATAAAAAAGAAAAGATCTTTTTGGACTGAATGAGCTCTTGGGAAGAGAATAGTATTTAGGGACCCTTCTCTAAATAGATTTGAGGATAGTTTATATAATGAGAAAGATAATATAAATATACTAATCTTACTAGAAAAAGACTAAGAGGAGATGCTCTTAGAATTCTCCAAATTCTATGAAGATATTGACTTATAAAAAGGTTTTTTCTATAGGAAACTTGTCAAAGATACTGTTTATTGACTAGAAAAGTAGATGGCAGATAGATAGAAAAACTACAGATATTACTAAGCAGATAGACAGAGGTCACTGCTAGTAGTATTAGCTAAGAAAATAGCAGATCCAGAAAAACCAGTAGCTTATAAAAGCCTGTTGAAATATAATAATGGACACAAAAGCAATCTTATATATAGACTAGAACAAAGACTAGTTAAGATTAAAAAATATCCAGCCATTAGAAAAGAAGATCTTACAAAAGCAATAAAAGAAGAATAGATTTAGCTTGCTATCAGATGTAGTTCACACTTAAAGATAAAAGTCTACAGAGTTAGCTTAGAGATATACAGAGTGTGGAAACTCTATGTGATGAGCTTAGTAATGTAGACTTAGCAGAATGATCTTGGCCTCAACTTATGTGTTGTGCCTTTTATGAGCTACATAGTTGCAATTTTGGAGATTGGCCTTGTAAGAAGTTATAAGAAGAGTGTTAAAGTTGCAAAAAGTGGACTTTATTTTATTTTATGTTTATTTTTATTTATTTTCTAGTTTTGAACTTAGAGTTAGGCATAAATTGACATTGTTTCTTTCTCTCTTACCTCCATCTTGTATAGTAGTACCTATAAGAGAATTAGCAAATAAACATCTTTTCACTTCAGCAATTAGTATTACACCTTTATCAATGACTCAAATACCTTCCAATATGAAGATGGACATTGACTATGACAGTATTAAGAAGAGATCTGCTCTCCTCAGCAAGAACAGCTTAAGAATTTTTTCAATATCTTCAAGCACATTGTTTGTTCTATACTATCAATATATGGAAATCAATAATGATCTCCCAGATATTGAAAGTCAAGAACCTATTGACAGCTCTCAGCTATCTTACAAAGAAAATGTAGAAGTAGGTAGTTCTGTCAGTAAGACAGCTGACAATCTCTCCCCTAAGAAGAGTCAACATGTGAACAATGAGGCATCAGCCCTCAAGTCTACACCTAATCCACAAGATAAGGGTATACCTAATAATAGCTTTATCAGTCATTCTTTCCAAGATATGATCAACATTCAATTGTTATATGATATTAATCAAGTAACAGAATAAGATGTATGGGATGGGGAGTTCCACTCTATTTTGCTTTATGGATCATTAGAATATCTCATGTCTGATACCAACAATATCAAAGAGTTGCTTTGTCATATGAAGAAATATATCATCAATAAGAAAATAGAAAATAATAAGGCTAATGAGGTTAAGAACCTTAAAGGTATAAGAGAATAGACATGGAATCTCATCTCTATAATTTACAGTTTAGGATGGAATTCTCTTTTTGTTGATAATAATAACACTTCATTCAAATGAAAGATTATGGCCAAGTTTATCCTGAAGACCAATGAGATCAACAACAGCAGAATTATGTAAGGCAAGAATATAAACAAGTCTACCACATTAAACAAGCTTTTACTTCCAATTCTAGCCAAATCACCTAAGAAGGTTAAAGAAATTTCAAAGTATTTCAAAAAGAACATCAAACATATTCACAAATCAGCCAGAAATCAATTGTTAAATAGGAATAAGGACCAAATGAAATCATATGCACAAGTGTCAACTTTAGCTAACAATACTAGAGAAATTTTGAAGATCAAAGAAAATTTTTCCAATTTACATACAAAATAAAATTGAAAACATCCAGAAAATAATAAATTGTGAAGATAATACAAAGCCAAAACTTCACATAATGACTAAAGAGCCATTAAGAAAGCAGGTCATTGTTTCAATAAGCAATGACAACAGTAAAAAATTCATGGCTGACTTGAGTGCTTACATTATTAACATTAATAAAGCTCTCAAAAATATCAAATCAGAAGTCAAAGCTAACTTTGCTCAAGTTGAACAATCAGATATAGTTATAATGACTAATAAAGTAGCAGCTCAGTTAGATCTTCAAACTATTGAGCAATATATCAAGAATATCAACCAGATTGAGGCAGACAAGGTCAAAATACTATGCCTATCCCAATTGAAATTGTATATCAAGATAATTAGTATACTATATTTACTTTGAAAATACCAATACACCTATAACAGTAAATGTGGTCGAAACAATTATCAAAATACCCATATTTTCAACAATATTGCTATTACTTTAAGGCCAAGAGTTATTAAGATATCTCTAAAATCAGATATGGCTATAATTTAGCTCAATATATGAAATGTTCAAAGTAGAAGCAAAGCTAAAGAACTCATTAATAAATGCTTCAATATTGGAAGTTACATCATAACTATTAGAGGAGCAAACATGAATCCAGATATTTTACAATGCAAGAACTATTGGAAGTAGGAGCATGTGACATTTTCATACAGAATTCAGAGATCTAGATGTATAAAATGTAATAATTCCTATAAGACTGAACATCATTATTACTTTGTGTGGTATTATAAAACAAACAAAAAAACTAACTATCAAACTTGTAAATATTAGATCTAAGTTTCTTTTAATTTTCTTTTTTATTTATTTTCTATTTTGAATCTAGGGTTATGGTTGGAGTGACATTGGGGGAGAGATGGTATAGTAGAAGAGTCTCTTGTCCATATGTATTATGCCTACCTCAAACATACTTGAAGTTATGGGTTCAATTCCTTAGTAGTTCTTTGTATTGGGTAACTGCATAAAAAAGGTTAGGATATTGATACTCTATACATAATTCCTTCTATAAGCACAGACTGGTATCACACTCTATATAATAAATTGTTGACTTAAATAATAAAAATAAAAATAAAAAAAGGTTAGAGTGATATCATAATCATGCTGTCACACATCTGTCACATCAGATGACACAGTCACAGTAATAGTTACACAATCACATGGTCATATGGAATATGGTAGAAGATTTGAGAAACAATGATGTTATATAATATGTACAACACATAGTCTTTAGGGTAGACTAGATGTAGTAGAGCACAGACCATCACTAGTTAATATATAAAGATAGATATATTATACCAAGAATTACATTGAGTTTTCTTATATTAAATCCTAATACAAGGTTTCATTTCATTATTTAACTCTAAAGATCTTAAGTTGTAACACTAACCCTTATAGACTAGAAACATTACTTTTACAAGGAATGGCATTCAAGAAAATATCAGGAGCTTCACAAAAGTAGAAGACAATCAATTTGTTCAGCCATGAACAGGTCTTAAGCATGATTATGAAAGATATCAAGATATTTTCCCAGAATATTCATAAGAATAAGTTTGTTATCAACACCATCTTAGAAAGACAAGACACTTTTGATATTATTTTCATTCAAGAACTGTCATGGTCTTTTATACATTCTATACCAAACTCCAAAAGCAAGGAGGGAGAAGAACTGGTAAGAGTTCTAAATTATCCCAACTAGATAAATTTTTCCAGAAACCCTTCAAATAGCAATGACTTTTCTAGAGTCATCACTTATATTAATGTCAGACTTTCTTTATTTCAATTTTCTTTATGAAAAAACATTTTTAACCACAGTAATGTTTCTATTGTCTCTTTCTTCAATTGCAGCTCTGTTTATTTCCTAGTTAATGTTTATTCAGATTCATCACAATTGGCTTTAAAGTATCTTAAGAATACTGAAGTCAATATCACAACATCCTAATTATGATAGGTGACTTTAATATTAAAGACAGTACATGGGATTCTAACTTTTTATTTCATTCCATATATAGGGATCTTCTTATGGATATTGCAGACTCTATGAACTTAGAATTATCCAAACCTACTAACTAGGTACCCACTAAGTATTTGGACAACCAGTAAGACATAAATTTAGTTATTGACCTAATGTTCTTAAGACCTACATCTTTAGAATACAATAATGATTCCATTCATTCTGACTAGAGGCTAACATCTGATCATGCTCCTCTTACAGTTAACATTGCAACACTTGAAGAACACATTCAAACTAGAATACTAGTCAAAAATAGCAAAGAGAAAGAGAACTTTATCTTGGAATTAATCATAGCTATCAAGAAGCTCACCATAGAGAATATTTCAAACAAAGAAGTTTTTGAGCAAGTTGTTTAATTATTCACCAACTATACAGATAGAATATGGTTTGAAAATTCAAAGATTATCAATATCACCAAGTACTTTAAAAAATGGTGGGATGATAATTGTTATAGAGATCTGGAAGATTATAGGTTGTCAAAGCAGATTAAAGATTAGAAATAGTTTAAGAACATGGTCAAGAAAACCAAATACTCTTTCTTCAATCTGAAAATTCAAGAAATCACTAACAAGAATTGTAGTCCATGAGAACTAATGAATTAGGTCAAAAAGTAAAAACTCCCAGCTATTGAGGCTGTTCAATATGATGGCTGACCTTGTGTCAAACTCAACAATTTATAACAATCCCTTCATTTGTCATTCAACACAGCACAAAATCATCAAATCAATATAAATCTAATAGAAGAAATTCTATGTAAGCAAAGGACAATTTAGAAGCCATTCTTAGAAGAATAGTTCAAGAGTTCCATTGCTAAATGTAAAAATTCATCAACCTCTGAATCAGATAAGCTGTTATAGAAGCATCTCAAGAGAATTGTCAAAGACATAGTATGTTTAAGAAAGCTCATCAACATTGCTGATACATGTATTAAACTAGGTCATTGGCCTTCATATTTCAAGGTTTTGATATCTGTCATCATCCCCAAACCTAATAAGAAGTTATATAATTCTTCTAAAGCTTTTAGACCTATTGTCTTACTCAACATGATCAGCAAACTTATTGAGAAGGTTATTGGCAAAAGATTACAATTTCAGTTGATATCCAAGAATTTCATACACCTATGCCAACTAGGCTGTTACAAACTCAAGACCTTAGAGTTGGTCAAACAAATAAA
>Ga0157358_1000848_pt1 | contig 13057 bp, 3 predicted proteins | sample AttcapACBM2_FD_111484 | JGI IMG/M metagenome (GOLD analysis project Ga0157358, IMG submission 111484) | Fungus gardens microbial communities from leaf cutter ant in Botucatu, State of São Paulo, Brazil - Atta capiguara ACBM2 | ecosystem: Host-associated > Fungi > Mycelium > Unclassified ...
AGATGGCTATTCTAGGTATACTAACTAAGTATATTATCCAGTAGCTTACACTGTGGTAGTCATTCTGAAAATCAACTAAAACTAGCACCCCTCTTCTAGTATTAGCAACAACATACCTCAGTAGTCTTCTACCTGCCAAGTTCTTAAGTTCTGATTCAAAATATATAAAATATATAACTAGTAGAGGCACAGCACACAAGCTAGAGCCAAAGATTATTCTGATCTGCCTTCCACATTCTCAGATAATATATAATCACTTAATTCTAGACTTCTAAGATATCCTACTGGATTTCAGATAATAAGATGTGAACTGTATCTAAAATAAGTGTTCATTCTGGTACTATTATTTTGACAAGTAATGGCATGCTAACAAGACTACTAAGGTATGATATATACTAAGTACAATTCATACTTGTTAGGTAAATCCATAGATATAGCATGGAAGGCAGATCAATTTTAGGACTTGGTGGAAGTAGGCATGGAAATTGCTATATAGATGACAACATTGGCTTCAACTGTAAAATGTTGTACCTAGTCTAACTTTGTCACATAATTATAATTTAGGAAGAGAAAGTTTGGATTTTAACTAGAGATGAGTATAGCACTTAATTATCAGACTTGGAAATTATACATGATAATTATCATTCTTAAATATGAGAAGAGGTGTTCTAATAATAAGAGACTGTGCATACTCTGAGTTTGTTGAATATCATAGAGTTATTGACTGGAACTCCATAGAATTTGTTGTGAGATGGAGAGAGCTTTTGTCTGCAAAGTAATTGGTAATTTGAATATAACATAATCTATTCTGAAAAAGGGCAAATAAGTTTGAATAAGATTAGTGTTATTTGGGATAAATAATGAATATGATCAAGTTAGTATGTAATAATATCTTTTTCTTGAAACTGAGCCCTTAAAGCACTAGCTACTCATATACAAAAATATATAGGGATTATTCAGTAAAATAAGAAGTGAAAAGAATAAAATTAGATCTGAGAGGAAGAAATAGTTAGTTATAAGATTTCAGCTAGTGTGCATTTGAGTCAAAGTAGACCAAGCTTGTTAAAGTAAGCAAGATAGAAATTAGATACTACTTTAGAAGTATAAGCAAGCTCTGAAGTAGATAGCTAATCAAAGTCTTCTTCTGTATTCTTATATTTGGATTTACTATCTATTATGATAGATAGTAGAAGGTGTTAGATTAACTAGAAAAATTGTTAGATGTAGTAGGCTTAAACATAGATATATAAAAGTCTAAATAGATAGCATATATCAATTTCAAAAAGTAAATAGTGAACAAGTGGATGCTGGCTCAGTCAATGATTTTGAATAGTTCCAGACATATTTTTAACAGCTTTTTTTAGGGTTGTAAAGTATGAAAGAGCTGAGCTTTTATGAAGACTTATTGCCTTATCTAAAAATCTGAGACTAGAAGTCTATATGCATTAGTTGACCATTGGTACCATTGTTATGCAGTAAATATTTATTTCTTCTTTCAGGATGTTCTGAATATTGTTAAGGTCTATAGCAAAGTTATAGGCACAGAAAAAAGCAATATGACATTTTAGATATATTTTGATATTTAGATAATAGTTTTTATTTGCAAAAAATAGAGAGATGCTAGTAGTAGCACTAAGTATATTGTTGTAAGCAAACTCTGCAAGTAGAAGAAGATTTAACCAATTATCTTGTTAGTAGTTACAATAAATATAGAAATATTATTCTAGTGTCTAATTAGTATATTCTGTCTAGCTGTCTCTTTCTAGATAGTATCCAGAGATAAAATGAAGTCACATATCAGAAATAGATCCCAAATATCAGAAGAAATTGAAGACAAACTCAGATCCATAGTTAGAAGTAATATAAGATAAAACACTATATTTGAAAAAGATAGTGATGAAAAAAAACTTAGCTAGATCATACAAAGTGATAGTATCTATTATTGGAATGAATATGGCATATTTAGAGAGTTAATCAACAATAACAAGAATTGTGTCAAATTTAAATATAAAGTCTGTGGTATTGTAGTTTGGATCTTATACAAGTAACACAAAACTTATAGAAGTTTATGATATCTATATATATAGAGAACTAAATATATTTATGGTAGATGAGTTCCAATATCTTGTTTTGTCTGAAATGTCTTATGAGAATATGATTATAGTGGTACTAAAGGATACATATGTAAAGGTTGTTTGTAAATAGTACATAAATCCTATGATCTATGAGTAGAAGTTCAGTTATATCCAATGACTAGTGTTTTGTTGAGTTGTAGAGGTAATCTATAAGTATATCATTATACACAACTATAGAATGGATATTATCATACAGGCTATCAAGATCTACAATAGTAGCTATATAAAGAAAAGAAGAGATAAGGATGGTTGTGTAAAGAAATACTTGTTACAATTAAAGACTAAGAGTTAAGTTAACAAAAGAATCTTGTATTAGGTTAACACAAGAGAACTCAATAGAGTACCTAATATAAAGTGTCTATCTAGCTAGTTGGTCTATATAAGACCTTATCTAATCTACTCTAAAGGCCATGTGTTATTTATAAGGTTAATATATTGTAAATATACTGTATAACATTATTATTTTAGAATCTTCTATATTCTTTTTATAATATATACTTATATAACTGTAACTGTGATATGTGACAGGTTTGTGACATTATACTAACCCATAACCCTAAGCTCAAAATAAAAGAAATAAATAGAAAGAAAAGAAAATTAAAAATGAAAAGAAAATAAATAGAGTTTACTATTTTTAACTTTAACAAAACAGAGTTCTCAGAAAAACTATATTGGTATATCTTCTCAAAAGTGCAATTATAGCAAATATATTTCTATATTGGGAAATAAATCTTATCAAGGATATAATACATAACTTTATCAGATATATATCCAAAATAATAATACAAAGTCTCAAAGTCTAGGTATCTTGTTATATTTGTTCTAAATTCCTAAATAACTATCATAAGTAGAATACTTAGTATATAAGCTAGTAGTTATACTATAAACCTTTATTCTGAAAATTAACCAAAACTAGTACTATCTTCTGATATTAGCAATAGTAAACCTTACTACCTTCTGGTAGACAAGTCTACTAGACATTCTAAGTATCTCTTTTAAAAATATATGATTAGTACAACTAGTAGAAATATAGTATATAAGCTGAAGCTAAAGATTATTCTGATATTTGTACTCTATATATTCAGATAACACATGCTTACTAACATGACTTTTGAGAGTCTACTTAATAAGATATAAACTATATTTAACAGTATTTAACAGTATTTTCAAGATCATCATTTATAATCACACATTTTTTTATTACAGATCTTCTATACTTTTATGTCATATACCCTCTGATATCTGCACTTTTGGAGTAGATAATACTATATTCCCAGCTACCATTAATTTGAGAACTAAAATTCTCATCAAATATGTAGTCTAAATGTCAGATATAGTTTACACCTTATTATTCAAGATACAGAAAGAGAATCTCAGATGTTCCAGAACTAAGTGATTTACATTATCTAAGAATGTGGAAGATAGAGTAGGATGATCTTTGGCTTTAGCTTATATGCTGTGCCTCTATAAGTTGCACTAGTCATATATTTTGGATTAGGAACTAGAAACTTAGAGAGTGAAAAACTATTGGAGAGTGGTAAGACATATTTTTGCTAATATTAGAAGAGGGATGCTAGTTTTAGTCAATTTTCAGAATAAGTACTATAGTATAAACTAGATTATATACTAGTTAGTATATCTAGAGTAGCTATCTGGAATGTAACTGTTAAGTGAGTTACTCTAATTGCTTGTGATTCTTAGATATCAAGAAAGGAATATTTATGAAGTTAACCTAGACTAGTAAGGATATCTGAAATAATATAGCTAGTTTTGATTCACACTGGAAAGAGAATAAAAGTCTAGATAAAAACTGGTAGTTATTTATTGGTAGAGATAGATGTGACTGGAATATAAAATGTAATACCAAATGACAATTCCCATAGTAACTGACCACCCAGAGTATATACAGTAATAGAATATTATTAGATTGTTACTTTTATATTTAAGAATGTAGCTACTATATATTGTTCTCCAGTCTGATAGTCAACTTGAACTGTACCATACTCACACCCTTCTATCTAAATTCCTCTGTTATCTGAAGTTATGACTATATGACAAATAGGTTTGGTATAATATTATCTATTGAAGCTAAGGTCATCTTATCTATACAAGTATCACTTTCAGTCTATCTCTTATAATTTGGCTTGCTAAGTTTCTCTTTTGTCCCATCTTCCATGTTACTATCATAAATAATCCAGCAAGTGCAATTTACCTCTAATATTTTGTCTATAACAGTATTTTTTTATCAAATCTCCTTAGAATTATTCTTGCTTGTCTTCTATTATTTAGTAAAAATATTAGACTCCACTGAATTCTTCTTGCCTCTACTTCTAGTATTCTAACTTACTCAAATACAATCTACTGATTATTAGTATTAAGTCTATCTACTTTCAATCATATCTGCTTGAAAAATCTGATATTTGTCAACTTCCAATACTCTTCTACTAGTTATCTCTTTACTCTGGAACTTCCAAGTTTTCTTTCCATAAGTTTGAGATTTACCATTCAGAGTTTTAGACTTTACTTGGAACTCTTATATCCTTTTCCAATTTTGCTATGTTTCTATTCTGACTTCTGGTAAGGATTATCATTACATTACCTAACTTCTGTAGATACCCTTCTCACTTTCTTGATCTCTAGAAAATGTTATCACCACTTGACTCTAGTATACCCCTCATCTGAGTTATATAACCTAATAGTAGACACTCTCAATTCTGAGAAATTTCTCTTTCTAACTTTACCTATTCTCTTCTGTAACTTTCTATGTTATCTGTATACTCTACTAACACTATTTGTGCCTTCCTACTTACTTACATCTTTAATAACATCCATACTAATATACAAATATATTCATAATAATAATAATAAAACAAAACACTACATCTAACAACAATCTACATATTGTTCTAAAAGTTGGAAGTAGCTGATAGATATAGAAGATAAAACCACTTTTATCACCTTCTACTTTCAATCCAGACTGAAGAATTTGTCTAGTAGAAAAGAGATACATCTATATACTCAAAATACAATATACTGGCCATAGTTTTGAATAACAACCTTGGTGGTCTCTTTCTTAGAATTGAAGATTTTATGTTCAATAAGAACAGTGCTAGAAGTAATTATAAATAATGATGCTTTTAATAAAATAGGTAGAGGTACCAGAATTTAAGAACTATTTATCTTTACAAAAGCTACTATAAGGTGCTTTCTTACTTTTATATAGGAAACATAGTGCTTTCTTATATATGGAGAGATTCTCAACAATAAGCTTGTTAGGCAAAACAAATTTATCTTAACTTAAAGCCATGTATATATAACTAATTCCTTTTACAGCTATTATATTGGTATAGATGATTGTATCATAATATTTGAGAATGTTTCACATAAGTTGGATGAACTAAGTTAAGAAATTTAGTGAATCATCAATTTGTAAGAAAAGAGGTATATATGGCTAGTTACCAGAAGTCTAACCATTTACTTTATACCTATTATTGCTATCTAAAAAAACTATAACTGTCATCATTTGTTCACCTTCTAGGAGTGGTTGCTGAAGTTAGATCAATCTTTATGAAAGAGGGATCTTTAGCAGGCAGTTCTATAATCCTAGAGGTTGAGGTCTCAATAAATAGGTTAGGAAATTTCTTTCTTCTCTAAGTGCTTTTTGTAGAACTTAATACTTGTATTTTTGTTTGTATCTAGAATTCTTAAATAAGACTACTTTGAGGAGCACATATTGTAAAAAGACAATCATCAAGTTAAGGAACTATGACTAAAGGCTTAGGGTAGTATGTGTTATGATTTGAAACTAAGAGTTAGAAAAAAAATTCTATATTAGATTGACATAAGAGAACTCAATAGAGTTTCTGTTACAAACTAGTTTATCTTGTATACCACAGACCATAGTTTGTGCACATACTACAACTAACTTACCCTAAAGTTTATATAATAAAGCTAATATACTATAACCATGTTATAGAATGCTATCTGTTCTAGAACCTTCTCTAACTTTTTCTGTGTTATGTGATTGGGTAACTACCTTGTGGCAGTCACTTGTGACATCACACTAACTCTAACTCTAAGTCTTAAATAAGAAAATAAACATAAAATAAAATGGAAATAAGAAAGGAAAATAAAGTCTATTGTTTTCAACTCTGACAAAGAGGATAAATTAGTAGAGAAATGGTGGCCATACTTACAAAGGCAATAATACTGTCTATCTGATAGATATTGCTACTATTATTGTCCTGGTCTCTTGTTTCATCTACTTAGTGGGTATTACCACTCTTTTTATCTTGGTTATTCTTCTTTTTTCTCTTTTGCTGCTTAAAAGAACTCTCATTCTATGACTTCTGAAAGTTCTTTTTCTACTAAAGTAATTTATTCCTATGTGAAACATCAGAGTAGTAGGCAACATTGGCAGTATTAGTTCATCAAGAGAATTCTGCTTAAATAGCAGAATATATAAAATATTAAGTAAGATTGGAGATGGATATATGAGAAGAAAGAAGAGAGATAGAAATAAATAAGAAATTGCAGACAAGAGAGTTATTACTCTCAGAATAGAGGAAACACTACAATTATTCTTATAAAGTCTTGTATAAAGAGAATCAAGCTTAGCAATCTAGGGAGCAGAGTTCTGATTATCAAAAATTTGGAAAGAAATTATTCTCTAATAGTTAGTGAAAACTGATACTGGACTAGGTATCTCTATCAAGATTTGCAAGTGAGTCTAATAAGCCTTAATATTAGACTAGTAATATATTAACAGATTGTTTGGCAAAGTAAATTTAAGAATAGCTAGAGCTTGGGAGTTGAGGAAGTTTCTCTTAGCTATCTTATTTACATTAGTAGCTTAAAAAAGTGCTAAAACATTTAGTATATCTTTAGCAGTAAAGACAGTATTAAGGTAAGTGATGAAAGTAAGAGCTGATTTAATATAGATTTTCTAAAAGAGATAGTCAGCAAGACTAGTATGTTATTGTTATGGTACACTTGAACTCTAATATTTTATTTTATTTTATCTATTTTCTTTGATTTGATTTCTTTTTTCTTTTTTTTATTTTGTTTTGTTTTGTTTCCTTTTTCTTGGATGATGAAGAGGCATGTAATAGTAGTCACATGACAGATATCAGCTTACTAATAAAGTCAGTCAAGCTTTTCTCATTGATAAAAAGTAGCCTAAAAAGTACTAGTTAGAGATTAAGGTAATCAGAGTTTATAACCTATTAAAAGAATAGAATGTATGATGGCATAGTATAGTATAGACAACTAATAACCACTTACTAATAGTAAGTTCTGTGGTAGAGAGTTTAACAGTATAAGCAAGATAGAATAGATAGTAGTATTGTAAAATTCAGCAAGAAGTTATTATAAAGTTCTCTTTTAATCTCTATAAGATGTTGTACAACAGTTTTATTAAAAATTATCTTAGAATAAACTCCAAATATATTAGAAGTTTCTCTTGAAAACTATTACAATTACTATCTCATGTTCTACAGGTATTCATCTTATATTTATTATAACTTGAATATATGCTGGAGTTTGTTTTATCTTTGACTCATATTTATTATATCTTATATTCTTACTTAAGTCTTTGCCTAAGTTTCTATCTGAGTCAAGCTTAAGATCATAACAAAAACAAATCTTTGAATGCTTTATATTAATCAATTGTCAGGTACAGTTCATACTAGAAGGTGAAGGTAGAAGGTGAAGGTCTATGGGCTTGGCTTAATAATGCAAACTTATAAAACAACCTTGGCTTTTGTTATAAGACAAGAGTATGGACAGACTTTGGCTAGGGTTAGGGTTAGCTGGACATAGATAAGATAGTATTTTATTAGTCTACAACAGAGGAAGAGTATGTGACTTGGAAGTCATGTGATAGAAGTCTAGAGTGGTCTGGAAGGACTTAGGGTCTAGAAGAATCAAGAGGAGTCTAGATAGGAGTTAGGGTTAGGAGTGATGTCAAGGGACATGGGTTCCTCATAGTGTACACATAGTATACACATGTATAGCGGAGATTAAGAGTATGATGTCAGGGCACATGGACATAGCATGGTGGCCTTAAGGAAGATGCATGGTAGATGAGTAATGGACATGAGGTAGAGGCATGGACATAAGGGCTGGTAAATATTGTTGTAGTACAGACCACATATAATTTATATAAATAGAGGAGCAATGCAGCGAGGGCTCCTTGTTGAGTTCTCTTGTAATCCCCACTACTAGATAGCCATCTGAGAGCTTTGCTGAAGTCAGCATATCATGAGTGCCGTTATGGCAAGTGGTTGCTATAACAGCTTTAGCTTATATGCTGTACTGTTTATCTGCCATGTGGTCACAGCTTCAGATAAATGAATGAAGTCTGAGATGGAAATGAGTGCTGATTTGGTATATTACTATTGAACACTGGAGATCAAGTTCAATAAGAATTTATCTTTGTTAATTATCAGACTAGCAAATTATGGTATAACTATTAGTTTTATATACAAGTAGAAGATATAGAAAATGCTTGGGGTTTCAGTATATAGCTTCTATTGCCCCAAGTGGAGGTTTTAGTAGTAAAACACTAATAGGAGTATTCCCATTATAGAAGACTGAATATCCAGATTGTTGTATTACTGTTGTGGAGATATATTGTAAAAATGATAGCTATCATGGAAGACAGGCTAGATTCATAGATGTTGAGGGGCAGTATCACTGCAGAGATATATCTTTCAAATGGATAAACCTAGTATATAACATCAATACTTACTCTATCTCAACTTTATTAGCTATTAGAACTTATTTCTCTACTTCACAATCTCCTCAGTTTTCTGAAAATATATATGAATACAAGGAGTACTCAAATTTATTATCTTTTCCTTATTGAATTTCTTCTGTATACTACTCAAACATAACTTCATATTCTATTCACAATCTTTTTGTCACAAACTTTATTCAGCTTATATCTTTACAACCAGTAGACCAATTTTTACAAGCTAAGTTGTACTGTAAAGCCCTAAATGAGGGATATTTGCACATATGTGGAATATACAAAAGCAACAACAAACAACTGAGATATCAGGTCATCAATAACTAGAAAATCTTTGTTTGCTAATATCTCATGAATAACTGGACAGATTTGCACAATCAAACTTGTGTTGGAAAGTGCTTATCAAACTTTTTCCAATGATATATAATATATTACATAATAATAAGTATTCATAGAGATACAAGCATATTAATATAATAAGATAATTAGTTACCTTCTAAAATTAGCCTGACAGCTGCTATGATAGGTGACAGCTTCTATCAGGTACAATTTTTGATCATATGATGGTAACAGCTTGTACATGGACTATTACTCTTTTATATATATACTTCTATGTCTGAGGATTAGACTTTAGACTTAATAATATCAATTTACATTAATTATTCCTGTTGATACTACTCATCATCTATTATCATTATTTCCTTATACTAAACCTCTGAAACACTATTAAGTTCAAGCATCACAACCAGTGAGTAGCTTATTTGTGATATTTTCAAGTTGTTCAGTTTGATAATAATCTTGAAATTTCACAACTTTAATCTTCTAAGCATATTTTCTATTATATCAAAGATTCTTTAAGTTTGAGACTGATATTAGTCTGATACTTCTGATCTTATTAGCTAGACAAACTTAAACTAGGTTCAAAATCTTGATAACTAATACTTTATTGGTTTTGTCTTGGAAATTACTAGTAGTTTTGTATCCTAGTTATTAAAGAAGTAACTGACTGTTACTTTGAATTACTCTCAAGTTTACTAACAATTAAGACTGCATTCTCCTTATCCATAACTTAGTCAATCTCAAGTATATTTTTATAAAAGAGATATTGGTAGGCATTTTTATGAAACAAACTTCTTGTGAGCTATTTGTCATAGTATACTTATATCCTAATATTTTATTTTTATTTTATTTTTTATATCTATTATTCCTGATTTTATTTTTATTTTTATTTGGTTTTCTTTTCTTTTTTGACAATGAAGAAGCATGTGACTACAGTCATATGATAACTATATCATAAGCCTAGAACATTGTAAAAAAGACTAGAAGAAATAACATCAAGACATATATTTATAGTATGTCAACCTCATGGTATACTCATGGATAATATATGAATCTTAGGGTAGGATTATTTATCATTAGCATAGACTATGCATAAGTAGTATATATAATGTAGAAATGTATTAGGGACTTCTTGTTAAATTCTCTTTCAATTCCCATGAGATATTTCTTTAGGCCAAACTCTATTGAATTCTCTTGTATTTACTCTAGTACAAGTATTATAATCTCAAGACCTTAGAGTAGGTCAAGAAAAGAAATCTTGTATAGAGTTTGTACAAGAGAACTCAATAGAGAACTCTGTACAAGATGGTCTACCTTATACTATTTACTTATTGTCTGTGCTCTACTATCTTAGCCTACTCTAAATGACCATATATAAGCTTTGAGACTAATATATATTAAACACATGTTATGACATCATTGTTCCAAATCCTTCTACTTCCTTTTATTATGTCACATGAGTGTGTGATGATGTGACTGTGACAATATCATGGTGTGACAGTTTGTAATAGTAACTTATAATATCATGTTTGACCTTAACTCTAGTTCAAAATAGAAAATAAGTCAAAAAGGAAATAAATGAAAATAAAACAAATAAAGTCCATTCTTTGCAATTCTAACAACAAGGTTTTTTTACTTGATCTACTCTAAGATCTTGTGATTGTAACAATTATTTATTCTAGAATCTTTTACAGTTTTTTCTATGTCATATAATTATGTGATATGTGTCACAGTCACATGTCACAAATATATCACTTCTTGTGATATTTGTAACTATCATACATGATATTATATCACATCCTTTATCTAAGTTTAAAATAAAGTAAAGTAAAGTAAAACTAAAATAAAATAAAATAAAAAACAGAAAAGAAAAATAAAAGAGAAATAAAATGAATAAAACCAAGTCCATTGTTCACAACTCTGATATATATTTTATTTTTCTTTTATCTATTTTTCTTGATTTGATTTTTATATTATTTTTTGTTTCTTTTTTGGTTGATAAAGTAGTATGTAACTAGTTGTCTATGCAGATTATTCCCAGTTAAAACTCAATAACATATTCTTCATGAATGCAGAAGATATAACAAATATTGGAATTCTTATAGGACTTTGTTAAGTTATCTCTTAGCTTTTCTTAAATTTAATCTGAATGCTTTCTTGTTTTATTTTATTATCCTTTTCATTAGTTCTTATGTATGTAGTTACATTGTAGTTACCATGGTCTATCACCACACTCTATATAATAAATTGTTAATTTAAAAAAAGAAAAAATAGCATGTGACCATATTCACATAATATATCATATAATGTGATATCATAGGTCTAGAACATAGTAAAAGAAGCTAGAACTAAAACAATAATATTAAGAGTATAGCTATAATATATTTATCCTGTAGTAATAATATAGTAGACTTATGAACAACACATGTAGTTTAGGATAGACTTGTAATAGTAGTATATATAGTATAGGAATATATTGAAGACTTCTTGTTAAGTTCTCTTGTAATTTTCACAAGACTTTTTGTAATATAAAACTACTTAGTGTACTATTAACTATTTTGGTTAGTAATTACTATAACAGTTTACTATAACAGTTTACTTCTATCTTAACTTTATACTCACTCAGTATCTCTCTGCAGATCAACTCAATCAAATATCTTCCCAGCTTGGAGCTAGACCCAGATACTAATATTACATAAATAACTATATATTAGACATAGTTCACATCTTGTTATCTGAAATCTAATGAGATTTCTCAGAAGTCCAAATAAGTTATCTATATATTATCCAAAAATATGGAAAATTGGGGTTAGAACAATCTTTAGCTTTAGTTTATATACTACACCCCTATAAGTCACACTAGTCATATATTTCAAAAAAGTACTTAAGAAATTTAGAAAATCAAAGCTATTAGAAGGTGGCAAGATATATCATTGTCAATACTAGAAATTAATATCAGTTTTGGTCAATTTTCAGAATAAGGCTATTACAGTATAAAATACTGATTTATATACAAAGTATTTTACCTAGAGTAGTTATCTAGTATAGAGACTGCTAAGTAAGTTATCCTGATTACTAGTGATTTGTTAGATGTAGTTCACATCTTGTTATCTAAGATTTAATAAAGCATCTTGGAAGTCCCAATAAGAGAGTTATGTGTTATCCAAGAATATGGAAGATAAGTTAGAATGACCTCTTATAAGTTTACTTAAGTAGTTTATTAGTCATCTTGACTGATAGTTGCTACAACATCATTTGTGAAGTTCAGGAAGTAGCTTAGCATTATCTTGTTATAATGAGTATTAATTGAGGTACATTTAGACTTAGACTAGTATGTTATTGCAAACTGTATAGTATAGTTATTATTATTAGTGTTACAAACAATTATATCTCATATTTTACAGATGTTTGTCTCATATAAAACATGTTTTGGACATGCATTAGAGTTTATTTTATTCTTGACTCATACTTTTCCTTATGATCTATAGTAGTAGTAGTAAATATAGTCTTGTATCTTTATACTTTACCAATTGATCATTTCTCTTATCCGTTCACAAGTCTTTGTCTAAGTTGCAACCTGAGCTAAGCTTAGGATTGTAACAATCACCCTCTTATTCCTAGCATAGCTACTCCTATAACTTCCAACTCATATCTTTCTACCTTAAACTCCAGGCCTGCCACAGCCACACTGCCTGTTCATTGCTCACCACATTCATTATATTCTTTGTTAGTATTCAATTTCTTGGGGATTCCCGACTAATAAACTGCCAGATGTAATGAGTCCATCCCTCGAGCACACCGGCACCTGTCATGATGTGTAGACAGTCTCCAG
>Ga0157358_1000852_pt1 | contig 13036 bp, 15 predicted proteins | sample AttcapACBM2_FD_111484 | JGI IMG/M metagenome (GOLD analysis project Ga0157358, IMG submission 111484) | Fungus gardens microbial communities from leaf cutter ant in Botucatu, State of São Paulo, Brazil - Atta capiguara ACBM2 | ecosystem: Host-associated > Fungi > Mycelium > Unclassified ...
ATACTCTACTCCATTGAGTCTTTTTGCTTTTTCCATATTGTTATAATTCTAAGCTTGGCTTAGATTGCAACCTAGACAAAGACTTGAGTAAGAGAGGAGAGAAATAATAAAATAAAGTATAAGGATGCAGAACTGTATTTATAACTATATATACCTATTGACTATAAGAAACAGGAAAAGTATCCTTGGGAAAACAATAAGAAGTCAGGAAAAGATAATAAGAAAACCTAGCTACTATATAAGCTGATAAATAATAATAAAGAAGCAAATCATGAAGTAATAATAATTATAACATATATCTAATTTCTGTGACTCTTTTAATAGCTAAGCCTACCATAGTTTCCATTCTTAACCTTCTGATTCTTTCCTTTATGCTAAGTAGTTTCTAGTTATTGTAGTAATTATCTATCAAATTTTATATAAGTACTGATTTAGTATCTCAGAATTCACAGTAGATATATATAGAGTAGTAGATGTCTCTAGAAACCTTATTATATATTTGAAACACTCTCTGTATTTTTACTCAAGATATTCTACTAGATTACAAGAAAACTCAACAAGAAGCTTTTACTATATTCACATTTTATATACAAGTGCTATAAGGAGACTAGCTCTTTCACACTCTCAGTATCTCTTTTTAAAGCCCAAAAAACTCTATTTTCCATTGCCAAACTCTACCAAAATCTATAACAAAACTCTGTACTTAAACTCTATTTCTTATATTAGATTGTATGCTTACTATTTTCTCTTTTTCCTAACTCCAAAGCACACTATTGTTAAAATATAAGTATTGGCCTCTTATAGATAAGTATTCTAGATAGTTCTATTATTTGATGTTTCCAGTTATGTTGGTGCAATCATTTCATTTTCATGATTATATTGTTATAATATTATATACTAATCTAGCCTCATCCAATCTTTTTCTAAGCAATGCTCTTATACTGGTTCACACTTTTCAATCTCATCTAGTATAGATAAATACTCTCACTGAAATTAGTCTAAAAGCTGCTATAAAAGCTGTCAGCTTCTATCAAGTAGTAATAGCAATAGCTTATATAGACTATTATATTTTTTATATATAAACTTATGTGTTTGAGAATTAGACCTCAAGACTTAACAACATAAATTATCTTTACTATCAATTATCATTGATATTATTGATATCCTATATCATTATCTTCAGTTCAAATTCTAAATCACTTCTAATCTCTAAGAGTTTATCTAAGATTTAGATATTACAAATAAGTGAGTTGTTTATTTTGTGATAATACTATAGATACACATTAGGATAGTATTAGAGTTGAAAGCAATAGACTTTATTTATTTTCATTTTCTTTCTTATTTTTATTTTTATTTTTATTTTAGAATCTAGAATTAAAAGTTAGTATAATATTATATATTACTGTTATATATTGTCACACAATGTGACTCAGTGTCACAAATCAGTCACATATCACATGACATGGTTACTGTCACTATTACATAGAACATTGTAGAAAGTTCTAGAAATAATAATATTATCCTATATATTAATAGTATATAGTATATATATTTCTTTAGAGTAGGCTAGGTTAGTGTAGTATGGACCATGAGTCAAGTGTATATAAGGTGGACATTTTGTAACTGAGACTCTATTGAGTTCTCTTATATTACTCAATATAAGAGTTATTTTTTAATCTTATTTAGAGTCTTGAGTTATAATAGATAGAGTAGAACTGTCATATACCAAGTCTAACCCACAAATAACCTGTCTTCTACAGCAGTATTTTATATTTACATATCTGTTGAAGCTGTTCTCTATAATGATGTTATTTACTTCTATAAACTTTATGAGTACTTGATCTTACACTGTAAAGTTTACTTCTTTCCAACTCTTAAGATTTGTGTAAAGATATTAACAAAAAGATATTATACTCCTAGATAATGTCTTAGGTCCTCTTGAGAAAACACTAGCTTGAGAGATGGTGTGATAGCTATTAATCAAACCAGATCTTGAGAAGATAAGGTTTCTAGAAATAAGAAAAACTATTTGCAAATGACTAACTATAATGTATAACTATTTGTAAGAGTACTCTACATAGTTATGAACATTTGGGTAGTCAGATATAGTAGAAACATATTAGATTAGAGATAGCTAGAGTCTAGAATGGCTGTATGAGTAGGGATAACTATGGAAATAGTAAAGAAAGAATAGAAAGAGTACTCACAAGTAGGAATTGATCATTGAGTTGATTTTAGGTTGCAAATAAAAAGATAGCCATGTGTTTGCAAAATCTCAGAGAGCTTCCTTATAGTTTTAGTCTTTATTCTTTAGTTTTATTCACTGTATTTTTAGACTAATATATAAGCCATGAGTAGAGAGGAGTAAGATAGAAGATTTCTATCCAAATTTTCCCACTTGAGAGCAGTTTAACTTCTATTCTATCAAGTGAGCATTATTAGTACTTATTATTACTTTTAGACAAGTTTTGGAGATTTCTAGCAGTTTGGGAAAGGCTGGTGAGATAAGCATCAGTTGGTATCTTTAGTCATAAGGTTTAATTTGGGAAGTGTCTTTAGGGTGCATCATCTAAGATGAATAGTATTGTTGAAAGCTCTTAAGGAGCTTTGCAATTTATTTACTAGATTTTCCAAAGAAACTTGTTACATAGTGTGTTATAACTTTAGAACCTTAGAGTGGATTCAAAGATCAAACTCTTGTATTAGAGAAGACACAAGAGAACTCAATAAAGAGCTCTTTACAAACTAGTCTACCTTATATAATTATACAGATGGTCTGTGCTAGTTACTGTGCACCCTACCCTAAATGACCATATGCAAAGTATGAGGCCAACATGTAGTGTCCATGTTATATAACATCATTTGTTCTAGAACCTTCTACATTCTTCTCTCAAGTCTCATGATCAATGTTGTGACCACACTATCTGATGTGACTGATGTGACTGATCACCTCCAACCCTAACCCCAGAGTTTTAAAAATAGAAAAAATAAAAATAAATTGAGTCTACTTTTTATCATCTTGACATAGTGTAAGATTCACTGTTCTTTAATATATAATTAAGGGCTAGTGTTGTATAGTTCTTGTTGCATTCTAATATAACCTCTTTTCTGCTTGATTTCTATCATGTTACAACTCAAAGACCTTAGAGTGGGTCAATAAATAGAATCTTGTATTAGGATTAACTTAAGAGAACTTGATAGAGAACTCTGTATAAGATTGTCTACCTTATATACTCAACTACCATGGTTCATGCTACTACTTCTCTAACATACCATAAATGACCATGTGTTCTCCTTAAGATCAACATATATTGCATATGTTGTATAACATCATCTTTCCAGAACCTTTTATGTTCTTTCCTATAACTTTATGACTTATGACTGTTACTATGACCATGTTATCTGATGTGACTGATGTGTGATAGTATGATCATGATATCACTTTAACTCTCACTCTAGATCCAAATAAAGAAAATAAAAGAAAAAAGAAATTAACTCAAGAAACTAGTGTTCAAGCTTTGCATATCTGACATATCACCAGAGTTATGAGAATCTTCATTAATAGGAACTTTGTCAAAAAACACCTGTAATCTCTCAAAGTCTATACTGGTCTATAATGTTAATGGCACTCTAAATAAAGATGGTCAGATATGTGTACTAGTAGATGTAATCTTGCACTACTAGTTATACTTTGAGCAGGTCTTGCTTACTATGTCTAGTCTAAGTAAGCAAGATCTCATCTTTGGTTTCACATGACTCAAAAATCACAATTCCAAGGTAAACAGGTAGAAAAGAGAAGTGATCATAACACATTGTCCTATATACTGTACCAGTTGTCAAGATATCTGTAAGACTGTAAGGGGACTGACTCTTCCAAGACTTTTCTCTTCTGTGTTTTCTAGCTAATCTATGTTCCATAATCTGTTTCCTCATCTGTACCCATCTGCTTATCCACTTTCTCATACTCTAGACCTCTTTAAGCTGCATATAAATATTTCTAACCATCTGGATATGTTATCTAACTCCTCTTTCCAGTATTCTCTTGCTCTTCTACAATATTCTATAGTTTTTTGAAGTTTGCTAGTATCATCTGCTCATTTACTTTTCCATGCTCTGGAAGTACTTGCTAAGTATTCTGGCTCTCTTCCAATTTGGTCTCTCTATTCTAAACTGTTTCTGATTACTTAAATACTATCATTTTCTAATTATATAAACAGAATTATAACACATTAGAATAGACCCATTATTATATAGAGTAATTGTCACCTTCAAGAATTCCTATTCTGTTCTCTTAGGATTTCCTGGAGATGAGTGTATAGTTTAGTATTTCTTGAACAATAAACTTAAGATTCCCTAGAGGTTTGAAGTGCTTGCTCTTCTACCTAGTTGCTCTAAAAAAGACTAAGAAATGTTGGGAGCATGTCCTCAATATATGTAGGACTAGTCTGTTCTCTGCTTTAGTAGATGACTTGAAAGTTCTATCTCAAACTCTACAGACCTCTGCCAAGTACTAAGAAGAGCTAAGTAATTGTTTTACCTGACCCAGTGATGTTCTGAGCTTTCAGCTCTTGATCTCTAAGTAGTAGCCACTTCCTCCTAATATCTTTCAGAAGCCTTTTGTTATAACCAGGTTAAAGGAATATCCTCTTGGTCTCTCTGGATATTCAGCATTTGGAATCAGTGTTTACTAAAGAAGACTTTAATATCCTTCCAGACCACTACAAGTAAAATCATACTATCAAATTGGTTTTTAGAGCTGAGTCTAAGATATCTAAGGTATATCTTTTGTCTTTTACAAAGTAGATGGAGTTTGATACCTTGATTGTTAAAAATCTTCACATAGAACAGATACAACCTTCCAAGTTTCCTATGGCTATACTAGTATTCTTTATTAAGAAAAAGGACAGCTCTCTTAAATTAGTATAGAACTATAGGATTCTTAATATGATTATTATTAAGAATAAGTATTCGCTCCCTTTGATCTCTGAGTTGGTCACTAAACTCCAGGAAGCTTATTACTTCACTAAGCTCAATATCTGTTAGAAATTTAACAATATCTGCATTAAGTCTAGCAATAAGTAAAAGACAGCCTTCTATACAAACCATAGACTTTTTTAACCTCTGGTAATGTTCTTTGATATGACTAATAACTCTACTTGTTATAGTATGAGAGTGTGGACAGACTTGGACTAAGGTTAGGGTTAAGTATTATAATTATTAGTCTACAACGGAAGAGAGATAGGAGATAAGCATGTGATCTGAAAGTCATGTGATAAAATCTAGAGTGGTTTGGAAGGACTTAGGGTCTAAAAGGATCAGGAAGAGTCTAGAGAAGGAGTTAGGGTTAGAAGTGATGTCAAGGGACATGAGTTTCTCATGGTGTACACATGGTGTGCATATGTATAATGGAGATTAAGAGTATGACATTAGGGCACATGTAGGAAGCATGGTGGCCTTAAGGAAAACACATGTGGATGAGTAATAGGTCATGAGGATGATGCATGGACATAAGGGCAGGTAATTATTGTTATAGCACAGACCAGGAGCCTGTAATATATATAGAGGATCAATACAGCGAGGGCTCCTTGTCAAGTTCTCTTGTAATCCCCACTACTAGATAGCCTTCTGTGAGCTTTGCTGAAGTCAGCATACTACGAGTACTGTTCCTGCAAGTGGTTGCTACAACACTACTATGTTCTAGACCATGATAAATAACATCTTCTAGAATATTATTGTAGAAGGTATTATGATAGCATATCTAGGCAACATTTTAATCTTTATCTAGATATTGAAATGCAAGTTTGACAAGTAGCACATTAAGTATCTAGATCTAGTTATTTTGGAAGATCAAGTTGAAATAGACTCTGTAAAGGTTTGAAACTAGTCTGCTCTATAGAATCATATAGAACTTTAAGCCTTCTTGGAGTTTACCAACTTCTAACAGCATTTTATTTGAGGATGCCTGTTTTCTTAGGATTTTTCTAGAGCTTCACAAACTTTGTACTAATACCATAGACTTATGACTAGTTTTTCTAACAGTTATGAGTTATCTCAACTTGTAATTGTTCCAATAGTAGGAACTTGACTCTTACTTAAGGACCATGTACTATACAGTCTGCTTTGTCAGAGTTGCAAATAATAGACTTGGTTTCATTTTAATTTTAATTTTAATTTAATTTATCTTTTTATTTTTATTATGTAAACTTGGCTAAGAGGGTGTGATATGATAGTCACAAGTGTCACAAAGCATGATATAAATGTGACATTTGTCACAGTCACATATCACATATCATAGAGAAATACATAGAAGATTCTAGAAGAAAAGATATTATATAGTATAGTTATAGCAAGTTGATTTTATAGATAGCATATGTGATTTAGAATAGGTTATATATAGTGTACATACAGATTAAGGTCTGTAATATATAAGATAAATAACTCTGTACTAAAAACTCTAGCAAGTTCTTTTGTATTAATTCTAATATAAGATTTATTCTTTTGTCTAGTTCTCTTATCATCCTCAGTATGTAGTTATCATAATCTATTGTTACAACATTTCATAGCCAGACTCTAGAGAAATAGATAGCTGGCTACTAGAAAGCTAATTATTAACAGTAGAAACTAAACCTGGGCCTAAACTTACATATTTCTTATTGTTTAGTAGTGTACTTGTATTTTTTCAGTAAAAGTATTTTGCTGCAGATATATTATGAATATACAAAAGAATGATATTGTTTATTAAGAAAGCATTTAGATGCCATTGCTACTTCTCTCCAGAAATTGGGGTCTTGTTCTCCTCTTGATTGAAGTAATTAGTAATGCAGTGGTGGTTAGAAGATTCTTGTCTGAATAGGGGACTTGACAAACTTCATGTACTTGAGAAGATTGTTGATTTTCTTGTCTATAAAACTTGAACTCTTTGTTGATAATGATGTTGAGCTAGAAATCTCATATGGTTTGATTAAGATAACTTCTTCTTTAATCCTTTCTTCTTTTCTCTTCATTTCTTTGTCTTTGTATAATTCTTGGATCTCCTGAATATTGCTGTCCACATATGTGTTTCCCTTTCCTTTATATACATCCAATTCATCTGCTAGCATTCATTGAATTTGAAATAATCAGTCCTTCATATTGCTTTGAATTAGATATTGTAAATCTTCTGATATCTCTGTGATATTTATTGCATTGGTAACTCGATTCTTGATACTAGCTTTCAATATTGAATCTTTCATCTCTGTGGTTGTTGTATTGGTTTCTGCTGCAATCTTCAACATATCCTTGATTTGTTTTTGCACATCAATTATTACCTCTAGTCCCTTTAATGTTTTGTAATATAGTCTCATCCAATCATTCCTTTCTGCTTTCATTATCTTGGCTTTGTCCATGTTGTTTAACTTCTTGGGGATGTAGGGGTTTGGAGAAGTGGGTGCAGTAGTATAGTTGTTGTTGTTGGTGATCTGAAAAGACATTTGTGTTTGGAAGTTTGAGTGAATGTTTTGAACTGTCAAAATGGGATTTTACCCCCTCTCTTTATAGGTTTTGACTCAAACACCTTGTCTAATAATCTTCTATCACCTTTTTTGCATAAAGCAACCCCAATTCTACAATCCATTGGTTATGTTCATCCCTATAACTTTTCTAATATATGAGGTATTGTGTTCCTTTACCTCGTTTTCTATGCTTTCTCACTTCTTCAACTTCGTATTCTTCTTCCTCATTGATAATGATTGGTAGTAGTACTGGTTCCTCATGTTGACTCTTGAACTTTGGTTCTACACATCGTGTCAGGAGGTCTTCATTGAACATATTATGAATAGCCTATCCTTCTGGAAGTTCCAGTTGAAACACTCTTAAACCAATATTCTTCAAGATTCTAAAAGGTCCATATCATTTTTGGTCCAACTTCTTTGAGGATTGGTTCAATTGGATATTCTTGTTCTCCAACCACATGTTTTCTTCAACCTTCAACCCTTGAGAATTTTGTCTTTTCTTGTCAAACTACTTCTTCATATTCTTTTGTGCTTCTTCCATTGACTTTGTGGCCTGCTCCCAGCTCTTCTGTAACCCTGCGAGGAATTCTTCTAATCTTGGAAACTCTGTTTGTACCACAAGATCACTCTTTTATGGGTGTCTTCCAAAGTTTAGTTCAAATGGAATCCTTCCTGTTACTGTATGTCTTTTGTCATTATACTGGAATTCCACAGCAGCTAACCATTCCATCTAGTTGTCCTGCTGGTAGCTAACATAATGTCACAAGAATGTCCCTATTTCCTAGTTCATCCATTCCATTTGACTATCCATCTGAGGATGATATACTGTTGACAGTTGCCTTGTGGTTTCCAATGCTCTTATGAATTCTTCCATGAATTTAGATACAAATTGTGGATCTCAGTCACTGAGAATCTTTCTTGAAACTCCATGTAGTTTCCAGATATTGTCTCTGTAGATCTTGGCTATTCCTTCTAAGGATATGCTCATTATTGTTACCTTTAGTCTGATCATTTTGATGAATCAGTCTACAATGACCACTATAGCATCCATTCTATTAGACCTAGGTAAAGGTCCAATGATGTTGATGCTAATTTCTTGCCATGGTTCTTGAGGTATTTCCAATGGATGTGGCTCTCCTGATTTTCTTTGATACTAGATTTTATTTTGCTGATACTTGAAACAACCTTACATATATTTCTTGACATCCTCTTTTAAACCTGGCCACCAGTAATTTCTTTTGAGCAACTCTAACATCCTTTGTTGTCCTGGATGTTCCACATCCACCACATTGTGGTTCTCCCATAGTATTTTCTCCTTGAGCCTCTTGTTGTTTGGAACATATATCCTTCCTTCCATATAGGCTATTCCATCTTGTTCCCATGACAGTCCATCTTCTTTCTTCAACACCTGTTGTATTTCCTTTTTCCTAGTGTTGTTTCTGTGTATTTATTTCAGTATGTCCAGATTATCCACTATTGTCTGGTTTCTCTTCAACATCGTTACTTCCACTGTGGTTCTTCTTCTTGTCCATAACTCCTCCTTGAGTATTTGGACATCCTTGTTATTGTTCTCCATATCTACTTGATCCTTCCTTGATAAGATATCCACCTTTGTATTTGTCTTTTCCAGAATATATCATAATGTGAAATCATAGTCCTGCAGTTTCAAGTACTATCTAGCCTGTTATCCATTTAATTTGTGAGGTTCCCTGAAATATTTCAGGTTCTCATGGTCTGTCCAGATTTTGAAAGGTTCCATTGTATCCAACAGATATTGTCTCCATTTTATTAAGGCTTCTACAATTGCCAGTAGTTCCTTGTCATAGATTTCATAATTCCTTTCTGCTGGTTGCATTGTTCTTGATAAAAATGCTATCTATTTCCACTTTCCTTCTTATTCTTGGAATAGTACTCCTCCTATTGCATGTCCTGAAGTATCTGTTTCCACTCTGAATTTTCCTTCACTCTTTGGAAGAGAGAGTACTAGTTAACTCATTATTTTGTCTTTAAGTTTTTCAAATGTCTATTGGTGTTCTTCTTTCCATTCCCATTCTTTCTTCTCTTTCAACTCATTTAATAGCTTTGCTGTGTGGCTGAAATTCTGGATGAATCGCCTGTAGAAGTTTGCAAATCCAAGGAAACTTTCTACTTCTTTGGTTTTCATTGGTGTCTTCCATTCTTTTACAGTCTTGATCTTTTTCTGTTCCATTTTGACCTGTTCTTTTCCAACTATAACCCATAAAATTGGAATATCTTCCATGTCGAAATCACATTTTGACTATTTGAAACACAAGTTGTGTTTCTCTGCTATCTTTAGGAATTAAATCATTCTTTCTTCTAATTCTTCTTTTGTCTTGGCTGGTATGACAAAGTCATCCATGTAGTTTGCTAGTACTCCCTCATGGAGTAATTCCCTGAATATACTATTCATCATTCTTTGAAATGTTCCCATTGAGTTGCATAGTCCGAAATACATGACTTGTAGTTCAAATAGTTCTTTGTTTGTCAAGAAGGCAGCTTTCCATTCATCTCCTTCTTTGATCTGTATGTTGTTATACCCCTAGATAAGGTCAAGCTTGTTGAAGAATTTTGCCTTCTTTAATTTGTTTATCACTTCTCCAATTAGAGGTAGTGGTGTCTTGTTTTTTATTGTAATCTGGTTGAGCTTCCTATAATCTTGAACAAATTGTAGTGAACTGTCTTTCTTTGGAATGTAGAAATAGAGCACTGTATATCGTGATTTTGATTCCACTATCAGTTCTGCCTTGAGCTGTTCATCTAGCCACTGATTTAGAGCTTCTTCTTCTTTTAGCATCATTGTGTAGGCCTTTACATTCAATTTTCATGGTGCCTTGTCCATTAAGTTGATTTCATAGTTCTATTTACATCTCTCTGGTAACTTTTTGAACTTCTTCTTGTTGAATAGATGCATGAAGGGTTGAATATAGTCTGGTAAGTCTTCTGAATTCATCTTGTCTGGTTCCTTTCCAATTTCTCCATTGTCCTGTATTGTTGTTTCCATTGTCTATGTTCTTCTAGTCTTAAATTCTATGTCTTGATGTTTCATAGTACAGCTTTCTAGACATCTTGTAAACTTTATCATTCTATTCTTCCAGTTGACTTCTGGGTTGTGTTTGACTAGCCAATTGTGTCCCAAAAATATATCTGTTCTGTTTAAATCTGTTACTGCAGCTTTCAGCTGTTTCTTGTGTCTATTTATTTTGATTTCTAGTGGTGCCACCTTGGTAATTTCTCCATTCTTTGTTCTGTCTGTGTTGAATACTTCAAATGAGAAGTTTATTAGCCTTGCTTGAATCCTCTTGTTCTTAACCAATTGCTCATCTATTCTTGTGTATGTATACCCAGAGTCCACCAGTGTCTTCATCTTCACTTCTGTTTGCACATTTAATTTCCTCTTTCCTTCACTGTTTCAGTGACTTGGAATAATATATTTATTCTGGGAATTTACATGGGAAATCTCTTATACTGTGCCTACTCAAGATCATTGCTAAAACCCTGCTCATTTTCTTTGTCTTTATCATCTGGTTCTTCCTGAACCTTTTGCTTCTTCATCAACTGCGTTCTTCTACAGTCCTTAGCTATATGTTCTTCTTTGTTGCATTTGAAACATCTTTGTGTTTCTCATTCTTTCTTCTTTGATTAACATTCCTTTGCCATATATCCATACTTGTTATAGTTGAAGCACTTCAGCTTCCTATCCTTGAAGTTGTCGTTGGACTTTCCAATGTCTATGGGCTGTTCTCACCCTCCATATGTTATTCCTGTGCTCGTCTTGTAATTGTTTCATCCTTCTGTGAACTCATATCCCTGTCTGACTGATGTAATCACCACCTTCCACTTCTTGAGTATATCTGGTGCTGCTATGGGTGGATACTCTAATATCATCTTGATAATATCCTGTCTCACATTCTTCTTCAACAGAAATATAGTGTGTAACTCATCTATATCAGCCTTCATGGCTAGTGCTTCAAATTTAATCATAAAGTCAGCTGTATTTTGTTTCTTTTGTTTGAAGGACTCTATTCTCCATTTAGCATATACTGCCTTCATCTTGTTGCTGAATGTTGTTTTGATCTCTTTAACAAAATTCTCCCAATCTTGGGTACCTAGTTCTTCATCTAGCTTATCAAGCTTCTTCTATGCATATATGTCCACTACACCTTCTCTGAGACAAGCCAGGATCACTGTGATCCTATTGTTGGTCTCTATGACTCTGTTATTCTTGAGAAATAATTGTATCTCTCTCCACCAGTCTTCAAATTTTGTTCAGTCACTGTCAAACTATTCTGGGTCTAATACTATGCTCTTCAGTATCATTGTCTGTACATTCTTGTTGATTGTTGCTAGTGCTACTGACATCTCTGTGTCCATTTATTCATAGTCATCTGAGGCTTCTTCTGTGATCTGCAAAGATCCTAGTTGTTCTGACAGTGCCTTAATATCATTTGTTTTTCTAGAACTTGTCTTAGTTTCTCTTTGTAGTTAACACTACACATGTTTTGTCCAACAGATATTCTACCTAGTTTTGTTCATGGATTCTTTTCACTACATCTCTCTTGTAAGGTGAGTTCATTGATGCTTTACCAAATATTACAACCTTAGCTATAAGCTTAGATTGTACTTAGGCAAAGACTTGAGTAAAGACAAGGATGAATTGGAAGTGGTAAAGCATAAGGATACAGGATAGTATCTAAGCTATATATACATGTATGTTATGAGGAAACAAGGTATAGTCCATAAGAAAAATGAGTCATAGAATATGAGAAGAAAGCAAGATTAGAATACCTACTATATGAGGCACTGACTAAGACTACTTCAGCACAGCCGATCATGTCGTCATACTCTAAACCCTTTTTCATGTTGTATCCTTGAGGTATCAATCATAACATAGAAGTTTTCTTCTTAGGAACAATAAGTATAAATTTTCTTAGAATAGTGAATAAAAATTAGTTGATAGTTACATACTGGCATCAGAGCTAGCTTTTGATCTCAGCCAATATTGAGGAGAATGAGTGTTTTCCTCTATATTATTCTTTATCTTATCCTTACTAATTATCAGCTATATTACCAATCATACCATCACCATCACCAATTACCTCATTTATCAACACAATAAATCAAGTACTACAACAACTAGTTTACTAACAAAAAACATTATTGCAAATTTGTAGCAGCATATTGCAGAGCTAGAGATAAGAATGAATGTAAGAGAAGAAGTAGAAGGACTGGAGTAAGTGGATAGATTTAAGGAATATATATAGCTCCTTCATGAATATTCAGTGGAGATCAGGGCAAAGCAATAGGATTTACAAATGTCTGCCAACTGTATATTCAGTTGAAACTAAGATAGAAAAGGAAGAAAGTCAAACCTAGTTGGATATTATTATATGTATAAGGAGGAATGGCAGAAATCTGGAAGGACAATATTTCAGAAGACTGAGCAAAAGAGAAGCAGAGATTTGAGACAGCAAGAGAGCTGCTAATATTGGTGAAAGAAGAATTTAGGTCAATGGATGAAGAAGTAA
>Ga0157358_1000853_pt1 | contig 13035 bp, 14 predicted proteins | sample AttcapACBM2_FD_111484 | JGI IMG/M metagenome (GOLD analysis project Ga0157358, IMG submission 111484) | Fungus gardens microbial communities from leaf cutter ant in Botucatu, State of São Paulo, Brazil - Atta capiguara ACBM2 | ecosystem: Host-associated > Fungi > Mycelium > Unclassified ...
ACACCTTATCTTGTTCTCTTAGATTTTTCTAAAGATAATTTGTACTTGATTAGCATAGTCTATAATATATACTTAGGTTTTCCTAAAGATACAAACTCCATATAACTCTACAGACTTTGTGTTATGGAACACTTTGGACCTAACATTTTATTTTTTCTTTTATCTATTTTTCTTTTAATTTTATTTTTATTTTTATTTTTATTTATTTTTCTTTAGGATGATGAAGAAGGCATGTGACTTCCTTGTCACATGACAGGTCACATGATGTGATGTCATAGGCCTAGAACCTAGTGAAAGAATCTAGAAGGTGACGTCAGAGCACATGGAGTACATATGGTGGCCTTGAGTAAGAAGTGAGGCAGATATGAGGATGGAGCATGGACTATAGGGCAGGGTTAGATAGTAGTAGCACGGACCAGAAGACATTTGTATAAATAGGACTCTAATTAAGAAGAGGCTCCTTGTCGAGTTCTCTTGTGAATTTCCCACACGATATCCTAACTTGAGATTTATTAATTGTGCTATCATTTATCATTGGATAAGTGGTTGTCACAACACTTTGTTCAGTTGTTCTAACAGCAGAACAAGATCTTTTCTTGGAGATCTTGAAGCATTGCAAGTCTGGTAGTCTTAGATTATCTACTTCATGTTTTAACTTCTCTCTCTTTCTCACTTCTTGATAGATGCCTTTTTTTAGTAATCACCCTATGATCACTGTCAACACTAACAAGGCTTTAGAACTTCTCCAGTATTATATATAGGAGGTAGCTAAGTGTTAGCATATCTCAAAACATAACATTAACAATATTTTTACTAGTCTTATAAGCTAACTCTGAGACTTGTGTACTTTAGTATTGAATCTTACACCTGTATTTATAAGTATACTCTCTTTCACATTAAGACTTTTATGTTATAATCAATGTCTCCTGGAGACAACAAGGACATGGGCAAAGGATATGACAACAACAATCGGCTGTGCTGAAGTAGTCTCAGTCAGCATCTCATGTAGTAAGTGCTACAACCTAACCTAGTCCTCATTTTCTCCTCACCATTTCCTCATGTGTTACACTTCATGTATGCCTCATGGTTCCAATGACTAGTAGTATATATAACGTAGATACACTCCTGTATCTTTATGCTTTACTATTTATACAATTCCCTTATTCTTCCTCAAGACTTTGTCTTAGTTGCAACCTGAGCTCTAGCTTAAGGTTGTTACATTTTATCTCTTACTAGCACTTCTGTATCTAAAAACTTCTCTTGTTATTCTTAACTATATATACTACTTCTACTAGACTTGAGTAGTGACTAACAAACAGAATAAGCCTTTCTCAGATTTTATTCTCTCTACATCTGGCCATTTATGAAACAGTTTGTATGTAATTAGGATAAAATTCTCTGAATTCTGTCTTTCTTTAGAAGTAGCTGAGTTACAAAGTAGTTAAAGAGATTGTTTTGAGAAGAATTCAACATAAGAGTCTTTTTCATTCCTATATGGCTCAAATTCAAGAAGTTTTTTATGCTCAATTTTTTCTAATAAATGTTGTTACTGAAACTATTAACAAACTAAAAGAAATAATATATTATCAAAAGAGTTATATTGTAGAGCACTATTTAGATAAGTTTCAATTTATTTTAGAAGCTAGCTATACTGACCCATATGCTATAGTAGTTGTTAGAGCAACTAAACAAAGACTATAGAGATACAACAGAGTTGCATTTTTAGAAAAACCTAAGTATATATTGAAGAATATGTTAATTAAGAGTTACATGTAACTCACCTTTAGAAAAACCTAAGAAAACAAGATGAGGTTTTTTAAAGATAGTCACTATTCTAAATATTCTATATTTTATTTTAATCTAGCAAAACAAATGTTGAGCTAACTATCAGAATAATAATTATAACTTAGATCTCAAAGATTAAAGTTTCAAGTACAAGCTAGTCTACCTTATATACTACAGACCATGGTCTGTGTGCATACAACAACTAACTTATCCTAAAGTCTATATACTTTCCATAAGACCAATATATTGCTGCTATACTATATAATATTATCTATTTTAGAACTTTCTTTATATTGTGTGATTGTGACATATGTGACCATTACATGTGATGTCACATCATACTACTTTGTCTAAGTTCAAAATAAAGAAAATATTTTGGTAACTACTAACTAAAATAGTTAATAGTGTACTAAGTAGTTTTACAAGGTAAGAATCTTATAGAGATTATAAGAAAACTCAACAAGGAGTTCCTGGTGTATTGCTACCCTATTTATACAGATGGTTCATGGTCTGTGCTAATGCTAAATAACTTTATCCTAAAGTCTATGTATTAGCTATAAATATACAATATATACATTATAAGGTGAATATATTATTGATATATATCTTAATATCATTCTTCTAGTCCCTTCTCCTAGATTCTAGGCTTATGACATCATGTCATGTGATGATTATGTGTTGTAGCAACTACTTACCAAAATAGTCAATAATATACTAAGTAGTCTTATATTATAAAGAGTCTCATAAGAATTATAAGAGAACTTGACAAGGAGTCTCTGATGTATTCCTACACTATATATACTACTAACACATAGTTCATGCTATGATAAATAACCCTACCCTAATGTTCATATATCATTCATAAGTATACTATGAGGTTAATATATTATGGACATGTATCTTAACATTATTTCTTCTAGTTCTTTCTATAATATTCTAGGCCTATGATGCAATGTCATGTGATGTGTCATATAACTGTGATTACATGCCTCTTCATCATTCAAGAAATCAAAGAAAATAGATAAAAATAAATAAAAATAAAAATAAAAAATAAAAAATAAGAGTTCAAGAGTATTATGACAGGAAATAAATAGAAAAGAAAAAAAGAAATCAAGTCTATTTTCTTCAACCCTGACAGTACTTCTATTTTAAGGTTTTTCCTTATACTTTTCTGATAACTCTTTTCTTTTAAAGTTTCTTTTCTCTACTATTTCTAACTTTTTTTGTTTTCTTACTTCTATACTCACTTACTTTCCAAACTCTGTTACTGCTTTCTTTTCATTCTTCAAATTCTCCTCTCTCTTCCAGATATCATGCTTTGTTGTAAACTTCTTCCATTATATCAAGTACTTTACTACTTCTCTTATTTTTCTTTTATTTAATATTTTATCCACTTCTCACTTTTCAACTCTATTGACTTTTATCATTTTCACTTCCTCCATCTTTCACTCCTTTACTGGTTTTCTATATTTTACAATCCTACTAACATTTATCACTAGATGAATTCTCATAGAAGCTAGTAACTTCAACTTAATTACATTGACCAATACAATTTCTTCTATTGTATAAGATCCCACATATTTTTCCATTAACTTTTTTGCTGATTATTCTTTGAACACTAAGTCTTTCATACTTAATGTTACTCTATCACTTTTATTCCACTTCTCTACCTCCTTTCTTTTTCTACCTACTTGTTTCTTTATCTCTTCCTAAGCTTTTTTCAATGCTACTCCTACTTCTTTTTTAACCTTGTTCATTCTTTCTACAAACTCTATTGCTTTCTTCACTTTCACATTTCTTTTCATGTTTGCCTCCATTCTCAACTCTTTACTATAATTTGCTACAAACAGTGATACTTTTGTTGTTGAATACATTTTGTTGTTAACTGCAAATTCAGCTGTTGCTAGCTATTCAGGCCAATCTTTTTGCCTATAGTCTACAAAGAATCAAAGATACTATTCCAACTCTTGATTTATTTATTCTATTTGTTTATCTATTTGTAGATAAAAGGATGTCAACAACTTTATCTCAATTCTCAACATTCTATCCAGTTTCTTAGTCAGTTTTACTACAAACTGAGGTCTTCTATCTAAAATCATGCTTTCTGGTAATCTATATAATTTCACATATTGTCTCTAAATAACCTCATTAATCCTTCTGCTGATGTTCCTTCTGTTGTTGTCATAAAATAAACTATCTTGGACAACATGTCATACACTACTAAGTTTGTATTCTTGCCTGCTAATAACAGCAACTTCATGATAAATGATGAAGTCTACTGTCAAATATGTTCATATTTTTTCTAGCATCTCATTTGCTATCAGTTTTCCTACTAGTACTTTTGTTTGATCCTTTATCTTTTGATACATATTGTATTTATTCACATATTTTCTCAGATTCTTTGTCACTCCTAGTTACCAATAATTTCTCATCACTAACTCTGTTGTCTTTTATCTTCTTACATATTTAGTTGCTGGTACATCATGATATAGCCAGATTATTTTTATCTTTAATTTCTCATCTTTTAGCACATAAACCTTTTCTTTCTTCAACACCAATTTCTCTTCTATTTGTCACTCATTCCCTCTCAATACTTTTACTCTTACTTTCTTTATTTTCTCTACTACTCTAACTACTTCCTTGTTCTTTTTCCTAGCTATTTTTATTTTTATCAATATATCTACTTCAGGTTTTTCTATCATTACTTCTACTAAATTATAAATCCATTCTTCTTTTATTAATTTTTGATTTTCATTGTCTTTTTTTACTCCTACTTTCTAGTCTGGCCTTCTACTTAGTTCATCTGCTTTTCCTATCTTCATTTTAGGCATATGATTTAAAGTAAAATCAAACCTAGATAAATATAAGGCCCATCTAGCCTGTCTTCAATTCAACATTTATGTCTTTATGAAATACTTCAAATTTTTATGATCTGTTTAGACCTCAAATTTAAACTTAGTACTTTCTAACAAATATCTCTATGTTTCCAACTCTCTTATTATTGCTAACATTTCTTTGTCATGAATTTCATTAGAAAGATAGGCCACTGGTTTCTATCTTCTATCTATACATTCTATAAACAACACTCCTCCAGTCACATGATCTGATATATCCATCTCCATTCTTGTCTGCTTATTCAAGTCTAGTGCTACTAAAATTAGTTCTGTAGTGAATCTTTTGGCAAAGTTTTTCACAAATTGCCTATAATAATTAGCCAATCTTAGGACTTTTTATACTTCTTTAACCAATTTAGAAACTGGCCAATTTAACACTATCTTTATTTCTTCTTTCTCCATTTTTATTTCATCTGGTCTTATTACTACTTATGAAAATCCTATTTCTCTTACTTTCCACTTACACTTCTCTAGTTTTACATACAAATCATTTACTTTTATTCTTATCAATATCTCCTCTATCAATTCATCATATCTAACTTTACTTTTTGTTCTTATTAATACATCATTAATAAAACTTGCTACTTATCCTGTATTGATCAAGTCTCTTAGCAACTCATTCATCATAGCCTGGAATGTGGCCTATAAATTTGTCAAACCAAAAAACATGACAATTGGTTCAAATAACTCTTTTTATGTTATAAAGGTTGTTTTCTACTTATTTTCTTTTTTAATTCTTATATTGTTATATCCCTATTTTAAATCCAACTTCATAAATGCCTTCTTGATCCCAATATTCTCAACAATATCTGAAATAAGTAGCAATAGATCTTACAAAAAATACCAACACAGTCTATAGTGGCTTTAACAGTTGAATAGTCAATATAAAGGGACCATAAACTCCAAAGCCCAAAAATATAGAGATTCCTACATCTTTCCTGGTACTCTTTTTGCTCAGTACCAACCACTGCCTGCATCTTTTTGATTACTGTTATATACCTCTGGTCAATATCAAATAGATATTTACTATTTTTGAATACTGTTTTGGATATTTTTATTAAAGTGCCTAACTACTCAGATACTATCATTCTGTCATATGCCAAGTCTACCTGTCTGGAAAATACATCCCTACAGTGATACTATCTTCTCAACATTTCTTATACAAGCTCATCTTCTATAATAGCCACCTTTCTCACAATATATTCATGCAGTGGTGATGCAACTATTCAGATATTCCATCTTCCCTGATAAGAATACTCCTATCTGACTTGGTCTTCCATAGCAGAGTCCTTTCTACTTCTGTCAATATCTTATTGCTGAAACCTCTGCTTGGGACAATAAGGGCTATACCACTGAAACCTTGAGCATCTTCTATACTATCTACTTGTATATAAGACTAGTAGTTACATTGTAATTTACTAGTCTGATAATTGATAAAGATAACTCTTATTGAACTCGATCTCCAGTGTTTAATGACAATACATCAATCAGTACTTACTTCTATCTTAGACTTCTTTCTTTCATCTGAAATTGTGACTACACAGCAGACAGATGGCACAGTATATAAGCTGAAGCCAAGATCATTCCACAAGTCCATGGATCTCTGAGCCAAACTCTACAGACTTTCACTGTAGTATGAACTGTGTCTGATACATTCCCTACTTAGTTAGTACTATTCTATCAGATTGTAATATATTCTAGAGTACTTAACATAGTAGCCATCTCTAGGAGATCTCATTCTATTCTCTTAGGTTTCTTCTGGAGCAAACTCCAAAACTCTGTGAACTTTTCCTGGTCATTCTAATAGTCAATAGTTCACTAAGTAGTCTTATAATAAAGAATTTCATAGAAATTATAAGAAAACTTGACAAAAAGTTTCTAATATATTCCTACACTATATATACTATAAGTATATGGTCTATACTAGCAATAAATAACCCTACCAAGTTTATATATTGTTTATGAATGTACTATATATATATTATAAAATAAATATGCTATTATTTGTTAAGTCTCTTCTTTTATATCTTAGGCTTATGACATAATGTTATGTGACATGCCATGTGACCATAGTCATATACCTTTTTATTGTCCAAGAAATAAAATCAAAGGAAAAATAAAAGAAAATCAAATTAAAATATAAAGGTCCAAGTATACTATGATAGTACCCTCCCTTAAAGTTCTGCTTCCAGAGAAACTTGCCTTCCTTTTCCTTCCTATCTCATCTAACTTCTCTTCAACTTCTTCAAATCTCTTATTATTCTATCTAAACAATATTTTTACTATATATTTTCCTAAGAACTCACTCCTCTTAAATATCTTTGTCTTTAGGTTTAATACTCTCTTCTTTCTCTTTTCTTTTCTCATTTGTACTCATTTTATCTCCTCTTCCCTAATCTTCTTCTTAAAATCTTCTACTAAGTCTATTTCACCTTCCCTCTCACATATCTCCTATTCAGTATCTTTTTTACTCATATACCATCTCTCCTTCTATCTCTACTAAAAGAGGTGGAATCTTTTTCTATCTTTCTACTTGCTTCTAATACAATGCTATCCTACTCATATTAACTATCAGGTGAATTTTCATTGATACTGGTAACTCTAACTCCATTACATTCTCTAATATAATTTTCTTTATTTTATAAGATTTTACAAACTTCTCCATTAACTTTTTTATCTTTTTATTTCTCATCTGCCACACCAAATTCTTTGTACTTAATAACACCCTATCTCCCACTTTATACTCTACTACCTTCTTTCTATTTCTGTCTACATATTTTTTCATCTTCTCTTGTAACTTTTTTAATGCTGCCTTTACTTTCTCATACATCTTCTTTATTTCTTTTACAAACTTCTCTGTTTTCACATACTTTCCCTTTTTTCTTATCTCAAAACTCATCCTTAACTCTTGTCCATAGCTTTAAACAGTAATTATTTTTTTTCTGTATGTACTTTGTTGTTAAAGGTGAACTTTACAGTTGCTAACTATTCTGACCAATTGTTTTGCCTATGATTGATATATATCCTCAAGTACTACTCTAGCTCCTGGTTTGTTCTCTCTGTCTGTCTATTTGTTAGTAGATAAAAAGCTGTTGATAGCTTCATTTCTATTCCCAATATCCCATTCAACTTCTTTGTCAATTCTGCTGCAAACTGTAAACCTCTGTCTGGAATCACATACTCTGGTAACCCATATAACTTCTATACATTGTCTCTGAACAACTTTGCTAATCTTTCTGCCATTATTTTTTCTGTCATTGCAATGAAATGTGACATTTTCAAAAACCTATCACATACTACCAAGATTGAATTATGACCTCTTGATATCAGTAATTTTGTAATAAAGTCTACTAATATATGTTGTTACAATTTCTCTAGTATTACATTTAGTTTCAATTTTCCTACTAACATTTCTGCTCTATTCTTTATCTTCTAGCATTGATCACATTCTTTTACATATCACACCATCTTCTTTGTAACCTCTGGCCACCAATAATTCCTAGTAATCAGTTCTACCATCTTTGGTATATCATGATATAATCAAATCATCTCCAATCTTAAACTCTCATCCTTTGGAATATACACCTTTCTCTCCTTCAACACTAACTCATTATTTCTTAATACTTTAACTCTAGTTTCTTCTACCACTTTTGCTGCCTTATTTTCTTTTGCCTCCAATTTTTTAATCTTTTCTATAATTTCTTCTTTAACTTTTTCAATCAACAACTACTCTTTTTCCATTGCTCTAATTTCTAACTATTTCTTTTCAATGTCACCTGATTTTTATTATTTCTTTCTACATCTTTTGCTTAATCTGCTTATTCTATACTCTTACTAGTTACATACTTCAAAGCAAAAACAAATCTTGACAAATACAAAGCCCTTCTAGCCTATCTTTGATTTAACTTCTGAGCCTTTATAAAGTACTCTAAGTTTTTATAATCCATCCAAAATTTGAACTGACCTTTAACTTCTTCTAAGAAATATCTTTATGCTGTTAAACATCTAATAATCACCAACATTTCTTTATCATGAATTTCATGATTTCTTTTGGCTTTATTTAACAACTTCGAAGTATAAGCTACTTGCATTTACTTCTCATCCTCATACTTCATTGACAATACTTCACCTATAGCAAAATTTAATGTATCTACTTTTACTTTCATTTTCTTATCTAAGTCTTATATTAGCAAGACTGGCTTTATTGTAAATCTCTCCTTTAACTCTTCAAACACTTTCTACTGTTTTTCTTCCCAGTTCTATTTTACATCATTTCTTATCATTTTATCAAGAGGTTGTACTATTCTTGCAAAGTCTTTGACAAACTGTTTATAATAGTTTGCTAACCCCAAAAACTTCTACATATCCTTTATACTTCTTAGTACTGGCCAATCTACTACTTCCTGAACCTTCTTCTTCTCCATTTTTACCCTATCTAGTTTTATTACTACTCCTAAAAATTCAACTTCTCTAATCTTCTACATATATTTTTTCAAGTTTTACAAATAAATCATTCTCTACCATTTTTCTTAGTACCTCTTTTACAATGTTGTCATGTTCCTCCTCCATTTTTGTTTCCACCATCACATTATTGATAAATGCTACTACATCTTCTGTCTCTACTATATCTCTCAACAAGTCATTTATTATAGTCTGAATAGTTGCTGGTGAGTTATTCAGTCCAAAGAACATTATTGTTAGCTCATAGATACTCTTTGGTATTGACAATACTGTCTTCTACTTATCTCCTTCTTTAATTCTCACATTGTTATATTTCTACCTTAAGTCTATCTTTGTAAATACTTTCTTTTTCTCTATATTATTTATTAGATTTAAAATTAGCAGCAATGGATGATTATTCTTAATTGTCCAATTATTTAAATACCTATAGTTTTGTGCTGTTCTTTTCTTCCTATCCTTCTTCAGCACAAAGAATACTAGTTGTTACAACTTAAAGATCTTAGAGTAGATCAATGAATAGAACCTTGTATTAGGGTTAACATAAGAGAACTTGATGGAGTTCACAGTACAAGATAGTTTATCTTATATACTACAGGGTGTAGTCTGTGCACACATTACAACTAACCTACCCTAAAGTATATGTGTTTCCTATAAGGCCAACATGTTATTGCTATGTTGTATAACATTACTCTTTTTAGAACTTTCTATGATGTTTCTTATAATTGTATAACTTGTGACCATGTCAGGTGACTGTAACAATTTGTAATAATCATTATATTAACCCTAACCCTAAGTACTTAAATGAAAAGATAAAAATAAAAATGAAAGAAAAAAAGAAAAAAGAAAATTATTCAAGTCCACCGTCTTTAATTCTGATACTAGTGATATTTATAGTGATTTTAATAGTCAAATATATTTCTTTCTCAATTAATCCTTTAAAAACTCCTGTACTTTCTCTCTTTCTATTCTTGACAATAAATATATCTTTCTCTTTTTTGGAACAAACCTTTTTCTGAGATCTATAATGTGATCTCATATCTTTCTTATCAGTACTTTTTCTGACTTTTTCTTCTTAAATATCTTCAAATACTTATAAAATCTTTCAAGAACTATTTCCTTCACTATTCTGATCTTGATTAAGCCTTCCTCCTCTTTCTGCTTCTCTTTTACTATCCTTGCTACTTTCATTTATTTTTTCAACTATCAGTTTTATAAACTCTTTCTTCTTTGATCTTTATACCTTCTCTTTTTTTTGTTCCTTTTCCTTCTGTTTCTACCATCTTAGCTTTGTTTGCTTCATCTTCTACTGCTTTTCACACTCATCTGGACATCAAGAAAAATAAATAAAAATAAAATAAAATCAAATTAAAATATAAGATTTAAGCATACTATAACAAATCATAGTCTAAATTCCTTTTGGCTATTTGCCATCTCAGTCTGTCTATTATTATCTCTTTTATAGTCCTTGCTCCCTATTCTACTTTCTTAAGCTTGGCTACTTTGACCAACTCATCATTTCCTCCACCAAACTTTTTTTTGTATTTCATTAAAAATTTCTCTACTGATCTAAACTTTACTTTCTTTTTTTCCAAATCTTCTAAGAGATTTTCCTTTCAAATATCTACTGATCTTCCCTATATATACAATAGTATTTATTGAACCTATTCCTCTACTGATACATCTCTCATCTTCATTCTTAAATATAATCTACATGCCATGATGAACCTCACAATTTTATTAGCCTCCTTATTGATTATTAGTGGCTTGACTATATTAGATCTAGTGTTAGGTTTTTTTGCTATTACTACCCTTTTTCTTTCCACTGCTATCTGCTTCTGCTGCAACCTCATTTGCTTCAAGAGTTGATTAAAGTCATGTTGACTTATGTTAGTATATGTGGGAAATGAGTCTATTAGTAATAGTGGTATTGGCAGTGAAAAAGTGGTAGTAGAGAAGAGCCAGTACTAATCTCTACTTTCAGATTCATATTCCAAACTTGAAATAATCTTTGTAAGTATTAGTAGGCCCTCTCCTTGTCCTACTTTATACTTTATACTGACTACTTCAATTACTAACTACTATCTTAAGGAAAAATTAAATGATTTTGGTCTAAGAAAACTGTTTTACTCTAGACAAAGTCTTAAAGATTCTTGCTATTCTCCTGTATATACTGACTACAAGAGGGTCAACAGTACAGAGCTAATAGTTTGAAAATGTAAAGAACATGTCCACACAAGGTTATTATGCCTACAATGTACTGTAAACAGCTAAGCTTTTCTTGCCTAGCTAGTGTATTTCTTATATCTAGAGTCTGGTATTGAACAGTCTTAGAAAATAGAATTGAGTTCTAATATTATGACTTAGATTTCAGTAATAAGACAAAAGTACACTCTTATATTGAGTAATATAAGAGAACTTGATAGAGTTCCAAGTACAAGCTAGTCTATCTTATATACTATAAACTGTGATCTGTGTGCATACTACAACTAACCTACTCTAAAGTCTATATGCTTTTTATAAAACCAACATATTATTGCTATACTATATGATATTATCTATTCTAGAACCTTTTAGAACTTTCTCTGTATTATATGATTGTGTAACATGTGTGACAATTACATATTATATCATATCATACTTCTTTGTCTAAGTTCAAAATAAAGAAAATAAAGAAACTAAGTTTCTTATTTTCAACTTTGACAATAATATATATATGATCAGAAACATAGGTAGGAATGCTTTGAACATTATCCAAAAAGATAAAGTGTATTTAATGTTAACAGAAAATAATTAGCAACAATCTTGGAGGTCTTCTAGAGAGACATTGTATGAGTATGAGTATGGTAGTATAGGCTAAAAGAGTTAATAAGTCTAACAGTGTTATCTGGCAATAAATAAGAGCAAAAAGTCTATAGAAAAGACTATAGGATTCAAGATTTAGTGTCAATAAAGAATTAGATTCCCTTATAGTAGTCAGATTCTACTGTAGACTCCAAACAGTGATCTAGAATCAAACTGCAACCTTGTTAATAGAGAGGTTTAAAAACATAGATATTCATACTTAGTTTAAAGCTGTATACAGAATAGACTAAGCCTGATAGGTAAATAAAGTATTTCAATTGATACAACATACTACTTCTATATCTTTCTTCAATATCTAACCTTCATATTCTCTCTCTTCTTTGATAGTCATCTCCAACTCCACTAGTTCTTATACATTAACTATTACTAGTTCTCTCCTCAGATATCCTTATGGATATAAACATTATCTAAAAATTCTAAAATACTTTTGTTATTATTGCTGTGGGAATCTGATGTTAGACATGGTTTATATCTTGTTATCTAAGATCTAATGAGGTCTCTCAGAAGTCTACAAGAATATAAAAGATAGAGTTAGAACAATCTTTGGCTTCAGCTTATGTGTTGCATCTTTACAAGTTGCACTGGTTATATATTTCAGAAAAGGACTTGGTAAACTTAGAGAGTTGGGACTACTAGAAGGTAATGAGATGTGTCGTTATTAATACTGGAAATTAGTGCTAGTTTTGATTAATTTCCAGGATAAGACTGATACAGTATAAACTACTGATTTATATACTAAGTATTTTACCTAGAGTAGTTATTTAGTATGAAGACTGCTAAGTAAGTTACTTTAGTTATTAGTGATTCTTAGATGTTAGGGTGTAACAACCTTAAGCTTGAGCTCAGGTTGCAACTAAGGCAAAGACTTGAGAAAGGATAAGGGATTTGTATAATTAGTAAAGCATAAGGACACATGAATGTATCTATGCTATTTATGCGAGTCCATAGTTCAGTAATGTGACATACACGAGGTTTAAAACATGAGGAGACTACAAGGATAAAGTAAGGTAACAACACCTTCTACATGTGGTGC
>Ga0157358_1000854_pt1 | contig 13033 bp, 8 predicted proteins | sample AttcapACBM2_FD_111484 | JGI IMG/M metagenome (GOLD analysis project Ga0157358, IMG submission 111484) | Fungus gardens microbial communities from leaf cutter ant in Botucatu, State of São Paulo, Brazil - Atta capiguara ACBM2 | ecosystem: Host-associated > Fungi > Mycelium > Unclassified ...
CATGTGACTTCCTTGTCATGTGCCTCTTCATCGTCCAAAAGAAAAGAAAAAGAAAAAGAAAACAAAATCCTTATAAAATCAGAAAATAAAAGAAAAAGAAAATAAAAATTGTTCATGTCCAAAGCATCCTATAACATCCATCTTTTCCTCATCACTCTTCTATTAGCGATGATCTTATAATTATTGCAGACTCTTTTAATTTAACATTATCAACACCTACTAACCCTTTCTCTACTAGATTTTCGGATATGGTAGGTGAAGCAAACTTGGTTATTAACTTAATGTTCCTATGATATGGGTCTAGCAAACTTAACCAACACTCAATATGTCCAGACTCTCGTATGTCTTTGGACTATGCTCCCCTCATCATTGACATTCCTATCGTTGATAAGTTCATTAATACTTCCAAATTATTGATTGCTCCAAATAGTGAACAAGAAACAGCTTTTGTTAAAGACCTTATTACCATTTTCAAAAATGTTGAAACAAGCAATATAACCAACAAAGATAATCTAGAAGATATTGTCAATTGTATAGAAACTTCTATTAATTGGGCTTGGACCAAGAATGCAAAACGGTTGAGAATTTCAAGACACTCTAAGCAATGGTGGACAGAAGAGTGTAGCAAATCTCTTGACAATGTCATTTCATCTTGTTCTTGATTGCTAATCCAAAAGCTTTTGTGTTCATAGACTATTCTCAACTGATTGCTTCAAATTGATTTTGGAATGACTTATAGTGTTTTTTTCTGTCTTACTTGTTTTCTTTCTTTTCTTTGGTCTTTAGTACGATTAGTTTTCTTAGGTTTTCTTTCCTCATTTCCCCCTTTTCTTTTCCTTTTCTTCATGTAGTCTGCTCCTATTATATGTAGCTACAAAGTAGCCATCATGGTCTGCCACCATGCTTTATATAATAAATTGTTGATTTTTTTTTAAAAAAAAAAATAGTGTGTACATACCTTAGTAGATTCAATCAATAGGAAACATGTTAACAAGGCAAGATCTGATTAATGCCATTAATAGTGGGACATTGGCTTAATATCATAGTGTCAGAATTTGCCAGAGTGGACTTCGTGTTTCTTGTCTTTTATGATCTCTTTTCCTTTTTCATGTTTTCTTTATAGCTTAGTTTTCTTATTTCCTTCTTAGAACTTAGCTAAGGGAATATGACATAACATCACAATATCACACATGATAGTCACAAGGTCACAAATCATGACATATGTGACTGTCATGGTCACACTGTCATGTGACTGAACAAAATATTGTAGAACCTGCTAGAAGGTCTCAGTTATAGCTTTAGAATAGATTAGTGTAATATATATGGACTATCAACTAGAGTATATGAAGTAGACTACCTTGTAATAGAAACTCTATTAAGGTTGCCAGAATCTCTTATTTGCTACTTGCACTCTGATTTCTTATATTGAGTGACATAAGAAAACTTAATAGTATAAATTAAGTTTGTCAGGCACTGTTCATACTAGGAGTGAAAGTCTGCAAGATGGACTTGGAAATGTATGGACCCATGAAATGACCTTGGCTTCAGCTTATGTGCTGTGCCGTCTATCTGCCATGTGGTTACAATTTCAGAAAATAAGAAGAAGTCCAAGATGGAAGTGAGTGCTGATTTGGTGTGTCGCCATTGAATACTGGAGATCAAGTTCAATAAGAGTATAACTACTAGTCTGATATATAAGTTCCTACTATAGGAAATGCTTAGAGTTTCTGTTGTAGCAACCACTAGTCGTAATGACCCTGTAGTATGCTTACTTTAGCAAAGCTCTTAACTGGCTATCTAGTAGTGGGGATTACAAGAGAACTTGACAAGGAGCCCTTGCTGCATTGCTACCCTATTCATATAATTTACAAGTGGTCTGTGCTACAACAATGTGTCTACTGTGTCTCCTGCCCTAAAGGCCATATGTCTACCTCATGTCTACTCTACAGTAACTGTGCAAGACTATGCATCCTGCCCTAATGTCCATATATTGACCATGTGGTAGCAATGTGGTGTATATGCTCCCTGACATCATCATCTAGACTCTTCTAGCCTTGTAGACCCTTGTAGACTATTCTAGGCTTATGACATTATTTCACATGACTTCCAGGTCACATGCCCTTCTCCTATTATAGACTAATAATAATTACTACTGTTTATTTCTGTCCTCTAACCCTAACCCTAAAAGTCTGTCCATACACTCATCTTATAATAGTTTTAGTGGTATAGCCCCTATCATCTTGAGTAGAGGTTTCAATGTTGAGACACTAACAGTGGTAACTCTGCTATGGAAGACCGAGTAGAATAGGAGTATCTCTGTCATAGAGATGGAATACCCAGATGGTTGCATCACTGCCACAAGGCATATTGTGAGAAAAATGGCTGCTGTAGAAGGCAGGCTTGTATAGTTAGGAGACAATATCACTATAGAGATATAATTTCCAGATGAGTAGACTTGGCATATGACAAAGTTCTAGTATAGAGATAAAAGAGCAATCTTGTATTGGTTAATACAAGAGAACTCAGTGGATTTCCTAATATAGGTATGTCTACTCTATATATCTCTAGTGTATAGTCTGTGTATACTTTATATCTAGCCTATCCTAAATATTATAAGTTATATAGATAAGAGTTATTATCTTATATGATGTTGTGACTGTGACATGTGTGACTGAATTATGACAGTCACACATCACATTACATCATTCCCTTTTTACTGAGTTCAGAATAAAAAGAAGAAGAAGAACAAGAAAGAAATAAAAATAAAAATAAACTTAAATAATAGGAGAGAAGTAGAAAAGAAATAAGTACACTGTTCTTGAATCTAAGACTTAAGAGCCAATCTAATAACTCAGAAGATATCTAGTAAACTGTTTTTATAATCTCAAGTCTGAAATGTTAAACAAAAGACTAACTCTTGTATTGAGTAGTTAAGCTATGAACTACTCACTTATTTGTGATATCTGAACCTTGGGTGCACTCTCAGAGGTTTAGGGGTGATTCAGGAATTCAATAATGATAACAATGATAATAAGGGGTAATAAATGATAATAATTGATATTATTAAGTCTAAGGTCTAATCCTTAAATACAAAGATATATATACAAAAGAGTAATAGTTTATGTGCAAGCTATTTCTATTACATGATCAAAACTTGTACCTAATGGGAGCTATCATCTGTTATAGCAGCTGTCAGGCTAATTTTAAAAGATAACTAATTATGTTACTACATTGATATGCTTGTATCTCTATCAATACTTATCACTATGTAATATACCACATATCATTAGAAATGGTTTGATGAGCTCTTTCTAATGCAAGTTCAATCATATGAATCTATCTAGCTATTTATAAGATAATAGCCAACAAAACTTTTACAGTTACCGATGGCCTGATATCTCAGTTGTTTGTTGTTACTTTTGTACATCCCATATATGTGCAGATAGCCTTCATTTGAAGCTTACCAGTGCAACTTAGTTTGTGGAAATTGGTCCACTGGTTGTAGAGATATAAGCTGAATGAAGTTTGTGACAGAATAATGTCATATAGCATGTATATTACATGTTAATCTTAAGAAAAATACATGGTTATTTAGGGTAGGCTAAAAGTAGTAAAGCACAGACCATGAGGTTTCAGTATATAAGGTAGACAATCCTATACAGAACTCTCTATAGAGTTTTTTTGTGTTAACCCAATATAATATTTTTTTCTTTGATCAACTCAAAGGTTATTGAATTGTAATATATGGGCTCTTTGGATAAACTCAATAGAGCTTCAAATACTCAGTTCTAAGGGAGAGATACTGTCATATGTTAAGTCTACCCATTCTGAAAATAGATTCCTATAGTAGTATTGTCATTATAATATCTCTGAGACAAATTCATCTTTTGCATAGCCTATTCTTTTTGCAACATGTCTTCATGGTAGTGATGCAACAACTAGAATATCCAGTCTTCTATAATATGGATACTCCAATTAAACTTAGTCTTTCATAGCAGAGTTCTTCTATCTGATCCTTATTAGTATCTCACTACTAAAACTTCTGCTTAAGGTAATATACTAAAACCCTAAGTATCTTCTATATATCTGACTTATATGTAAGACTAGTAGTTATACTGTAATTTGCTAGTCTGATAATCAATGAAAATAACTTCTATTAAACTCAATCCCTAATATTTAATAGCAACATACTAAATCAGCACTTACTTCTACCTTGAACTTCATCTACTTATCTGAAGTTGCAACCACACAGCAGATGAATAGCACAGTATATAAGCTGAAGCCAAGATCATTCTGACAAGTCTGCATCACTAAGCTTATTACATAAAGTTTCTATAGACTACATATTCCTGAGCCAACTCCATAGACTTTGTCTTCTGGTGTGAACTATATCTAACATTCTTGTATCATCCTAAACCTAATATATCCTCTCTTATAGAGTTTTGTGATAATTATTAAATAGGCTAGACTTTTCTTAGCATATACTCCTTCTATACTTGGTTGTCTATAAACTAATTCACATGTAATTAGAATAAGATTCTATATGTTATGGCGACCACTAGTTAAAGACCAATAGTAGTACAAGCAATAAATCTCAAGACAGATATTAAATGGTGATTACAAGAGAACTCAACAAGGAGTTTCTGATATATTGCTATCTTATAAATATATCTTAACATTATCCTTCTAGTTTTTTCTTCCAGAGTCTAGGCCTATGATCTCACATCATGTGACATGTTATGTAACTACAGTCATATGCCTCTTTCTTGTCAAATAATAAAAGAAAAATAAAATAAAAATAAAAATAAAAGAAATATTAAATTAAGAAAAATGTTAGTATTCAAGTATGCCATAATACTATAGGTCATATGATTTTTTAGAAATGGTCAAGCTATAAAGTAGTTTGAAAGTCTGTTTTAAGAAGAGTCTAGTATAGAAGTATTCCTTATTACTATATAGCTAGAATTCAAGGAACTTTTCTATGTCTATTCTTTCTAATTAATACTATTGCAAAAGTGGTCAACTAACTTGCATATTATCTAAATGAGGTTTAGACCCTAATGCTGGAAGCTAGCTATACAAACCTATATACTATAATAGCTAAATTTCACTATAGACTTCAAACAACAATCTAGAACTAGATTGTAATTCTATTAGTAAAAAGACCAGAAGATACAGATTCCCTTGTTTGGTTTGATACTATACAGTAAATAGGTCAAACTAGGTAAATATATAAAGTATTTCAGTCTACTTAGCAGATTATTTCCATACTCTTTCTTAACTTTCAAACTCTGCAAAAGTCTTTAGCTATCTCTCTTTCTTGTTAGACTCTATTACAACTTAAGTCCAAGAGCAAGAATAAAAGAAGAATCTTATATTAGGATTAACATAAGAAAACTTAATAGAGTTCTTAATATAGATGTATCTACTTTGTATACTTCTCAAACATAGTCTATATACACTTATATCTAGTCAATTATAAATACTATGAGTCACATATAAAGTCATTATACTATACTATAGTTATGCTATATAATCTTTTTAGAACTTTCATATCCTTTTCTATATTATATGATATTGCAATAATGATTGTGACATATATGACAAAATGTGATAGTCATTATACTTTGTCATGCTTATGATAGTTGTAATAGTTATATATGATATTATACTACTATCTCTTTGTTAAGTCCAAATAAGAAAAATAATCTTAGATTGATATGTGACAGGTTTATTTCATCTTTATATCTTATCTTTACTATACCTAATATTATTCTTATATTATATTAGTTAATTTTTTATATAGTAGTAGAAGCCTTCTTATATTTTTCTCACTAATTTTATATTGTTTTCTTAAGAATGTCTTACTTATTTCTTATAGTCCTTAAGTGTTAGACATGAGCTTGGATGTTAGTTTTTTCATTTAATATTTCATTTTCATTTATTTTTTCTTTTTAGACTTAGGGTTAGGGTTAGAGTAACATCATAATCACATAGTCACACATCAGTCACATCAGATGACATGGTAATGGTAACAGTCACAAGTCATGAGGTCACAGAAAAGGATATAGAAGATTCTGAGAGATGACATCATAATAACATGTGGAATACATGTTGGTCTTGAGACAAACACATGGTCTTTAGGGTAGGCTATAAAAGTAGTAGCATAGACCATTGTAGTTTAGTATAAAAGATAGATGATTTTGTACAGAGTTCTTTATTGAGTTCTCTTGTGTAATCCTATATAAGGTTCTACTCATTAACCAACCCTAAGGTCTTTAAGTTATAACATTAAGTATATATAGTTGTAGATATAGTCCTGTACCTTTATACTTTACCAATTGACTATTCTCTTTTCTCTTATGGAATATGTCAGGAGTACAGTATGAAGTACATATATAGTACCAGCCAGATGTCAAAGCTAAGCTTGATATTGTGTACTTTTAGCATAACTGGTTTAGTGGCTGGTCTGTTTCTAACAGGATAGTAACAACTCAAAATTTTTCTTTGACTATTCATATTGTGAATATAGTTTACAAAATAATATACTATCAAATATTTTTCTGCATAAAGTTCTTTTATATGTATTTTGCTATGAATACAGCTGAGTATCAGAAATCCTCAGAGTAGACTTAGACATTTTCCATCTTTTTTGTCTTTCATTATTTATTTTTTGATTTCTCTTTTCTTTTATAGTTTAGTTTTTTTTAAGATTAGTTAGTGTAGATGACCAACAAATAAAAGCTCTATCTAGTTCTCTTATATTGCTCAATACATTTTCATCTCTAACACTTGGAACCTAAGTCATAACACTGAGAAGATATGTTATCAGGCCTGATAATTGAATGTTAATCTAGAGAAATCCCAACAGCATAGCATGTTCTATATTAAAAAACCATATGACATTATTTAGTCAGGGGCTAGTGGAGGGAGGTTGTCCAACATATTGGAGGAAGAGGCCTAAAAGTCATCATTATAATCCAGCTAGATACTAAATTTAGGCTTGGCAGATGTATACACATCCAAAGCTGATGTAACATTTCAACTGTGAAGGTCATTAGTAACCTGAACTCGTAATTAACATCTCGAAGCCTTTGTACTCGCCAGTAGTATTGCATTCTTTAGTCCACATTCTCAGTCTGATCAGACTTACTAATTGCGCCTTTTCCTGAACATGACTTTTGCCTTGATGTCAGGAATGATGGCGTCTTCCAGATGAAAGTTAGTAGGGCGTTTCAGAGAAGAGTCCTCTAGTTTGACGTCATAATTCAACAGGATATGGGCAAACATTGCCTTGATTTCATTGACAGCAAAGAATCGCCCCGGACTGCGTATTGTTTGAGATAATTGGTTCTGCAGAACATAATGAGAAACCCACCATGCATGACGACCATGACCAAAGACAACATGGTCCATGCTCAAGGAAACCATCTGATGATTGATGCTATCCAGCTGGCCATTCCCATTGCGCATTTCTGCGAATCTGAAACCTTTAAAGGTGGATGCATCGGGGAATGCATCCTATCTTGGGTTGAATCTAATGTCTCAATACAGCAAGGAAAGACTAACCTCATCTTTATTCATGGCGTCGCTTGCTACTCCAATGAATGTTCCAGCTGGAATAAATGTTCCATCAAACGATGTCCAGTCTTTGAGAGCTTTTCGGGTCATGAGCACTGAGTTATTACGAATGAACATGTCAATTATGACAAACTTAAACAGAATGGCGTACTACTTCCAATGCTGTTCAGCCGCTGGGATTCTTTCAGAAAACTATCGATCTTGCACATCTTCTGCATCGCAGCTTTGGTCCACCCATGTTTTTGTATGACAGTTTCTGCTTCCTCGCGCATATCTTTGACATATTCTGGGTGTATGGCCAAGTCAAAAAGGGAATGAGTAAATGTCTACAATCAGTATTTATAATGAGATAATTATAATGAGATAATGAGACTCTTTGTGGAGGGTACGTTTGAAGGACGAACCATCGTGCTCGTATGAATTGAGACAAAGTTTACAGTCAAAATACGCAGGACTAGATCAGGAATTGTCCGATGATGATCTTGAGTAGCATTTTGGAGCAGCCAGCTGATGAGGTCGTTCTGTGTCGAGATTAGTCACAACGCACAGTCCAAGCCTTTATACATACAGGTTGCCCTGCCCAATCTTTTCCGTGAAGTTTCTCCTGAGAAAGTCTCTTTTCCAGAGTGGGGCCAAGATAATGAATCCCTCGTTTGACGCTTTTTGGTACTGTAGTCAAGTAACGACCCACTAGCCTGGAGTTGGTTGGTGAAAAAAGCACAATACATCAATTCAGAAAGGATACTCACGGTCTCAGGATGTCGGGGAAGCACTTTATTATCGCGGAACTAAGGACAACATCAAGGGTGAAAGTCTCATTCAGAGAACAATACCCAGGATCTCGGCCTAAGGAACACGAAAAATTAACCAAAGAAGAGTCAAGGTAATGCTTTACCCACAAAGAGGAAGTCCGACAAAATATCTGTTGCTTGTGCGGCAGATAACATGCATAAGTGTCTCGTATGCTGAAACAGATTGCCATTCTTCTATAAATTCAGTACTAGACCAGGAAATTTTCAGCGAAGGAGCTACCTTCAGAAGGGGCTATGTAACATTTGAAAGATTCTATGATTTCATCGTGAATATCATCGAATCTGCTCACAATATTACGTGTGAGGAGAGAACGAATAGTGGTAATATGGTAGCGATCATCGTTATGTTTCTGTCCCAAGGTATACTGATTCTGGATTCTCTGGGTAGTTCATCAGCAAAATTTTCTGAGGCACAATTTCAAACACTGTACTTCTCTTCCTGCCTCTCTAAAGGACAAAACTTCATCTGGTGCCTTGCAAATATCATTTATATATTTCGACCCAGCCACTACAACCAGCCACCTTGAAAGCGTAGCCACTTTGAAGGGCTGGCCAGCGTACTTGTTGGATCCAATCCATTAATAAAAGCCAACAATATGAGAGCATAGGCGGCCTACTTTGTCATAACCTTCTTGTAGTATTTCAGTAGAATGGCGGAGCATTCCGAAAGCCGTAATGTACGACGTCAGGATGCCGGAATGGCCAACAGTAGGGATAGCGTTCAGCTATGCAGCATTTATTCATAAGAGAAGGAAGACAATAGCAGTTACACGCACGGGTGACCTCTTTGCCTCAATATATTTCCACGTGCCATACGTCGCCGCGAAAATACCTGATACCATTGAAAGGAGGCCGAGAAGGTCTAAGTTTTGCGTTACTTGTAGAGTCATTGTTATGGTAGTAGTGGGAAACTGATCTCAGAAGCCAAGTGGCACTCACATTATTTTATGTACTCGTATAAAATGGGCCGAAACAATATAGAAGGGTTCTACTGAGCTGTGTTAGAAATCCTTTGGCAGTTGCGAGCACACCTTCTAACAGTGTTGATTAGAGAGATCTCAGTTCTTGTTGGCATGACATACCTAACCATAGATCTGACAGTCAATGGCATATACAAACAGAAATTCCTATTAGCACGAGATGTATGGGGAGTCTGTGATCAAATGTTGCGTGATCTGCTGATAAAGAAAGAATTGAACCTGTTTTCGGGAACTACAGAGGAGCTAGCAACCAGTCAGAAGTCGGTGATGTGGCAAAATATGAGCAACGTTCATCAGGTCACGACGAACCCAGGAAAATACAACTTCAGCGCTTCGTAAAGATGTCATCAATTTGGAACGTGATGGGTTGGAGCAGAATTGCTCCCGTCCTTGATGTGATGTGCGTAGTACGTTCATTGTATAGCCCAGTCTTCATGAGATCAGGTACGATTGTCGACATGCATAGAGGTGGGATCAGTGAGAGGTGATTATGATCCGGAGGGCATTCTGACTGTTATGAACCTAATACCAGTGATTGGAAAAAGGGATATAATGAACCAGAACGAAACTAGCGATCACTACGACCACCGGTTCATTTTGAGGATTGTAAAAGAGCTGACTAAGATTCGACGCAGATGACAACCACAGCAGCAATACATTTAACCTCTATGTTAGACATAATGTAGATCACTACTCCCCTTAACATTATACTCATGACTGTGATCAGCACAGCATAAATGGGCAATGATGTACAGCACTTGCAACAAGTTGCTCAGATGATCATTTATATATTTTTATAGGTGCAGCCTATATACTGCTTACACATGTCATTCTTCTATTAAAATGGATTGCTAATGGACATATTATGCAGAGTATATAAATCCTAGTAGATATACTATCATTAACTAGTTCAAGTTATATCCATTTGTCTAACATTGCTCTATAAGCTCTCCACCAACTGCTATGAACTACCTACTTGAAGAACTTTTTTTTCTTTTCTCATTTTCTCATTTTCTTCTCAATAGGGATATGTCATACTGATCTAACAAGATAGTAATATCACAGTAGTATACAGACTACCTGTCAAATGTCCAGGTCCAAACTCTAAGTGTTGATATTTTCCATAGCAGATTACTCCCACCACAACTCCACAAGTACTTTGTCTTCCACAGTGAAGTTTACTCCTATTCAACATCTGACCTCCAGCAGTGGCTTATCACAGATCAACTTGATAAAATATCTGCTTAGTTAGTAGAGTAGGTAAAATACATTGACCTTATTTTTCTTTTTCAGACTTAGCTAAGAGAATATGATGTGATGAAATTGTGATATATGTTACCTATTACTGTTATATAGTCATGTGACCAGATAGAACATTACATATTCTACTTGTTATAGTGTGCTTGATTCTTTATATTTTATTTTGATTTTATTTTCCTTTTATCTATTTTATTTGATTTGATTTCTCATTTTCTTTTATTTTTTGGATGATGAAAAAGTATATAACTGTGGATTATGTCATAGGCCTAGAACTTAGGAGAAGAGACTAGAAGGATAATATCAAGATACATGTTTATAGCATGTTCACCCTATAGTATACACATAGTGTACTTATGGCTGGTACTATCAGAATTGAAGATGGTGGACTCTAATTATTTTCCTTTCTCATTCTTAGCTCTTATTTTTATTCTCTTTTCTTTTTCATTTTATTATTCTGAAACTGAGAATTAGAGTTTAGTGTGACATCACATGTTATATAATGTAGTCACAATCATATGTTATAGAAGGTTCTAAAACAATGACATCATACCACATGGCCTATACATATAGTCTTCATAGTAAATACATATACTTTAGAATAGTTGAAGTGTATACACAGACTATGCTCTATAGTATATAAAGTAGACCATCTTATATAGTAAAATCTATCAAGTTCTCTTGTGTTAACCCCAATACAAGGTTTTTACAACTTAAAGGTCTTAGAGCTAGTCAATAAGAGAAATCTTGTATAGGATTTACACAAGAGAACTCAATAGAGAACTCTATACAGTATTGTTTATCTTATATACCCAGACTGATAGTCTGTGCTACTACTGTGATTAGCCTACCCTAAATAACCATGTATCTTTCTTAAGATCAACATATATTATATAATATCATTTCTTTCAGAACCTTCTATCTTCTACCATTGTAATCTCATAATCATATGATTGTGACAGAGTTATGTGAATTATGATTTGTATAATATATCTTGTGATAGGTTTGTGACAGCTGTGACCATAACATCATGTTAAACCCTAAATAAAAGAGAAATAAAATTTAAAAAAAAATTAAAAAAAAAATATAGTCCAATGTTCATAACCCTAACAAAGTTTCTATTCATTAATTCATTCTAAAGTCTTTGAGTTGTAATAAATACATGAATATTTGGATAGAGTTATTTATTGCTAGCATAGATTATGTATTTATAGTATAAATGGGATAACAATATATTAGAGACTTCTTGTTGAGTTCTCTTGTGATCTCTATAAAATTCTTTACAATATAAGACTATTTAGTGCATTATTAACTGTTTTGGTTAGTGGTTGCCATATTATTACTAGAAGATCTTAGCTATAGCTTTAGAATAGATTAGTATAAATATGTACAGACTAATACTTAAAGTATATAAAGTAGACTATATTATGGTAGAAATGTTTGAAACAGACCAGTCACTGAACCAGTTATGCTAAAAGTTGAAGACAGTAGACTCAATTTATTTTCAATTTTCTTTTAGAAACCAGAATTAGAGTTTAGTATGATGTCATAGGTCACTGTCACACAATAATATGTTACAATAAAAGTGGTAGAAGGTTCTAGAAAGATGACATCATACAACATGTTATATATATGTTGACCTTAAGACAAATATATAGTTATTTGGGATAAGCTAATGTAGTAGAGTATGGACCATTAGTTTTAGATATATAAGGTAAATAATCCTATACAGAGTTTTCTATCAAGTTCTCTTGTGTTAACCCTAATACAAGATTCTATTCATTGATCCACTCTAAGATCTTCAAGTTGTAATATAGAATACTATTTGTTATGACTTAGACTCTGTGTTGAGTAAAAGACACACTCTTGTATTGAGTAATACAAGAGAACTCAATAGAGAACTCTATACAGAAACATCTATCTTATATACTAAACTACAATGGTCCATGCTAATACTTCCCCAGCCCACCCTAAAGACCATGTGTATTATAATGCATGTGAGGACTAACATTTTTCTTTTTCTTTTATCTATTTTTCTTGATTTTATATTTCTTTTCTTTTGAATTTCTTTTTCTTTTTATTGATGATGAAGAGGCACATGACATTGCAGTCACATAACATGTCACATGACATGACATCATAGGCCTAGAACATGATAGAAGGATGATAGAAGAATCTGAAAGATGATGTCAGAGCTGTCAAGTACAGTTTACACTGGAGTGGAAGTCCACAGAATAGACTCAGAGATAAGTGGACTTGTGGAACAACCTTGGCTTCAGCTTATGTGCTGTGCTGTCTGTCTGCCACGTAGTTGCAACTTCAGATGAAGGGAAGAAAGTCCAAGTGGGAGTGAGTACTGATTGGTGTGTTGCCATTGAACACCAGAGATTGAGTTCAATAAGA